>Ga0206858_1164_pt1 | contig 16246 bp, 11 predicted proteins | sample Alteio_BWOrgCont_46_FD_152622 | JGI IMG/M metagenome (GOLD analysis project Ga0206858, IMG submission 152622) | Enriched cells from forest soil in Barre Woods Harvard Forest LTER site, Petersham, Massachusetts, United States -... | ecosystem: Environmental > Terrestrial > Soil > Temperate forest >... | reverse complement strand
AATTGTATCCCTTCACCAAACTGTTAATTACGTTTCTGTTTTCCGGATTATCAAAGAACACATGGACACACCAACCCCTTTGTTGGAGACATTGGCACAAAGCATTGTTGAACAAATCAAGGCAATGGATAACCAGTTGAAATCAATTTCTGTCCGTATCGAAAAACTGAATCCGCCTATCCCTTCTTTTATCGGCTCTGTTGGTGTTACCTATTCCATCGAATTATAATTGTGATGAACGGTCTCAAAGCTTGCCTTTCGTTCCGAAGGTTTTATTACCTTCGGCTATATAAATTTATATCGATGCTCAAAAAAATCCTTTCTTTTTCAATTCTGCTTATTTCTTTTTTTACGGCAGTTGCACAAAAAAATACAACCGTAAATTCAAAATATGATGCGCATGCTTTGTTTTCTCCATTGCCATATTCAATGGAAAGCAATGTCTATAGGGCAGCTTCGGGCGAACCCAATATTGGCTACTGGCAAAACCGTGCTGATTACAAGATTAATGCATCGCTGAATGATGTAACGCATGAAATTACCGGCAGCGTCATTATTTCTTACAAAAACAACAGTCCACAGGCATTGCCTTTTTTATGGCTGCAATTAGACCAAAATTTATTCAACAAAGACAGCAGGGGGCAAAGCCGTATGCCATTGGATAAGCATAGCCGTTATGGCGATTCGAAAAGCGGTTTTAATGGCGGCTATAAAATAGCATCGGTACAAATAATAGGTGATAATACAACGGATGCCAATTATATTGTTTCCGATACAAGGATGCAGATACGCCTGGCAAAACCTGTAGCAGCCAACGGCGATTCCATTAAAATAAAAATCGAGTATGCGTTTACGTTACCTGAAGAAGGAGCCGACCGCTGCGGTATTTTAAAAACTATCAACGGTGATATTTTTGCTGTGGCACAATGGTACCCACGTATGTGTGTATATGATGATGTGGAAGGATGGAATACATTGCCTTATTTAGGGGCAGGAGAGTTTTATTTAGAGTATGGCGATTTTGATGTGAATATTACTGTGCCGGCATCACATATTGTGGTAGCAAGCGGCGTATTGCAAAACCCAACCGAAGTGTTGACTGCTACGCAGATACAGCGACTGGAAGCTGCAGCGAAAAGTGATAAGACAGTAATGATACGTACTGAAAAAGAAGTAACAGACCCATCTTCCCGGCCTGCGGGCAATACACTTACCTGGCATTTTAAAATGTACAATGCAAGAGATGTGTCATGGGCTTCTTCCAAATCATTTATCTGGGATGCTGCAAGGATTAACTTACCAAGCGGTAAAACTTCATTGGCAATGAGCGTATATCCTTTTGAGGCGGCAGGCCGTAGCAAATGGAGCCGTGGTACTGAGTATGTAAAAGGCAGTATTGAAAATTACAGTAAGCGCTGGTATGAATTTCCTTATCCTGTGGCTGTAAATGTTGCTACCAATGTAAATGGGATGGAATATCCCGGTATTGTTTTTTGCAATGCAAAATCAGAAGGAAGTGAATTGTTTGGCGTGGTTGACCACGAGTTTGGCCATACCTGGTTCCCGATGATTGTGGGTAGTAACGAACGTAAATATGGCTGGATGGACGAAGGCTTTAATACGTTTATGAATTCATTGGCAAAAGTTGATTTTAATAAAGGCGAGTATTACGAAACGCCGAGAGGTATGGATGTAATGGCTCAATATGAATTTGGAGCTCAATCTGAATCAATACTGACAGCTCCGGATGCAATGAATGAACGGAATATCAGTGTGGCTTTGTATTACAAGCCAGGCTATGGGCTTGAGTTATTGCGCAATCAAATATTAGGGCCAGACAGGTTTGATTATGCATTCAGGACATATATCCAACGCTGGGCATTTAAGCACCCAACTCCATGGGATTTTTTCCGTACCATGAACAATGTGGGCGGCGAAGATTTAACCTGGTTTTGGAAGGAATGGTTTATCGATAATTATAGATTAGACCAATCTATTGTTTCTGTAGATTATGAAAATAACAATGCTGCAAATGGAGCTGTAGTTACCATTGCCAACCTCGATCAAATGGCAATGCCCGTAATACTTTATTATGAAACAGAATCAGGCTTAAGCGGTACTATCAACCTGCCGGTAGAAGTATGGAATAATACCAATACCTGGAAAGTGAAATTACCTATAACAGAAAAATTAAAATCGGTAGTACTTGATCCGGATAAAGTATTCCCGGATATGGATTTTAGCAATAATAGCTGGAAAGGAGAATAGTTTTTCTGGATACTGGATACTGGTTACTTGATACTGAGCTGCAAACATCGAGTATCCAGTATCCAGTATCAATAGCATCCAGTATCCAGCACTAATCTTTAAATTTAGTATCTAAAAACTCCGAATCATTTTGTATTAAGGCAAGCAGGCAATCAAAAGCATCTTTCCTTGTTTGTTTGGATACTTCCGATAAATAATTTTCTTTTACTTTCTCTGATAATCCAAAGAAGCGTTTCACTTTTTTAGTGTGGCGGTAAAAGATATAATATTCAATATTGGCAGGTGTGCCGGTAGCGGAAATGGTTAATACATTTTTAGTGTCTTCTTTTGTAATTTCCAATGATGGAGAATAATGGATGTCGTTATCTTTTTTGCCAACCATTTTCTGAAGGTATTCTTCCCAGGGTATTTTCTCAAATGTCTCAACGATTTTATCGGCACTGATTTCGCCCAAACTGATAGCGTAGGGTTTAAACGGATTGTAAAAAGCAGCTTTGAAATTCATAGATTATCTTGTTAACTATTGCGAATATAAGGCGGTTATTTCTTTTTCAGCACTTCAATTTCATCCTGTAATTTCAAGAGGATATTTTGGATGGCAGCCAACGCATCGGCTTCTTTTTTCTCAATCAAACCTTCCTCTTCCACATCTTCCTCGATGTCTTCCTGTATTTCATCCACATCTTTTTGTATCTCATCAATGTCTTCTTCAATTTCTTCAATGTCTTCCTGTATCTCGCCTACATCTTCCTGTATTATTTCGATATCCTGACTATTTTTATTAACCGACATCTGTATAAAAATAGCGAGATAAATAGCCTCCAGCGATACCACAGTAGTTAACACCAGCAGCATTCTTTCAAACGTAATAAGGCCAATAATTGGAAGAACGAATGAAAGGATAAAAATAATAGAATGTATAACAAGAGAGGATATGGATCCAATCCATTTGGTGGCTTTATCTGCTACCTTTTCCAGCTTTACTTTTCTTCGTTCCCTGTAACTCATATCTGTTGATTAGGTAATGAGTTGCAAATTTACGACTACTGCTGTAGAAAAGATGCTTTGATTTTATTCTGAGAAGGTTCTGCGGAAGAAGGGGGGTGGTTTAACTTTTTATATTCTTCTTCGTTCGCCTAAGTTTTAAATAATCCAAATAATATATTACCTGGATTGAAAAGTTATTATTAGTGGCAGCACTTAATATGTTGGATAAATTTTTAAAATAACCTTGAGTAGCAAGCGCATCATCCGTTGCCGCAGCAGACTTCCATGAAATATTAATAAAACTGCCCAATGCAAATTGCCAGGTATAAAGCATGTCAATATTAAAATAGTTTACGTTTTCATCCGCAAATGTATTGCCGGTTATCCCTAAGGATCCATCATTGTTAAGTATATAAAAGTTCTTGTAATTTACTTTGCTCCAATAATGCCTTGCCCTGAAATTAAGCCCCATCTTATTATTGAAATTGTATTTAATACCTGCAATATTTTCAAGTGTAATGCGGTTTCTGTTGCCAAAATAAACCGAAGTATAATTGGTGGAAGTGTTTGTGCTGTCTGATACATAGCCAACATTATTATAGCGTAACTGAATACTGTTGCTCATACTTATCGTAAGGTTTTTATTAAAGCGGTATTGATTGGTTGGTGTTATATCCACATAATTGCCATTGTATGCAGGCAAGTGCCGGTAAGCTATATCAAAAGTGGCTGAATATTTTTTTGCGGCGTTTGTACCAAAGTTTATTTCTGATACATACGAATAGGGCACTTTATATACACGCCCTTCCACCCTTGGCTCATAAAAATCATTTTGATTGGTAACAGCCTCTGCATACACATAAAAATTCCAAAGGTTTTTAAATTGCCCGTTAATATTACTGCTGATATCTACAAATTGATTGACAGAAGGATTGTAATGCCTTGAATACGTTAGATTGAAATTATAATATAGGTTATTGTACCAGGATGCTGGCTTCAACCATTTGTATCCAATATAAAAACCATTATCGAAAAAGTTGTTGTTGGTAGCATACCCCATATCATTTTGGCTATAGGAATCCGTAGTAAGGTTTTGCCAGATATTATAAGTGAAGTTGCCGCCCGTTTTTGCAAAAGTAATACTATGGCTGTAGCCCGATTGTGTTTTCCCATTGGGCAAGTAGCCAATCAATTGGCTGATAGCTATTTGGCCGTTACATTCATAGTTGCTTTTTTTATCGTAAATATCCCAAAGCCCTGCACTTACATTAGCGCTATAGTCCGATCCGTTACGGGCTGTATTGGTATTGATGAAAGAAATACTTGAATTGTTTTTCAGTGATTGGTCTAATACAATAATGTTGTAATTAGTAACTGGAGATGTTTTAAATGTCCTTATTTGCTTTGTCAGCGTATCTTCTATAGTTGCATATTGGGCATCACTTATAGCATTAAAAACTCCAATGCCTAATCCTTTATCTGTCCTGCCGCTTATTTTTGTTGCGTTAATCAAATTGGTTATAGAAGGATTATTCCGTACAACTTCAGTTGCGCCAAGATTATTGGATACATCATAATAATGTAAGGGTACTCCTCCAACACGCCTGCTGTAAAACAAACCTCCTTTACTAAAAAGCTCTGTGCCTTCAGTAAAAAAAGTCCTGTTTTCGTTATACTTCACTTCAAAAGGAGTAAGGTTTAAAATCTGATTGTCACTTTGTACCTGCCCGAAATCGGGAAACAATGTCATATCTAATGTAAACGATTGGTTGATGCCATATTTTAAATCGTCGATGCCCCCATGCAATGTATATGTTGAATTTGTTTGGTACGAATTATCATAAGGATAGTGATTTGCATAAGCAGATATATAAGGTGAAATAGAAAGCCGTGGTGGAGGTTTAATAGATGTAATATCATTTAGTAATCCGCTTTGTGCCACCAAAGGGCCGCCGATAGTACGGTTAATAGGATTCCACATATATTGCTTTCCGCTTTTTACCCGCTTCCTGGTTAATTGAATGCCCCATGTTTGAACATCTTTGTTGCCAAAGCGTATAGCAGAGTAGGGGATCTTCATCTCAAATGTCCAGCCGCCTTTTACAATTTTAGCTTCCGATTCATAAACACTGTTCCAGCTTCCGTCTTCGCCGGTGTTGGAATATTTAGCGTCATATTGTTCGCCTAATGGTGTTACATAATAACCAAAACCGTTAATCTTATCATTATACGTATCGAATATTACACCTGCAAAATCATTGATGCCAATAACATCCCTTCCTACCAATTCCCTGGAAATACTATCGGATGATATTTCGTGACAGAAGCCCGCAATATAAATAGCTTTGTCATCGTATAAAAGATACATTTCTGTTTTACTGGCAGTATTTTCTTTTGCGTCTGATGATGGTATCCATTCTGTAAAATCTTTAAACATAGTGGCAGTCTTCCAGGCATTGTCGCTTATATCGCCGTCAATAACTATTTTTTGAGTAGTACGTACTGCAGCTATATGCCGGTGTACAACCTTTGCAGCCTGCGGAAATGCTATAGTAGCACGGCATAAAAAAAAGACAATAAATAAATGTGCAATAATCCATTTCCTCATCGGGCCGGTTTGTGTTTTTATATACTTAAATGAAGGTATATGGCAAAAGGCTAATTAATTTTTAATAATGGATGAATGGATTTTATTATTGACAGGAGGATTGGGCAAGATTTATCAAGTTTACGCAAATTATAACCATTTTTTAAGTATAACAATCTTTTGTAGATAATAGCTTTATTATTATTTGTATAATTTTGACTTTCTATAAACTGTATATCTTAATGAAGAAGCTGAAGCTGCTGTTGGTATTTATGGTAATTTCTGTTGCTGGCTTTTGCCAGGTTCCTGTCGATTCTGCGCAGCAAATAAGCGATAGCATCCCCACTCCGGTTGATTTTGCCCAATACAAACCGGATAGTCTGCAAAAACATATTGATAGCAATGCGCTTCGTATAAAGAACCTTAATCCCTATTTTGCTATTCAAGTAGATTCGATATTGCGGTATCAATTGGAAATTAATAAAGACCCGTCCCTGTATTATTTTTTCTTAAAAAAAGCACCGGTAGGATTAAGGATAAATAAGGATAACGGATTGATTACGGCTAAGATTGATAAGTCTTATTTTTTATCCGGAAGGCTTAAGTATGATTATGAATATAAGGTAAGGCTATGTGTGCAAAACCTGAATAATCCATACGATAAGATTGATACATCTTTTACCATATTGTTTTATAGCACAGAGGTTATTCCATCTACCTTAAAACCAACGGTAGCCAGCAATCTGGTGGTGGATGAAGGTGATACTGTGAGTTTCAAATTACAATGTGATGATGGCAGCTTTCCGATTGAAGAGATAACCTACCTTAGCAATTATCCTATTAAATCATTGACACCTGTAACCAAATGCGGCGATGATTTTACCTGGTATGCACCTTTTGATTTCATAAAAGAAACGGATAAAGACAAGCAGCGGAAAGTACAGCTATATTTTATCGGCACCAATAAATTCCATAATTCAGATACGGCGCATATTGAAATAACGGTGAGGGAAAGTATTAATTACCCGCTGCAGAACCGGGAGTTTCAAAACCTGCAGAAAGAAATGAAAGACTATATCCTGCAATTAAAAGCCAGCTTCCGCATTGTAGATAAAAAAATAAAAAAGGTAAAAGGTACCAGGACATCCTTTGACCTTGCTTCTGCATCAGCAGCCTTAGGTGGAACTGTTTTTGCATCTATGCCCGATCAAAGCGATAAAACAACAGGAGCTATTTTACCAAGCGTTGGTGTGGCACTGGTACCAGTAAAGGAAGCTACAGCTCCAACAAGTTCATCTGATCAAAATACCGCAACCCTTATTCGCAGCAGTGTTAAACGATTAGAATATTTATTGGCAGAGAATACATTGGTAGGCAATAAAGATCCGGATATCATTAATAAATCGAACAAATTGAAAGATGAATTAAAGCAAACACAAATTCAGCTGATCGATATCCCTATTGCAGAAGAGACACCCAATGAAAAAGAGGTGGATGATTATTTTAATAACCCAAAAGTGAACAAGAAGTACCGGTTAAAAAAGAAATCTTAATTGGGAGTGATAATCCTTCCGCCACAAATAAATTTACGGTTGTAATAATCTTCCAAAAGGCTGCTGATGGTAACGCCCCGTATGCTGCTGTGTACAAAATAATTATTGCCTAAGTAAACACCCACATGGCTTATGCCACCTCTTGTATTAAAAAACACAAGGTCGCCTTCCTGTAGTTCATCCCTGAAAAGCCGCTTACAAACATCGCATTGTTCACGTGCTGTACGGGGCAGGTTAATGCCATAAACATTGTTGATCAACGTATCTGTAAATGCGCTGCAATCTATTCCGCTGCGTCCGGTGCCGCCATATCGGTAACGGGTATTCATCCAGTCGTCAATAAAATTATACAGCTTTAAATTAGTGATTGCTTCTACCGTAGTGTCCAGCAATAAACTATACTTAAACTGAAGGGAAGAGCATTTTTCGATACTGCTTGTGGTAGCTACAGTACTATTATCGGTTTCAGTAACTGTTTTTTTTGCAACCTTAGGCTGTGTAGATAGCTGTTCACCGGAAGAAGCCCCGGGAATAACCTGTATGTCTTCAATAAATTTTACAGGCTTTGCAGAAGGCTGTGCCATTGCTGCTGTTCCTGTAAAAAATAGTGCCGTTATAAAAAACAAAATTTTCATGCGCCGCAAAGTTACCCATCAAAGCTAAGAATGGCAAGAGTTTTTTGTTGTATATGTGTAATATTTAATTTAATATTTTTTTGCTTTATACTATAACTTGTTAAAGCTGCTTGTGGAAAAACAAATAGGAGCTAAAACTTGTTATAAACGATATTTGTTGGTCTGGATATTGGATGCTGGATACTGGGATGCATGATGCTGGATATCCGATACTGGATACTGGATGTTGTAAGAAAACTTTCTGAGCATCGAATATCAAGTAGCAACAGTATTCAGTATCAATAATATCAAGTATCAACAGCATCCGGCACCAGATTTAAAAGAACAAGGGATTAATATGAAATTTTCGCATCTTCACGTACATACACAGTTTTCTTTATTGGATGGGGCAGCTTCCATCAAGGCTCTATATAAAAAAGCCATAGCCGATGGAATGCCTGCATTGGCTATCAGCGATCATGGTAATATGTTTGGTGCATTTGAATTTGTGAAGGAAGCATACAATCATAAAAATGCAGATGGTACCTTAAAAGTAAAACCTATTGTTGGCTGCGAATTTTATATAACCACCGATCGTACCCGTAAAACATTTAGCAAGGAAGAAAAAGATCCCCGCAATCACCAGATATTATTGGCAAAGAATGAGCAGGGCTACAAGAATTTAGTAAAGCTTACATCGCTTGGATATATTGAAGGGATGTATTCAAAATATCCCCGTATTGATAAAGAGCTTATCCATAAATATCATGAAGGGTTGATAGCAACAACCTGTTGCCTTGGGGCATTGGTGCCGCAAACTATTTTAAAGAAAGGCGAAGAAGAAGGAGAGAACGAATTTAAATGGTGGCTGAATATTTTTCAGGAAGATTATTATGTAGAGCTGCAGCGACATGGCATACCCGAACAGGAAAAAGTAAATGCTGTCTTATTAAAGTTTGCAAAAAAATACAATGTAAAAGTTATTGCATCCAACGATTCGCATTATGTGGATCAAAAGGATTCCAATGCGCATGATATTTTATTATGTATTAATACCGGTGAAAAACAATCCACCGAAAAGATGAAAGATCATGGCGATGATGATGTATCTGCAAAAAACAAACGCTTTGCATTTCCCAACGATCAATTCTTTTTAAAGACAACCGAAGAAATGTCGAAGGTTTTTGATGACCTTCCTGAAGCGATTGATAATACCAATGAGATTGTAGGCAAGATAGATTTGCTTGATTTAAAAAGGGAAATCCTTTTACCATTCTTCGTAGTGCCCCCAAATTTTAAATCACAGGATGATTACCTCGAACACCTTACCTGGACAGGAGCCAAAGAACGTTATAAAATATTAACTCCCGAAAGTGAAGAACGCCTGCAATTTGAATTAGGTATCATTCGCAAGATGGGCTTTGCCGGTTACTTTTTAATTGTAAGTGATTTTATTAAAGCAGGCCGTGATATGGGAGTGTTTATCGGGCCCGGCCGTGGTTCTGCTGCCGGTAGTGCGGTTGCATATTGTATCGGTATTACAAACATCGATCCCATAAAATACAATTTACTGTTTGAAAGGTTCCTGAATCCGGAACGTAAGAGCATGCCCGATATTGATACGGATTTTGATGATGAAGGAAGGCAGAAAGTAATTGATTATGTAGTACAGAAATATGGTAAGAACCAGGTAGCGCAAATTATTACGTATGGTACAATGGCTGCTAAATCAAGCATTGCCGATGTGTCCCGTGTAATGGATTTGCCATTGCCCGAAAGCCGTGCTATATCTAAGTTAGTGCCGGAGCGGCCGGGCATTAACTTAAAACGTTTATTGCATGCGCCGTTTACAACAAAGGAAGCAAAGAACGGCGATAAATCGCTGGAAGAAAAAGAACAGTTGCAGGGAGAAGATATTGAGAATGTAAAAAAGCTAAGAGAGATTTATAATAGCACGGGTCTTCACAGTGAAATTTTGCATGAAGCAGAAATATTGGAAGGGTCTGTGCGTAATACAGGTATCCATGCATCTGCAATCATCATTGCACCAAAAGACTTAACGGATTTAATTCCTGTTGCAACATCAAAAGAATCGGATTTATGGTTAACACAGATTGAAGGCGGAACGATTGAAGAAGCCGGTGTAATTAAGATGGACTTTTTGGGATTGAAAACTTTGAGTATTTTAAAAACAGCTCTGTCGCTTATCAAACAAAACCATGGTGTAAGTATAGATATTGATGGAATCCCTTTAGATGATGAGCAGGCATATAAATTATACCAGCGTGGCGATACCAACGGTACATTTCAATTTGAAAGTCCGGGTATGCAAAAGCATTTACGTGAATTGAAGCCTGATAAGTTTGATGATTTGATTGCGATGAATGCCTTGTATCGTCCGGGGCCAATGGCATATATTCCGGACTATATCGATCGTAAGCATGGCAAGAAAGAAGTAACCTACGATTTAGCTGATATGGAAGAATACCTAAAGGAAACCTATGGTATTACGGTGTATCAGGAACAGGTAATGTTGCTGTCTCAAAAGCTGGCAGGCTTTAGCAAAGGGGATGCGGATATATTGAGGAAAGCAATGGGTAAAAAACAAAAAGCTGTACTGGATAAAATGAAAGTACAATTTATCGAAGGAGCTACCGCCAAAGGACATGCTAAAGATACATTAGAGAAAGTTTGGACCGATTGGGAAGCATTTGCTCAATACGCATTTAATAAATCGCATTCTACCTGTTATGCATTTGTAGCATATCAAACGGCTTATTTAAAAGCGCATTATCCAAGCGAATACATGGCGGCAGTTTTAAACCATGCCGGAAGCATTGATAAGATTACCTTCTTCATGGAAGAATGTAAACGCATGAACATAAAAGTGCTTGGGCCTGATATCAATGAATCGCAAAATGGTTTTGCTGTTAATAAAAACGGTGAAATACGTTTTGGTTTCAGCGGATTAAAAGGAGTAGGAGAGGCGGCCATTGAAAACATCATTGAAGAACGCAATAAGCGTGGCCCGTTTGTTTCGATATTCGATTTGACCAAACGGGTAAACCTTCGTTCTACCAATAAAAAATCGTTGGAAAGCCTTGCGTATTCGGGTGCTTTTGATTGCTTTGCAGATATTAACCGGGCACAATATTTTTATGCAGCACCGGGTGATGTACAGGGGTTGGAGAAGATTATAAAATTCGGAAGCATTTATCAATCACAGGCAAATGGTTCTGCTAATACGCTTTTCGGTGATTTGCAAATGCCGGAAATTACGCCACCTAAATTATCCATTTGCGAACCCTGGCCTTTATCCCAAAAACTGGACTATGAAAAAGAGGTAACGGGAATGTATATGAGCGGGCATCCGTTGGATAATTATAAGTTTGAAATGCGCCATTATAATATTACATCGCTGGCAGATTTTAATGAATTTAAAGCGGCTGTTGCAACGCATCCCAATCCGTTCCGTTCGTTTCGTTTGGCCGGTTTGGTGGTAGATGCGCAACATCGCCTTACCAAAACTGGGAAAAATTTCGGGATACTTTCTATCGAAGATTATACCGATAAAACCGAGTTCATGCTTTGGAGTGAGGATTATGTAAAGTACACCAATTATATGGACAAAGGCATGATTGTAATGGTAGAGGGTACTTTTAAAAACCGCTTTAACAGCAGCGACCAGTTTGAATTTAAAATAGCAAAAATCCATTTATTGGAAACGGTGAAGCCAACCTTAACGAAGCAGGTTACGATTAATGTAGAACCACAGTTTATCAAAAAAGAATTTGTAGATTTTTTTGAAAACAACGTGAAGCAATATCCGGGAAAAACGGCATTAAAATTTAATGTGGTGGATGTACGGAATAATTATAATGTAGGAATGTATAGCCTGGATAAAGGCTTTACCATGAATGATGAAATGGCGTTTTTCTTAAATGATAATGTGGATGTGGAGGTGAGTGTTATGACTGTATAAAGAAACAAGGCACAACAAGGCACAAGAAACAAGGCACAAGAAACAAGGCGCAAGATTTCAGGTGCAGTTATTCTGTGTTTTTTTGCTGCAGCAATCCATTCGCAAACTTGTGCCTTTTAAACCGTTATTTTGTCTGCATTTGAACAATTAACACTGCCAGTTGTAATGTGAATATGTCATTACAACATATTCAGGAAATTGGCTGTAAATTTGCCTTTTAACTGATATTAAAATAATTTAAAACTCAAATATTATGGCTTTAGAATTAACCGATGTAAACTTTAAAGAAAAAGTACTCGATTCAGAAAAATTATCCGTTGTGGATTTTTGGGCAGAATGGTGTGGGCCTTGCCGTGCAATCGGACCAGTTATTGAAGAATTATCAAAAGAATATGAAGGTGCAGTAACGATAGGTAAAGTAAATGTTGACCACAATCCGCAGGTTTCTATGAACTACGGAATCACCAGCATACCTGCAATCCTTTTTGTAAAAGGCGGTCAGGTTGTTGATAAATTAGTTGGTGCACAACCAAAAGCAAATTTTGTTAAAAAGATTGAGCAGCATAAATAATAAGTTGTATGTAGTAAGTATTAGGTATTAAGTATTAAGTATTCCTGGTACGCTTATTATTTGCTTGTACTTTTTTGATATTGGCAGTTTCGTTGGCATTTTAAAATAATTGAATCTCCTGTTTTGCAGGAGATTTTTTATTTGCAAAACTTCTGCATTTTAAAAGAATCAATCTAATTCATTTTATGTACATAACTCTAATGTCATTAACTTAACCTGAGGCACAAGCTATACACCTAAAAGTTGTCAGCCTGAGCTTGTCGAAGGCGGTGCTATATTTAGAATTACAGTGTAACCCGTCTTCGACAAGCTCAGACTGACAGTATAAAATTTGTTAAGTTAATGGCATAGTATAGAACTCTATCAATCTTAAAGTATATCTAAAGACTTTTATTTATATCGCAGCACAAAAAAAATTATTACCCAACCCTTTTCATTCGTAATACAGTTAAATAAGATGTCGGGAGCAATAACTTAGTTCGGGTTATTTCATCTCGCAGCTAATTTAATATGAAAAATATAAACACATGTATGCTGTCTGCATTGTATGCACAAAGCAAAAATTTTTTAGTCAACAACTGTAAGCTTGTAAGCATAATAATGGTTTGCATTACAAGCATGAACACTGCCGTAGCACAGGAAGGAGGCAATTATGAGTATTATACATTTGTAGTAAACGCACCTGAAATCAAAATGCCGGAGGAGGTTACGATTAATGGGCATATCAAAGATGAAGAAGGTAATCCATTAGCAAATGCAACAATAAAATCTGATTATGGTGGAGAATTGTTGACTGACAGCAATGGTGTATTTTCTTTTAAGTTGCAGAAAGAACGGGTAACGCAGCAAAACATATATGCCAGTTATGAAGGATTGGTAACAGGTGTACGAAGCTATCATCCGGTGATGGGCAATACTACTTATGATATTACATTGTATAAACCTAAGGGCTGTTGCTGCGCAATAAAAAAAATGCGAAGGTGCCAGCTTTAAACCATTCTCCATCGATTTTAAAACAAACAGCAGCAGCTTGACTGCTATTACAAAAAAGCAATTAGATGCTGTTGCAGCTTCAGTAAAAGAATGCCCGGAAGCTGTTATTCATCTTACAGTACATGCACCTAAAAGAAAATCATTGCAAAATGTCGCAACGCAACAATTGAATGCCATCAAAAATTACCTGACAGAACAGGGTGGCATTGTAACCGACAGGATTAAAACAGATGAAGCAACGGATGCTGTAAGCAATAACAGTGTAGATGTAACACCGCAATAGTTTAATGAATGTTGCTTTCTATAACTTTTCCATCGTGTTTATATCGAAATATTAAAGGGAAAAGAATTGCTAACACCAATGCGTAAGCTGCAAAACTAAACCAGATAGAAGGCCAGTCTTTTACGCCTGAGCAGGAGCCGGCAATATTAGTAGTAAAATGATCTACTACTTTGCCGGCAGCCCAGCCGCCCATGATAGCGCCCAGTCCGTTGGTCATCAGCATAAATAAACCCTGGGCACTTGCCCGTACATTTTTTGCAGCTTCTTTTTCTACAAATAAAGAGCCGGAGATATTGAAAAAGTCGAAAGCCATTCCATAAACAATCATCGACAAAACTAAAAAGACAAGACCGTGCCCCGGATTGCCGATACCAAATAAAGCAAACCTGAAAAACCAGGCAAGCATGCTTAGCAGCATCACCCTTTTTATTCCAAAGCGTTTTAAGAAAAATGGAATCGTAAGGATGAAGAGCGTTTCTGAAATTTGTGATAAAGAGATTAATAAACTTGGATGATCAACAGCAAATGTGCCTTTATAATTGGCTGCAAAATCGTTTAGGAAAGGTTGCCCAAATGCATTGGTTATCTGCAACGCAGCTCCCAACAGCATGGCAAACAAAAAGAAGATAAGCATTTTGGGTTGTTTGAATAAAACAAAAGCATCCAGGCCAAACATTTCTGCAATAGAAGAACCTTTGGTAGCTTTGGCTGGTTTACAAGCGGGCATAGATAATGAATAAACCCCCATTACAACGCCAGCAGCAGCGGCAAATAAAAATTGATTCGGGCTTTTTGTCCAGCCTAATAAATCAACAGCCCACATGGCAACGATAAACCCAACGGTGCCCCATACACGAATTGGCGGGAAGATTTTTTGTACATCTAAATTGTATTGGGTTAATATGCTGTACGAAACTGTATTGTTTAAAGCAATAGTAGGCATAAAAAAACAACTGTTCAGTAATATAGCAGTATAAAGCAAATTCACATCTTTAATAGTGCTGGCCCAATACAAAGCGGCTGCTCCTAAAAGATGGCAAATGCCTAAAACTTTTTCGGCATTCATAAACCGGTCGGCAATAATGCCGATTAGTGTCGGCATAAACAAAGATGCAATACCCATCGTTCCATACGTGGCACCTACCAATCCACCCCGTTCGCATAAATCGCCGGGAAACGTAAACATATAACCACCCAGGGAAATCAACCAGGAACCCCAGACAAAAAATTCCAGGAAATTCATTACAGTAAGACGGGCGTTTATATTCATTACAATATCTTTTAATTGCTATACTTGAAGATATAATTTATTTCATAGAATAAGATTCCTCTACAGCAAAAAACCTTTGACAAGTTGCCAAAGGTTTCACTGCATTTAAATAAAATGGTTATTAATTATTTTTAATCCTGCTGCTTTCGCTTTCCAGTCCTGTTTTGTGTTGTGAGGCAGCTTTGATATTGTTGCTCCCAAAGCGATAGCTGAAACTGATATGCACGGTTTGGTTTTCGCCATATTGCGTAAGGTTTAAGCTGCTGCCGCCATAATCGCTGGTAGCACGAAATTTTTGCGTGTTTAATATATCAGTAAAGGATACTTTAATACTGGCTTTCTTTTGCATGATTAATTTTTGTATGCCGGCATCCAGTCCCCCCATTGTTTTATGTTTCCAGGTAGCTTCTAATCCTGCTCCGTATAACCATCCACTCAGTTCGGCCGTATAATCTTTGCCTAATGTAAATGAATTTTGCATATACGCTCCATAGCCCGGTGAACTTACATCCACGATGATATTATTATACGAACCTTTTACCTGCTGATAATTGAACCATAGGTTAGCATAACCGTTCCACCATTTGTTTATCGGCAATTGTGAACCCATGTTTAAGCTGAAGATTCGTTGTGATGCAATATTTTGTTGTTGTACATACGTGGCATTGCCATTGGTTGTATCTGTAACCTGTGTGGCATAATCTTTTACATAACTATAACCGATAGTAGTAGTAAAGATAGAGTGGAAGGTATGGCTCAATTCAATATTGTCGGTGTATTGCGGCAATAAGAATGCATTGCCTTTTTCATACGTTAACTGGTCTAATTTATTTTCAAACGGATTCAGGTTTTGATAACTGGGCCTGTCAATCCTTCTGCTATAAGTAAGCCCAAAAGTATTTTTATCATTCATCGTATAAGTAATAGCAGTGCTTGGGAAAAAATCAAGGTAGTTTCTTTTCACCGTGTCATCGGGCTGGTAAGTGCCGTCTTCTCTGGTTAAATCGCCTTCGCTATTGGTTTGCTCCATACGCAAGCCTGCCTGCAAACTCCATTTGGGATTAAACGTTCGATTGTAATTTATATAAGCTGCATTTACATTTTCAGTATAAACAAAACTATTGCTTTGCGTAAGATC
>Ga0206858_1123_pt3 | contig 16300 bp, 15 predicted proteins | sample Alteio_BWOrgCont_46_FD_152622 | JGI IMG/M metagenome (GOLD analysis project Ga0206858, IMG submission 152622) | Enriched cells from forest soil in Barre Woods Harvard Forest LTER site, Petersham, Massachusetts, United States -... | ecosystem: Environmental > Terrestrial > Soil > Temperate forest >... | reverse complement strand
GAAGGCTTCTTTCGTCTTAATTTTTTAAGCAAGTCCTTGAAGAATGCCCCCTATTTTGTTAAGTTTTCTGTCCTTTGAGCAGACGGGACCAGTCCGTTCAGATGGAGCTTTAGCTCAGTTGGTTAGAGCGCCCGCCTGTCACGCGGGAGGTCACGGGTTCAAGTCCCGTAAGCTCCGCCACTTCAAGAAAAGCCCGCCGTAAGGCGGGCTTTTCTATTGTTGTACGAGGTCTCACGAAACGACCTCCGCTATTGTTGTCAGTGATATTGTACTTTATATTTTTGCTCAACTAGTCATCGTCGTTAGCGTATGCCCGCCTGTCCTTTGGGTTCGATGCATAGGTCTATTCCCGTGGAGGGGAAAATGAACGGAAAAACGGAAATTCGGACGGGCAATTGGACAAGTCACGCGATTCGCGCAGTGTTGCTGTTTGCCGCTTTGTCGGTCTGCGGCAAGATTTGGGGAGTGACCGGAGGCAATGGTGGCGGAAACCCCGCGAACGCCTCTACGCAAGTTGATATAAGCGACGATATCGCCACCGGCTATGAAAGCACAGCGAGCGGCGGCAACAGCACGGCCAGCGGCGTCGATAGTACGGCCAGCGGCTTTGGGACGGCCACCGGCAGCGGCAGCACGGCCAGCGGCGGCGGCAGCACGGCCAGCGGCGGTAACAGCGCGGCTACCGGCTACCTCAGCACGGCCACCGGCTTCAATAGCACCGCTGACAACTACGGGAGCACAGCCACCGGTGGTGGAAGCACGGCCGGCGGTTCCTACAGTACAGCTGGCGGCTTCCATAGCACTGCCAGCGGCATGGGTGATATCGCGATGGGCGCCCTCTCTACCACAGTGACGAACACGACTCAGACCAACGGAAATATTGCTATCGGTAGCAACGGCACTATTGTGGATGGAGGGGCGAGCGTCAATACCACGGCCAACGGCGGGGACAGCATAGCTCTGGGTACGGCCACCCAGGCCACGGGATCCGACAGTACGTCCGTAGGCGCCTACAGCACGGCCAGCGGCTACCAAAGCACGGCCATTGGCGATGATAGTTCGGCTAGAGGTGTAGAATCGACAGCCGTCGGCACCGGTAGCCAGGCCACCGGGGTCAGCAGCACGGCTTTGGGTGAGAACAGCATAGCTAGCGCGGCTGGAGCGATAGCGGCCGGTAACGACAGCCAGGCGACGGGGATCAGTAGCACGGCCTATGGTGAGAACAGCACCGCCAGCCAAACTAATAGCACCGCTCTCGGAGATAGCAGCCAGGCCACCGGGGTCGGTAGCATCGCCCTTGGAGTCAGCAGCACGGCCAGCATTGTCGGTAGCACGGCCGACGGCTATATCAGCAAGGCCACCGGTTTGCAAGGTACGGCCATCGGATCCTATAGCACTGCCAGTGGGCTCTTTAGTACGGCCATCGGTACCCAAAGTACGGCGAGCGGTGGTGCAAGCACCGCAAACGGCTTTGTCAGCGTGGCCAGCGGATACGGCAGTACAGCTACCGGCGCCGGTAGCATAGCGAGCGGCAATGGAGATGTAGCCATGGGAGGGGCCACCACGGCTGTGACCGTCGGTGCCCAAACCAACGGCAATATTGCCATCGGTACTTCTACAGTAATCACCGAAGATTCTTACCATACGCCGTTCGCCACCGCGAACGGTGGCGACAGCATTGCAATTGGAACGGGCACTCTGTCCACCGGCGTCGATTCGATAGCCATTGGCGCCTCAAGCGTTTCCAGCGGCTACGAAAGCACGGCCGATGGCGCCTTAAGCGTTTCCAGCGGCTATGAAAGCACGGCCGACGGTGTCTCCAGCACTTCAAGCGGTTTCCAAAGCACGGCCAGCGGGTATGAAAGCGTGGCCAGTGATTATGGAACAACGGCCGATGGTGCCAACAGCATGGCTACAGGCACCTATAGTACGTCCGACGGATGGATTAGCATGGCCAGTGGTTGGGGTGGTACGGCCATAGGTGCCGCAAGCCTGGCCGGTGGATATGGAAGCGTGGCATTCGGGGTCAATAGCACAGCCAGCGGTGATGGCGATGTGGCCATAGGTGGGGTGGTCACGACGGCGGTCACCAGTGGCGCGCAGACTAACGGTAATATCGCAATAGGGAGCTCTACCGGTAGTGCGGCGGGAACTTACGGAGGAACAATTACCACCGCCAACGGTGGCGACAGTATTTCCATCGGATCAGGGACCCAGGCCACCGGAGTTGACGCCATTGCCATTGGTTCCCTCAGCACAGCTGCTAACAGCAATAGCATAGCCCTTGGCGACAGCAGCCTGGCTTCCGGGCTCAACAGCACGGCCACTGGGGCCAGCAGCACTGCCCAAGGCGACTTCGGCACGGCTATCGGCTACGAAAGCATGTCCGGCGGACTCGACAGCTTAGCCGTGGGTTACAGCGCCATAGCGTCCGGTCCAAATTCTATTGCTTTGGGCTCCGATGCCCTGGCCAGCGGAAGCGATTCCATTGCCCTAGGCAATGGTTCTAGCGACGGCGGGGAAGCCGACACCTTATCCGTGGGTAACAGCTCCACGGGCCTGAGCCGAACGATCAGCAACGTGGCGGACGGCGTGAACCCACTCGACGCAGTGAACGTTAGCCAGATGGAATCGGCCACCACCACAGCCGTGAGTGTACTGAACACGGAGATGGCCTCGACCACGACGACAGTAGCCACGAACGCTTCGGATATTGGAACCTTGAACACGGAGATGGCCTCGACCACGACGACAGTAGCCACGAATACTTCGGATATCGGAACCCTGAACACGGAAATGGCTTCGACCACCACGACCGTGGCCACGGATACGTCGGAAATAGGCGGCTTAGACACTCAGATGGCGTCGACCACGACGACTGTAGCTGCAAATACTTCAGATATTGGAACTTTGAATACTGAAATGGCCTCCACCACCACGACCGTGGCGGTTCTCACGGATGACGCCGTCGATCTGACCACCAATGCGGCGAGTATCGGCACTCTGAATACTGAAATGGCTTCGACCACCGCGACCGTGGCTGCCAATACTGAAGCTATCGCCGTCAATGCCGAAGGGATCACGACGAACGCGGCGGCCATAGCAGCGGCCGACGACAGAATTGGCTGGGGGGATGTTTCCGACACCACCAGCGCGGCTATGGGCCTAAGCAACACCGCCCTGAACGACAGCGCGGCCTACGGGGTGAGCAACACCGCTACTAACAACAGTGTGGCCCTGGGCGTAGGCAATGACGCCTCAAACTACAGCGTAGTCATGGGCGTCAGCAGTACGGCGACCGGTGTCTACAGCAATGCCAGCGGTTATGACAGCCAGGCTACCGGCGCCAACAGCACTGCAGCGGGTGCCTATAGCCTTGCCAGCGGCCCGGGGAGCGTGGCTTACGGCAGCGGGAGCCAGGCCACGGCCAACGGCGCAGTGGCCATCGGCCAAGGCGCGGTCGCGAGCCAGGCCGGCTCAGTGGCTATAGGTCAGGGCGCCCAGGCCGTCGGGGATCCCACCACGGCCTTGGGCAACAATGCCGTCGCTTCTGGGAATAACGCTACGGCCCTGGGAGCCAACAGCACGGCCACGGGCAGCAATTCCGTGGCCTTAGGACAGGGCTCTTTGGCCACGCGAAACAACACCGTGTCGGTGGGAAACAGCGCTACTGGCCTAAGCCGCCAGATCACGAACGTCGCCCCGGGCACGGATGGCAACGACGCTGCCAATGTAAACCAGGTTAACGGCGCGACCGCCATAAGCGCAGCCACCATTGGCGCAGGAGTGACCGCCGCAGGTCTGAAGGGCGACAACCGAGTCGCCATGGGTGCGGGAGAATATAATGGCCAGGCGGCTCTTGGTCTCGCCTACCAGAGGGCGTTCCTGAATAATTGGGCCGCGACCGTCGCCGCGGCTTCGGACGGAAATTTCGCGGACACGCAGGTCAGCGCCGGTGCCGGATTTAGCTGGTAGGGAAGCGCCAAAAGCCTCGTTTTGGGGTGTTCTAGCGAGGAAAAGGCTAATCTAGGAGAACTTTTCATAGAAGACGTCCAGTCCGGACAGGTCCCCTGGGACAGCGTGTAGGCGCACCAGGTTCGAAACTCGTCTAATAGACCCCGCCATTTAAATAGAAAAGCCCTTTGGCGTTCGCGCCGGAGGGCTTTTCTGTGGGGATAGGGGGTGGTCCGGGGTGAGCGTCAAGGGGGTTTGGATTATGGCGGACATCCATACGAAACCGTGTACATCGCATTTTGACCTCCGCTGGAACCGCCACCGCACACTATCACGTTGCCGGAGCCATCGACTGACACACCCTGACCGATGCCGCTGCTGTCGTTATTGGTCCACAGCACCTGCGTCCCATCAGCGGAATACTTCACTGTGTGTATCAATCCCCCGGGGGCGGAGAGGTTCCCCGTTGCCACGACATTGCCCGAGCCATCAAAAGCCACGCCCCCTCCAACACCTGGGTTAGTACTGACGTTGCCGTAATTGTCGTTCTGAGTCCACAAGATCTGCGTCCCGTCGGCAGAATATTTCACCGTATGCATCACATACAAGCCGCCGATATAAGCGTGGCCGGTCACTGCTACATTGTCCGAGCCATCAACCGCCACACCAGTGGCGTAAGTGCCTTTGCTGCCACCGCTGCTGTCGTTCTGCGTCCACAAGACGCGCGTCCCGTCGGCCGAATACTTCACGGTGTGCCACGTATTCAAATAACTGGGGTCGGCATTTCCGACAACTATTACATTTCCAGAACCATCAACCGCCACACCCACCCCGCTTGTGCCATAGACCCCACCGCTGTTATCGTTTCGAGTCCAGAGCACCTGCGACCCATCGGCCGAGTATTTCACCGTATGCATCACCGTCTCGCCTCCAATAAACGAACTGCCCGTTACGATCACATTACCCGAGCCATCAATCGCAACAGCGAAGCCGCCTGTTGCGTTGGGGGCGCCACTGCTGTCGTTATTGGTCCACAACACCTGCGTCCCATCCGAAGAATACTTTACCGTATGCATCACACCCGTGCCGCCGACATAAGAGATGCCGGTCACTACAACGTTGCCCAAGCCGTCAACGGCCACTCCGTTGCCAGAGGTGCCCTGAGTACCGCCGCTGCTGTCGTTCTGAGTCCATAACGTCCGCGTCCCGTCGGCCGAATATTTTACTGTGCGCATCACATCATAACCGGTGGGGATATATTGGCTGCCTGTCGCGATCACATCGCCCGAGGCGTCGACCGCGACGGCATCTCCGGCGCCGACAACACCGTACTGACTCCACGAATAACACACGGCAGTGGGGGTTACGGTTGGAGTCGCCGCACATCCATTGAGATCAACGGCCACCGCGTCAAAGTCACCGCCTTCCGGGTTGGCTGACGAACCATTGGATGGAGGGAAGTTCTCGGTGTCCAGGTATCGGAACTGAATTTCCTGCTCGGCACTGGCGGTAAGAGTGTAGCTTCCGGTGCCGCCGGTCCCGATGAATGCCAGCCAGACGGTCCCTGGGGCAAGGGTGAGTCCGCCGCCGCCGATATCCATGGTGAAGGCGCCCGTCGAGGACACCGGAACGGCATTGCTGACGCCCAGGAAGGCTCCCGGCTGGCCGCTCCCGTTGTCGGCATAGAGAGCGGTTTGCATGAGGTTTCCGTCGGGAGCATTCATCTGAAGTGTGATGTTGGCGGCGGTCTGGGCCGCCGTGACCGACAAGGGCATGAAGTATATTTCACCGTCGTCAAAGATACCTGTCCCATCCATGCTGTAATATCCCGCGATGCTGCAACCTGGAGTGCCCATCGAAGTAGGCGTTGGGCTGGGTGTCGCCGTAGCCGTCTCACTCTGGGTGGCTGTCGGTGAAGCGCTGAATGTCGGCGTGGAACTCGCCGACGGACAAGCGGGACAGGGTGTGTTGGTCGCAGACGGCGTAGCGGTACTGGTTAATGATTGTGTCGGCGTCAGGGTCGGCGTGGCGACCGTGCCAACGCAAGCCACTAAACGAATTCGATAACTGAATGTTTCCGAAATATAAAGATTGCCGGTGCCGTTTAGACAGACACCTGCGGGGGAAGCGGTTTCCGCCGATGTCGCAGGTCCGTCATCACCGCTGTTTCCATCTGTTCCGTTCCCAGCCACCGTCGAAATATACCCCAGGCTATTTACCTTACGGATCCGGTTATTATACGAATCGGGGATGTAAAGGTTCCCGCCGCCATCAGTGCTAATCCCCCACACAATGGTTGAAGGCGGCTCTAGCTCCGCCGAAGTGGCCAGCTCACCATCCCCGTTGTAACCGTATGTTCCATCTCCTGCCACGGTTGAGATGTTCCCTGAACTATCCACTCTTCGGATTCTATTATTTCCAGAATCGGCGATAAAAAGGTCACCACTATCGTCCACGCAGACTCCCTCCGCATAACCTAGCTCCGCCGACGCGGCTGGTCCGCCATTTCCGCTGAACCCGAATGTTCCGGTACCCGCCACGGTGGTGATGGTACCGGTGGCATCAACTTTACGAACACGGTAGTTGCCGTAGTCCGCGATATACAGGTTGCCGTTGCCGTCTATAGCGACCCCGACCGGCTGGTTCAATTCCGCCGCCGTGGCCGGACCATTGTCCCCTCCGTACCCGGCTGTTCCATTTCCAACCACCGTGGTGATGATCCCGGATCCGTCAACTTTCCGGATTTCGTTATGACCCGAATCGGCAATATAGAGATCTCCGGTTCCGTCAACACAAACGGCGGTCGGACTATAGAGTTCCGCCTCCAGGGCATTCCCTCCGTTTCCAATATTCCCAATATCCCCGTAACCGGTGTAACCATTTCCAGCGACGGTAGCAATTTGTCCTGACGGATACAATTTTCGGATCCGATTGTTGCCGCCATCAGCAATAAACAGGTCCCCAAAGCCGTCGACGCAAAGTCCCTGGGGAACGGAGACTTCGGCAGAATTGGCCGGCCCTCCATCGCCGCTATACCCATTGGTCCCGTCGCCTGCCACCGTATAAATGTCGCCACAGACAAAGGTCGGAGTGAAGGTGGGGGTAGGGCTATATGTGGGACTGGCGGTTATCGTTGGCGTCGAGGTCCCGGTTGGCGAAATTGTAACCGTATTCGTAGAGGTTTCCGTCGGGGACATGCTGAATGTGGTGGTCGGCGAGTCCGTGCACGTGTTCGTAGGGGTTTCCGTCGGGGACATGCTGAATGTGGTGGTCGGCGAGTCCGTGCACGTGTTCGTAGGGGTTTCCGTCGGGGACATGCTGAATGTCGTGGTCGGCGAGTCCGTGCACGTGTTCGTCGAGGTTTCAGTCGGGGATGCGCTGAAGATATCCGTGGCCGAGGCACTAGTCGTGGCCGTAGACGTCGGCGAGGCCGAGGACGTAATGCTTGGACTGACCGAAGCCGTCGGCGTCGCAGTGTCCGTGGGCGTCAAAAAGGCGGTTTGGGTGAACGTTTCGGAAATGGCAGGGGTGACTGACCAGGTCGATGATTGGATAAAAGTGGCCGTCGGCTGCGTTTCCTCGGTGGCTAGCTCCGTTTGAGTGGCATGTTGCCCTGCGTCGATGGTCTGCCGTAGCGCTGGAACAACATTCAACCGGTATAGGTCGGGCAGGCCCCAATAGGCCGCACTCAGCTTTTGGGACGCCAGGACTAGGGCGCCGACCGCGAAGAGAATGCAGAGTCGCCTGATCATGGGTCCCCTAAAACAAATAGATGTATAAGGCCGTGTTGAAGACCAGCTGGGTTGTTTGATAGGTATAGCCTAGCGACGAAGCCCCCACCCGGTAAGGCCCCGCGTCCACGCTCAGGCAAAAACGGTGCTCAAAGGGATACTCCAGGCCAAGGAAGCCTCCATACACAGGCCCGCCACCATCCAGGCCGCCGACGATATTGAATTGGCCGTACCCGCCTTCGGCTCCAAGCTCCGCTTTTAAGGGTCCGAAATCGCAGAAATTCCAATAAACGCGACCGGAGTATACCTGGATACCCTGTTCAAACGCGAATTTCCCTTCCACGTCCAAGCCATAAACCAACGCCGCTCGGGCTCGGACATCCGGAAATCCAAGACCAATTGCGAAACGTCTTGGGTCGTCGTCGCTTAAAGAAGCTGAGGAAGCCGGCGCAGGCTTTTTTTGCTTCTGTTTGGCGGGCTGAGCCGCTGCCGCTAGTATTGGGATCGTATTGACGTTTGTGCTCGCTGAAAGGCCCGATTGAGGAAGGAACAGAACCGACAGGTATGAAATCATCGCTAATCTGTGCAAGTTCATTATGCAAAATTTTCAAAAAAATATTGTTCGAAAGCACGTACCATGGCGGAAATCATCATTACCCCCCAATTTTAATAGTGACTGTTCCTCGAAAATTGAGAATAGCTTTAAATCAATCCGATTCAAAGTCCGAATTTTGAGTTTTTTTGGTCAATTTAATCAGAGGCGCAGCCAAGTTGGGCCAAATAAAGACGGTTTTGGACGAAGAGGGCGAGTCCCATTATGTCCCTGTGAAGTATTTAAGTGTCGCATCAGGTTCGAAACTCGTCAAATAGACCCCGCCATTTATTTAGAAAGGCCCTTTGGCGTTCGCGCCGGGGGGCTTTTTTTTATATAATTCCGTCACATTCTTTCGCGGCGTGCGCCGCAAATCCTTGGGAGTTGCCATGCGTCTTGGGGTATCGCTTGTTTTGGCGGGTATTGGTTTGGCCCTGGTCCGGCCCCTGGCCGCGTTCGAGGGAAGCATCAAGTACTGGATCACCGACAAGTCGGGTGACGTCCACGATCTGACCATGACCCTGGCGGGCGGGAAAATGCGCACTGAGATGGCGGAGGGGGGGCACAGAGCGGTCTCCATCATCGACGAGTCGGCCCACACCGTCACCACGTTGATGCCGGAAAACATGACCTATATGACCTCCACCTTTGATCCGACGAAGTCCATGGGGAGGGGCCACAAGGGCACTTTGAGCAAGACCGGCGCCACGGACACCGTGGCCGGGTATCCGGTGCAGGAGTGGATCTACCGAACCACGAAATCCAAGGTTTCATTGTGGGTCACGGACAAATTGGGCGCCGGATTCATGCAGGCCGGCAAGGCCTCCAGCTCCATGCAGATTCCGGCGGAACTTCGCAGCAAAGGCATGGCCCTGCGCATCGTCGGCGACAACGGATTCAAGATGGAGGCGATGAAGGTCGAGCCCGGTGTTCCGTCCGCCTCATTGTTTGAAATCCCGGATGGGTACTCGAAGATGGGCGGGGATATGGGCGGCGAAGAGGGTGCGTCCGCGGGGGCGGGCATGCCTCCGGACGCCCAGGCGAAGATACAGGCCGCCATGCAGAACATGACCCCCGACCAGAAAGCCATGGTGGAGAAGATGATGCAGAATCAGGGCGCCGCGGCCCAGTAGGGCGGGTGGAATAGGCGACAGGGGCAGTGAGGCCATGTAGCAGATTCGAAACTCGTCTATTGGACTCCGCCACTTACAAAGAGAAGCCCTTTGGCCTCGCGCCGGAGGGCTTTACTTTTTGGAAATAGGGCCTAATCAGCATTGCCGTATTTGACTCGCCCTAAGTTTAGGCTAAAATAGGGACATGACCCAACAAACGGAAGACATCCTAGTTCAACTCCGCGCTTTGGCACCCGAGCTTGGTCGTTTCAAGGCCCGGAATTTGAAGTTATTTGGCTCGTTTGCCCGAGGTGAAGCTAAGGACTCAAGCGATGTGGATCTTTTGGTCGATTTCGACGCAGGAACCAGTTTGTTTGATCTTGTGCACTTGGGCGACTTCATTGAAGAACGGCTGAATCGACGCGTCGACCTTGTGCCGGCCGATTCGCTTCGGCAGGAGTTGAGGTCCCGCGTTTTTGCGGAAGCATTGTCCATATGAGGGATGCCAAGCTTTACTTGGCGGATATGTTGGCAGCGATCAACAGCATCCAGACTTTTACTGCGGGCCAAACATTTGAGGCGTTTCAATCCGACGATAAGACGATGAGCGCCGTGGTACGGAAAATGGAGATCATCGGGGAAGCTGCCAACGCGGTCCCAGGGGAGGTTAAAGAGATCCACCCGGATGTGCCATGGAAAGATATGGTTGGCATGCGCAATCGCCTGATACATTTCTATTTTGGAATCAAGGCTAGTGTTGTGTGGGATACAATTCAAAAGGACTTGCCGCCATTAAAAAAATTGATCGAGGGCGCCCTTAGCAAGGCGGAATAGAAGGTGTTTGAACTAGGCGTTTCCGCACTTGGACCCTGGAATCCGAAGGGAACGGGACTTGCCTGAGGCTGGTGCACGACGGTTTGACCGGATAGAGGGGTGTCCTCATAAAGCAGTTCATGGGCGCCGGATGGAAACGTATGTTTGATGCGCGTATTCCCACAGTCCTTCTCTACGCCAAGCTACATGGTTGGAGCCGATTCCCCAAGGATCGCAGGCTCCTGCCCGCGGACTGCGACGCCTGAGGTCCGCGACAGGGAATATTTTTGGAAAGATGTGATCCTTTTTCGCAGCGCGGGACGTATATTTAAGAACTGAATCAAAGATTCATGGACCGGATTTTAATTGGGGGGAATTTTTTCGGATGATCCCGACATGACGTGCGGGTTTGTTTTGGGGCATCGGAGGTCCGGCGGCGCATGAACACGGAAAACCGCATCATGATAGCGGCTCCATGGACGCGGGTGTTCGACGCGGCGGCGCGGGTCGAAGCCTGGCCCGGTTTTTTGGACCATTACCGCTGGGTGAAGGTGGGGCCCTGGCGCGGGCAAGAGCGCGAGGTCCATATGGCGGCCAGCCGCAGCGGCCTGCCCTGCCGGTGGACGGCCAGCCAGCGCCTGGAGCGCTCCCGCAAACGCATCCATTACCTGCACACCCGCTCCAAGTTCACCCAAGGCATGGACGTCTGGTGGCTGCTGAAGCCGATGGGTCCGCGCCGCACCGAAGTGCGCCTTACCCACACCATGCCCGACGCGGGCCCCCTCCTGGCCTGGTTCCGCCGGCAGGTGGTGGGCTCCTTTTTTGTGCACGCGATCGCGGAAAAAACCCTGGCCGGCGTCAAACGGCGCGTTGAGGAGGAAGCATGAAGGACGCGAGGCACCGGGTGGCCGTCACGGGTCTGGGGGCCCTCTCCTGCGTCGGCCACGGCAAGGAAGGCCTCTGGCAGGGCGCCCTTGGCCGGGGAGGGCCGGGGGTCAAGGCCTTGACCCGTTTCGACGCCACGGAATTCGGCTGCCGCATCGCCGGCCAGATCGAGGATTTCGAGCCGACCGCCTACATGGACAAGCAAAAGGCCAAGCGCCTGGACCGCTTCGCCCAGTTCAGCCTGGCCACGGCGCAAATGGCCCTGCTCGATTCCGGGCTGGATCTCGGCCGGGTGGACCCTGAACGCGTCGGCATCTATGTGGGCTCGGCCCTCGGAGGCATCGCCTTCGCCGAGGAGCAGCACGGCCTCTATATGCAGAAGGGCCTGCGGGCCGTGCGGCCGACCCTGGCCATCTCGGTGTTCGGGGGCGCGTCGTCCTGCAATATCGCCATGGAACTGGGCACCTTCGGCCCCAACATCGCCAACGCGAACTCCTGCGCCTCGGGCGCCATCGCCGTTGGCGAGGCGGCCCGCCTCATCGCCCGCGGCGAGACCACCACCATGCTGGCCGGGGCCGTGGAATGCCCCCTGTCGGCCCTGGCCTTCGGCTCCTTCGCGCTGATCCGGGCCATGAGCACCCGCAACGACGACCCGGCCGGCGCCTGCCGCCCCTTTGATGCGCGCCGCGACGGATTCGTGATGTCCGAAGGCGCGGGCATGCTGGTGCTGGAGCAATGGGAACAGGCCCGGGCCCGCGGCGCCCATATCTACGCGGAAGTGATGGGCTACGGCACCACCAACGACGCCTTTTCCATGACCAGCCCGCGCACGGACGCCGCCCAATCCCTGCGCTGCATGCGCCTGGCCCTCCAGGACGCGGATTGCGCCCCCGGGGATCTGGGCTACATCAACGCCCACGGCTCCTCGACCCCCTTGAACGACACCTACGAGAGCCTGGCGATCCAGCGCCTGCTGGAGGGGGCCAGGGTGCCGGTGTCCTCGACCAAGGGCGCCCATGCCCATGCCTTGGGCGCCTCGGGCGCGATGGAACTGGTGCTCAGCGCCCAGGTCTTTGACAAGGCCTGCCTCCCCCCCACCCTGAACCTGACGGACCCGGCCGAGGACTGCCGGGGCATTGAACTGTTCAGCCAGGCCAGGGAAGCCAAGGTGGACCGAGTGCTCAGCAATTCCTTCGGTTTCGGCGGCATCAACGCCTGCGTGGTCTTGGGCCGTGCTTAGCCCGGCCTACCAATCCCGCCGCATACGCCGGGCGGAGCGCATGGACTCGGAAGGGCTCGACCCGGCCGAGCGGCAAGCCGCGCTGGATGGGCTTGAAAGGATAGGCCGCTGGCCCGGCCAGCGCGGTCCCATCCTGACGGAATTGGCGTCCCTGCTCGGCCGTCCCCGATCCGGGACGAGGCGGCTGGTCGAGGTGGGCGCCGGCAGCGGCCATCTGGCCCAGTGGGTCGGCGTCCGCCTGCGGGAGCTGGGGCATGCCGTCGAAGTGCTCGCCACGGACCGCGAGCCTGCCGAGGGCGTGACGCGCCTGGACGCCCTGGACCGGGGCCTCCCCGAAGCCGACATCTATTTTTCGAACCTGATGCTCCACCACCTGGAAGACGCCGATGTGACGACCATGTTCGAAAGGCAGGCCGCGGCCAGCCGGCTCGGCTTGCTCCACTGCGACCTGCACCGCCATTGGGCCCATTATTACGGCGCCGGATTCCTGCTGTGGGCCACGGGCATGCCGGACATCATCCGCCAGGACGGGGCGAGCTCCATCCAACAGGGCTTCACCCGCGCCGAGCTGGGCGCCTTGGCGGAGCCGGTTTTGCCCGGGGCCCGCATCGGATGGCATTTTCCCTTCCGCTGGATCATGACGTGGCGCAGACCTTGACCATCGCCGGCGGGGGGCCGGCCGGACTCGCCTGCGGGATACGCATGCTGGAGCAAGGCTGGGCCGTGACCGTGCATGAGCGCGGCCGTTACCCCCTGAAAAAGGTCTGCGGCGGATTCCTTTCGCCGCGAGCCTGGCAACGCCTGCGCGATCTGGGCGCGGACAAGCACCTGTCCCATCCGCCCCGGCCTTTGCGGCGGGCGCGTTTTTACGCGGGGGATAAGTCCTACGCCGAATTCGACCTGGCGCCCCAGGCCTGGAGTCTCCGCCGTTCGGCCTTGGACTCGGCGTTGGCCGGGCGCTTCCGGGAACTGGGAGGTCGGCTCGAGGAGGCCAGCGAGTGGCGACCGGGCCCGGACAACGGGAGGGTGGTCGACGCCCGGGGCCGCGACGCCGGCGCCAAGGACGGCCCTTGGATGGCTTGGAAGGCTTACCTGGCCGGCGCGGCGGCGCCGCCGGAATTGGGAACGGTGGACCTGATCATGCTGCCTTTGGACGGGGCCTACGCCGGATTGGATTGGATGGATGACGGCTCCATCTGCGTCAGCCTCATCGCCAGGCGCGGGCGGTCCTTACCGAAGCTCCTCAACGGGCATCCGATTCTGGCCGCGGTCGCCCCGTCCCTGCGGGCGGAATGCGCGATCTCCGGATTTTCCTTGGCAACGCGCTCCGGGGGCCTGCGGCTGGGCGACCGGCGCAGGGTTTGGCCCCCCCTGGTGGGCGACGGCATCCATAGGGCCCTGGCCTCGGGCGAGGCCTTGGCCAAGGATTTGACGGGCCAGGCAAGCGGACGCAGCTCCTGGGACGCATCCTCCCTGCAATTCGGTCTGGCCTTGGGCCTCCATTATGGGATGTTGAGCGCGTGGCCTCGGCGCGCGGGACTGGCTTGCCTCAGCGCCTGGCCGTCCTTGGCCACGAACCTCTACCGTTGGACCCGGTTTTGAAGGGCCTCAGGTGGATTTTCGCCGGACTGACGGCCCTCTGCCTGCGCGGTCCGCTGGCGGCCGCCCAGGCCGCTCAAACTTCGATGACTGGGCCGTCCGTGGCTCAAAGCGGGCCGCCCATGGCCCAGGCCGTGCAATGGGTGGAGGAAGGCAAGCGCAGTTTCCAGGCCGCACCGCTGACTTCGGCCGCCGCGGTGCTGACGGCCTGCGCAGGGGACCCGGCCCTTGGTTTTGATTGTTCCTACCAGGCCGCGCGCGCCTACCTCTACCTGAGTTATGTCTACGAACTGGCCGGGCACAAGTCCCAGGCCAGGGCCTATCTTGACCCGGCCACGCATTGGGCCAAGGAGGCGGTGGCCCTCCGGCCCTCTTCGGCCGGAGCCCATTGCGTGCTGGCCGAGGTCTATGGCCGCAGGGTGCTTTTGGGGGACGCTTTCACGGCCATGCGTTTCGGTCCCATGAACGGGTCGGAAACGGCCGCCGCCCTGCGCTTGGCTCCCAAGGATCCCCAGGTCCTGGAGGCCCAGGGCCTGCGTTTCCTTTATGCTCCGGCCTTGTTTGGGGGCGATCCCAGGAAGGCCCAGCGCTGTTTCGAGGAGTCTCTGGCGCGCGCGGACTCCGACTATGTCCGGTATTTTCTGTCCCTGGCTTTGGCCAAAGAGGGCCAGGCCGCGGCGGCCCGCCTGGCATTGCTCCGGGCCCACGGCATGAATCCGGACAACGGACTGGTGAACGCCGCCATGGCCGCCGAAACACGACCGTAACACTGCGCTGGTCCGGGCATTGACGGGGTCTTGCCCCAATCTTCTAATAGGGGACAAACTCGGAGCTAAGCATGGCCAAAAACCCGTCGAAGAGTCCCAGGTCCCTTCCCGCCTCCCTGGCGTGGCTCAAGGACCCGAGTATCCAGAAGGTCAAGGTCGCGGTGGCGGACATCGACGGCGTCCTGCGCGGCAAATACCTGCGCAAGGAGAAGTTCCTGGCCGCGGTGGAAGACGGCTTCGGTTTCTGCAATGTGGTTTTCGGCTGGGATTCCTCGGACGCCTGCTACGACAACGCGGCTTACACCGGCTGGCATACCGGCTACCCGGACGCCCAGGTGCGGGTGGACCTGGACACGGCCCGCCGGGTCCCTTGGGAAAACAAGATACCCTTCTTTTTGGGGGACTTTGAGGACGCCCAAGGCGGCCCCTTGGCCGTGGACCCGCGCAATCTGCTTAAAAAAATCCTGGACCAGGCCGCCCAGGCCGGCTACCGGGCCAAAGTGGGCATGGAATTCGAGTGGTTCAATTTCAAGGAGACGCCCCAGTCCCTGGCCCTGAAGGACCACCACAAGCCCGAGCCGCTGACCCCGGGCATGTTCGGCTACTCCCTGCTGAGGGCGAGCCTGAACCAGCCCTTCTTTAGCGCGCTGATGGACGAACTGCCGGCCTTCGGCATCCCCCTGGAGGGCCTGCACACCGAGACCGGGCCGGGCGTGTTCGAGGCCGCCATCCTCTATTCGGACGCCTTGGAGGCCGCGGACCGCGGGCTCCTTTTCAAGACCGCGGCCAAGGAGATCGGCTACCGATTCGGCATCCTGCCCAGCTTCATGGCCAAGTGGAACAGCGCCTTGCCGGGCTGCAGCGGCCATTGCCACCAGAGCCTCTGGGACCTCGGCGGGAAGACCAACCTTTTTTATGACCCGGACGATCCGAACAAGATGTCGGATTTTTTCAAGAGCTACCTGGCCGGCCAGCTGCTCTGCCTGCCCGAGATCCTGCCGATGTTCGCGCCCACGGTGAACAGCTACAAACGCCTGGTGGACGGGTACTGGGCGCCCACCAAGCCGGTGTGGGGGATGGACAACCGCACCACGGCCTTCCGCGTCATCGCCTCCGGCCCCAAAGCCACCCGCCTTGAGGCCCGCGTGCCGGGCTCGGACGTGAACCCCTACCTTTCCCTCGCCGCCTGCGTCGCGGCCGGCCTCTACGGCGTGCGCAAAAATCTCCGCCTTCCCGACCCCGTCGTCGGCAGCGCATACGCCTCCGAAGTGCCCCGCCTGCCGCGCACCCTGCACGAGGCCACCGAGGCCATGGCCGACTCGGCCCTGGCGCGCGAGCTCTTCGGGGCGGACTTCGTGGAGCACTTTGTCCAGACCCGGCGCTGGGAATGGCGCCAGTTCCAGGACGCGGTGACGGACTGGGAACTCAAACGCTATCTAGAGATCATCTAACATGGCGACCGGACGCTTCAACTTTCCCACCCCCATCCATTTCGGCCCGGGTCTCCGCCACAAACTCGCCGCCTTCCTCAAGGAGCGCGGCTTCCGCCGGCCCCTGCTGGTCACGGACAAGGGTCTCGCGGTTTTGCCGGTCTTCACCGCCCTGGT
>Ga0206858_1163_pt1 | contig 16345 bp, 12 predicted proteins | sample Alteio_BWOrgCont_46_FD_152622 | JGI IMG/M metagenome (GOLD analysis project Ga0206858, IMG submission 152622) | Enriched cells from forest soil in Barre Woods Harvard Forest LTER site, Petersham, Massachusetts, United States -... | ecosystem: Environmental > Terrestrial > Soil > Temperate forest >... | reverse complement strand
AAGCAATAAGTCAATGACTTTTATGGAAACTGCTTTTTGTGGCTTATTTTTGGAGCATTAAAAAATCTCTTAGTTTTGTAATTGAATCAAATAGCATAAAGCAATGGAATCGTTTGGACATTATTTCTTTGAATTTTTTATGATGTTCCTTGCTGTCTTTTTGGGGTTTTTAGCGGATAATATAAGAGAACGCCGGGTAGAAAAAAAACAGGAGCGGGTTTATATGCAAAATATGCTGGAGGACTTACGGGCAGATATAAGCCTTTACAATAATTATACAAAGAACAACATCAGCGTATTCGAATTAATTGACACACTTGTGCAGCTTATAAAAAGCCCGGAAAGGAAACAACATATTACTAAACTTGCCTATACAGCCAGAATGGTATTACCGCAATTTAAGCAGTTAGTACCGACAGAACGTACGTATGAACAAATGAAAAACTCGGGGACATTGAGGCTTATAAGCAGCCAGGAGACGGCAAACAGTATTTCATATTATTATTATTCGGTGAATGAACTCCAAAAATATAACGAATCTATAATGGTGTGGGCCACGGATTATGGAAGTGAGATGGGAAAAATCTTTGATGGGGAATTGCTGCTTAATATAATAAAAGAAAAAAAAGAAATACCTGCCGAAGCAAGTGCCTTACTTACCGAAGACCCTGTTGTATTAAATGCGCTAATCACCAGTGCGCAATACTTATATGGAGCATTGATACTGGGAGAAAAAATTGGAAGTGAAAGAAGTATTGCTGCAAATGAACTTATAGTATTAATAAAAAAGGAATATAAATTGGAAGTGTAATTATGCTTTTCACTCCTATCTCATAGTTATTAGTTCTTAGCTCTCATAAGCTTCCTCTGGCTTTGTTCTTTGACACTATCTTGACCTCTGTAGCACCGGCGCCAAATTTTTTGTAGGATGCATCGGAGTATTCTATGCCTTCATAGGTTTTAAGCAGGTCGCGTATGGCCTGCCTCAAAACTCCATTACCGACACCATGTATAAAAACCACTTTGGTAAAATGCCCATTGACTGCCATCTCCAGCTTTTTACGAAAATGCCTTGCCTGTATATCCAGCTTTTCTGAATTATTCAATCCATAATGGTCTTCCATCAGCTTTTCAATATGCAGGTCAACAATCATCTCATCTTTCGCATGTGCTTTGGAAACAGGAGCTGCTGCTTTTCGCTTCACCGGAGCTTCTTTATGAAAAACCTTCATATCCTTAAGAGACAAAGGGGGTATGGGGACCAATTCCTTAACCGGTACCTCTATTTCAATTCCGCTGGAAATTTCGACACGGGCTTTTAGGGCTGAAATGAATTCTTTTATGATCCCTTCGCCCTTTTCATTCAAAAACCTCACAGTATCACCGACTTTCACTAAAATTAGGAATTATAAATTAGGAATTAGGAATGAAAAGGCAAATTTATCACTTATAACCCATAACATATAAATCATTTTTAATTATCTTTGCAGCCCTTTTAAAAAACCATAGCCATGAACCTCATACAATACGTTGAAGAAAAGTTAGCCCCGAAGAAAGACCTCCCTTCATTTAAAGCAGGCGATACTATTACCGTACACTATAAAATTAAGGAAGGTGATAAAGAACGTGTTCAACAGTATCAAGGTACTGTAATCCAGCGTCGTGGCGAAGGTGCTTCTGCCAGTTTCACGGTAAGGAAGATCTCCAACGGAGTAGGTGTTGAAAGGGTATTCCCTGTAAACTCCGCCTTCATCGAAAAAATTGATGTAAACAAAGAAGGTGTGGTGCGCAGGTCACGTATTTACTACATACGTAATGCCAAAGGCAAAAAGGCCCGTATCGAAGAAAAACAACACAACGATAAGGAAGAAGCTGCTGCTCCTGCTGCTAAGCCGGTTGCTGCTGCCGCTGAATAATCAGCTAAATTTTTTACTTGCTCTTACTTGTTGGGTTTCAAGCCCTTTTTCTCCGTTCTCCTATTCTTAAAGTAGAAATAGAGGAAGGCTATCAGTATGATGAGCAGTCCGGGGAAGAAATAAGACCTGGAAAGTCCCTCCGAATTCACAAAGGTGAAGAAGCGCTTGATGCGGAACTTTTGAGCAAAGGGTACATGCTGCTTCAGGGACATCCATATAAACGAAGCTTTACCTACCACATGATCCTCCGGCACAAAACCCCAATAGCGTGAATCTACTGAATTATGGCGGTTATCACCCATCATAAAGTAATAGTCCATTTTAAAGGTATAGCTGTTGGCGGGCGCTCCATTAATGTAGATGGTAGCTCCTTTTACATCTAAGGTGTTGTGCTCAAAAGCGGTAATTATGCGCTTGTACAAAGGAAGATTAGCGGTATCAAGTTTAACAGTAGCCCCTGCCTTCGGAATCCAAAGCGGGCCAAAGTTGTCTACGTTCCAGGGATAGTGAGGTGAGAAAGGGAAAATGTCCTTGGTGTCGGCTCTGCCATATTGTTCAATTTCGGGTTCGGTGCTGTCAACGTCAGAGTTTTCCTTTAAAGCTTTCAGGCTGGCTTTGGTCAGGTTCATCTCATAATAATACTGGCTTCCGTTCTGCTGGTAGTCGGTTGAGCCATCATCGGTAATGTCGAGCTTCTTAAATACAGAGGCATCAAGCGGAGCTTTAGTGGTAACAAGGTACCTCATCTGTGATTCTTCAGGAACCTCATCTTTTTGTCCGTTGATGTAAACCTGAGCAGCTCTAATTGACAACGTATCGCCTGCAACTGCTATGCAACGCTTGATATAGTTCTCTTCCTGATCCAATGGCCTGGGTATAATGGCTCCCGGGTATTGCACCCCGCCCATCGTTCGGATAGGCTGATTACTCGCTACTGCCTCTTTGCCATACAAACGGCAAAGCGCATAATAGCTTGGGTTATCCATATTGGCACAAACAGTATCCCCCTCCGGAAAGTTAAACACTACCGCATCATGGCGCTGTACTTTGGTAAAGCCCGGTATACGTATATATGGTAAGGTAAGCCATTCTAAATAGGAGTTTACGTTCCCTGCAATAGTAGTATGTGCAAACGGGAAAGAAATAGGAGTCATAGGTATGCGGGCACCGTAACTTGCTTTGCTTACGAAAAGGTAGTCGCCCACCATAAGTGTCTTTTCCTCCGACGGGGTAGGAATAGTATAAGCCTCTAAAAAGAAAGTACGTATAATGGTAGCTGCTATAACTGCAAACACAATGGCTTCCATCCATTCATGGGCAATGGTTGGTTTTTCCTTTTTGGTATTATCGAAAACAGGTAATTGGAATTTCTCCTTGCTAAAACCCATGTATGGCAGATACACAAAAAATAGGAGTCCTGAAAGAATCATTTCCCAAGCTTTCTTTTTTTGGAAACTAACTCCGGTAATTGCAGAGACCACCATAACCATCATAAACCCCACACCGGGAATTAAAAAAATAAAAATCCACCACCAAGGGCGTTTCAGGATTTTAAGCCAGATATGATAATTGTAAATGGGGATCAAAGCCTTCCAGCCCTTTTCGCCTGCTTTTTCAAAAATTCTCCACAGCCCTGCAACAGTGAGAGCTATAATAACATATAAAATAGGCTGTATATGAAACATGTATTTATGAGATAAGTTTCAAAGATACATGTTTGAGGAGAATGAAGCAGAAAGACAAATGTTAAGATATGTTACTAACTATCTTCCATTCTTTAAGCAGAGCAAGCTAGAGCCTATTTGGTCTTTAAAACCTTACAATTGTAGCGAGAGAGGGGATCGAACCCTCGACCTCCGGGTTATGAATCCGACGCTCTTACCATCTGAGCTACCTCGCCATTCATCTGCTTTTTTGTTAAAAGTTTGCAAAGGTAATGATTTAACCTTTTGTTGTTCTTTGGCTTTCCTCAATTATTTGGTGATTAATTTCCTCTATTTAAGTGCTTATTCTTTGATTTTCAGCATAAAAATGGCTTAGGATGGGTTGTTTTGGTAATGAATTGAAAAAATCACCGGATACTTTTTACAGGTTTTTATAATAAAAGTAAAATAAAATTGCATTTTGTTTTGTTTTTTATTTATTATTGCCGCTTGATTGCCCCTTGGAAAATGAAGAAAAATAAAAAAACATCTCATAAGCCGGCTAAAAAAAAGCAACTAAAGGTTAAAGCAAAATCGATTTCAAAAGCCGATAAAAAAGCTGCGAAAAAAGGGATTGCAAAAAAACAAAAGCCTGTTGCCAAACCGGCAAAGAAAGCTGCACCTAAAAAAGTCACAAAGCCGGTAAAAAAGGTTGTAGCCAAACAAATTGTCAAGCCCTTGAAGAAATCTGCACCTGTTAAAATTGTAAAGCCCATCATAAAAGCTCCCATTAAAAAGATATTTATACCCGTAAAACCCGTTCCAAAAATTGAAGAACCTAAACCAAAGGGATTTTACTCCATTGAGTACGAGCTTAATTCTTCCCCCGATGTTCTTTTTGAATTCATTTCTACTCCCGGAGGACTTGAGAAATGGTTTGCCGACAGGGTTTATATCATAGAAGGTAATTTTATTTTTAACTGGGAAGACGGCGAAAAAAGGCTGGCTAAACAAGTTGGAATAAAAGAAAAGGAATGGGTTCGCTTCCATTGGCTGGATGAGCCTGAAAAAAGATATTTCGAATTTAAAATTGTAATTGACGACCTGACCAGTGAAGTAGCATTAATTGTAAGTGATTTTGCCGATAATTCCAGGGAACTGGAAGAATCAACAAGGCTTTGGAACCAGCAAATTAATGATTTGCACCATTCTATCGGCTCTGCCTAATGTTTTCTTTAGTTAAAAAGAACAGCGCGTTTTTTATCCCCTATTTTATCTTTCTGCTTGCAGGCGGAACCATACTTCTTTTATCGAATAAAACGGATATCCATCTTTACATTAATAGTTACCATTGTCCCGCAGCAGACTTTTTTTTTAGTAACTGGACAAACCTGGGATTAGGCCTTATGATCATACCGGTTGCCTTGATTCTCGCATTTATCAGATTTAGATACATGATAATCTCTGTTCTCGGCTTTGCTTTATCGGGCCTTACAAATGAGTTATTAAAAAAACTATTTCATTCTCCAAGGCCTTTAGCAGTTTTTGGTGATATGCATCAATCCTTCTATCATGTTCCCAATGTAGAAATGTTTTCCGACTACAGCTTCCCTTCAGGGCACACAGATACAGGCTTTTGCATGTTTTGCCTGCTCGCACTTTATACAAAAAATAAAACCCTCAAATTTTTGTATTTTATAATTGCATTCCTAATTGCCTATTCCCGGATGTATCTTTCTGAGCATTTTCTTAAGGATGTATATGGAGGTGCTATTGTTGGCGTATGTTCAGCTCTACTTGTATACAGCTGGGTTATGAATGCCGAAATGTTTAATAAATTTGCAGAGAGGTTAGATAAACCTCTTATCCGTTTAAACGTTGAAAGAGAAAAATAAAAAAACATGAAACGCTCCTTATTGATATTGCCTGTTTTATTCTTCTTAAGTTGCACGAATGAACATACGCAGCTAAAAACACTTCAATCAGAAATCAACTACCTGCACACCAAAAACGACAGCCTTGAAAAAGAAATGCAAAGTATAAAACCCGGGCTTGGCGATCTGATGCTGGAAATTCAGGTTCATCACAATAAATTATGGTTTGCAGGCAAGGCAGAAAACTGGCCCCTCGCACAATTTGAACACGATGAGATTATGGAAATCATTACGCAAGCTGAAGTTATTGAGAAAGAACGAAGCGAAGTAAAATTATTCAGGGTTATGATATTTCCTCAACTCGATAGCATACAGCTATATATCAGGCAAAAGAACGGAGATAAATTTGATTCTGCCTTTACAAACCTTACCAATGCCTGCAACAATTGCCATACGGACACAAAATTTAATTTCAATAAAATAATTATTCCGGAACACCCACCCTACTCCAACCAGGAGTTTGAGCCTGTTAAATAAGCTTAAATCAGTGGAAAGTTCGTAAAGTTATGCCGTTTATAAAGTTGGAAGGTCAATAACTTTGTAACTTTGAACTTCAAAACTTTTAACTACGTTGGCAGAGACTATTGATGTAAGCGGAACGACTAAACAAGAGAAGTACGCATCTCTTTTGCCTCAGCTTAAAGCATTGGCGGAAGAAGAGGACCAATATGCCGCACTGGGGAATATTATTTCGGCCTTGAAATATGGCATGAACTTTTTTTGGGCAGGCATCTACGTTGTGAAGAATAATGAGCTGGTGCTTGGCCCTTTCCAGGGAACTGTAGCTTGTACAAGAATAGGTTTTGGAAAAGGAGTTTGCGGCTATGCGTGGAAAAATAAAAAAACAATACTAGTGGATGATGTAAATGCTTTTGAAGGACATATAGCCTGCAACAGCGAAAGCAAATCGGAGATAGTGCTGCCTGTGCTGGGGAAAACCGGGGACGTAGTAATGATTCTTGATATTGACAGCGACCGTTTAGCTGACTTTAATTCTACCGATGAATTATGGCTCACTGAAGTAATTCATATTATTGAAAATATTGTAAACTGCTGAGCATTGAACAGGTTTTGTATCATATCCATTGCCCTTCTTCTTTTAAGCGGCTGTGCCCAAGTGGTAGCTCCAACAGGAGGGCCTAAAGATGTCATTCCTCCAAAGGCTTTAGCTTATTCTCCTGAAAAGAAAAGCACCTTGTTTCATGCAAAAAAAATTGATATAACTTTTGATAAATACATTCAGTTAAAAGACCTTTCTAAGCAGTTTATTGTATCTCCCCCATTAAAAAATTTACCGGTGCCCGTGATAAAAGGCAAAACGCTGGAAATATCCCTTGTAAAAGATACACTTCTCGATAATACCACGTATACATTCAATTTTGGAAATGCAATATGCGACTTGCATGAAGGCAATTCCCTCAAAAACTTCCAATATGTTTTTTCTACCGGAATATATGTAGATTCTTTATCGGTGCAGGGTAACGCAGTTGATGCCTTTTCACACGATCCTGTAAAAGAAGGGCTTGTATTGATGTATGCAAATTTAGACGATTCTACTCCCTATAAAAAATCGCCTTCTTATTGTGCGCAGACAGATGACAATGGAAAATACAGGATTGATAATATAAAAAATGGCAGCTATAAAATCATCGCTCTCTCAAAAGCTTCAGGCGATTATTTTTATCATCCTTATTCTCAAAGCATAGGTTTTAAAAACTCTACTCTTTCTTTACAAAAAAATGACACTGTCAACTTTTTCCTATTTACTGAAGAACAGCCCAAATTGCAATTTATAAAAGCCAGGGGCATTGGCAAAGGAGAAATCATATTAACGTTTAACAAAGCAGCAGACAGCATCAAAGTAATACCTCTCAATCTTGATACATCGAAAACTTACCGCACTATCTATCAATACTCCGGAAACCGGGATACACTTACATACTGGACCAACTATCCTGACCTTGATTCTATAAGGTTCCTTGTTTCCAGAAATAATAAAGTGCTTGATACGGCTATGGTATATAATATCCCCGGACGAACCATCAAATCGACCGCTAAGAAAAAAAATGTTAAAACGGAAAAGCCTCCATCATTGCAGGCAGTCCTCAACGTATCTGAAAAAATACCTTATGATTACCACCTGCCCTTTATCATAAAATTTACTCAGCCTGTTACAAACTATAATCTTTCTAAAATCCGGCTTATACAAAGAAAAGATACCATTCAATTAAAACCTGTTGGCAAATCATCTCCCTATAGCCTTTCTCTCATTCCCGAAAAAGATTTAATCAGCGATTCAAGCTACCGATTGAGCATTATGCCCGGTGCTTTTATCAACTTGTTTGATTATACAAACGATACTATTATTGCGCATTTCACGATAGAGGAACAAAGTTTTTACGGAACCGTTAGACTGAATTTATCTTTTTCAAAAAACACACATTATCTGGTTCAAATGCTCACCAGCCAGAATACAATATACCGACAAGATACCGTAAGCGGAACCGCCTCTATTTTTTATGACGGAGTTCCGCCTGCTTTATACAGTATCCGGGTCATTGAAGATGATAATAACAATGGCAAGTGGGATATTGGAAAATTTTTGAAAGGGATTGAACCCGAAAAGGTTTTTTACTATCCCGACAAACTAAATATTCGCTCTAACTGGGACAATGTCAAGGACTGGAAAGTAAATTAATATACCGACCGTAAATAAGAAAGCCCGTCTCGCCAAAGGCAAGACGGACTTTTATCCTAAACTAACTAAACCAAAACCTATTACTCTTTCACTAACTTAACCGTATATTTATTACCGGTGCTTACTTCTTTAATTTCAACAAAATAGGCTCCTGTATTGAATGAGGAGGTATTGATTGTTGTTTTTAAATCATGGTTTTCTGTAACACTTATTGTTTGTCCAACTATATTATATACAGTAATTACTTTATCACCGGTATAATTGTCGGAAACAATATTTACAAAATCTCCGGCAGGGTTTGGATATACATTGTATCCGGCTGCCTGAGCGGCTATGTCATCAACACCTGTGCTTACAGTTCCAAGTACTGCAAAGTTATCGAACCTGGCATTACCACTTGATTGCTCTTCAGTGTTAACTCCTGCTAATCTCATTTTTATAACAAAATTGGCATTGTTATTTACACTTGCATCGCTGGTAAAATTCATTTGAACAGGATACCAAGCGCTGGTTGAAGTAGTAGGATTTTGCAATTGCAGCGTATCAGGAAGCCTTACCCCACTAATGTTGAAGGTATCCATTGCCTGAGTTAAGTTTTTCCAGTTGGTGCCTCCATTCGTGCTATATGAAAATATACCAAAGTTTGCACCTTTAGTACTCGATGCAGAGATTGCAAAATTAAACATGATATTCTTGTATCCCGTAGTAGGGATATAAATATACATTTCATTACTGTCAGAAGGATTACGTGCTCTTATAAACAAGTTTCCTCCCGCTCCTGAACTATCATTACTATTACTGTAATCATAAAAGTAAGATCCGGGTGTGCCGTTATCTAAAATACTATCATAAATTCCAGATGAACCATACTTCGTTCTAGGGCGGGAAAATATGATATGTCCGGCTGTACCCACAAACCTGTTAGCAACTAATGTATTAGTTACATTGCCAAGACTGTCGCCTCCTGTGCCGGCTGCTGGAGGAGTAGCATTAAAATCCCAGAATTGAATAACTGATTGTGCATTTGTCTTTGGAACTGAAAAAGCCAAAGCAACTGTCAAAATAAAGCCGATGTAAAGTTTTGTTTTCATTTTTTTATTTTTTGTAATTGATTTTGCCGCAAGATTAGTTCAGTGGTTTTACCTTAACGTTAATCCAATGTTAACAAATGCATTTTAGAGCTATGGCTTTAAAGAACAAAGAATTAAGATTAATTCCACTAATACTGAATAATAACTAATCCGTTTCCACCCGGAACAGTTGAAACAGCACCTACTCCAATACCCTGTAGATAATACGGGTCATTCGTACCACCCGGCATAACATTAACGGTTGAGCCGGTTGAGCCTGCTGTGTTTGTAATCAGTGCGAAATTGGCATTAGTTGTGTACGATGAACCACCACCACCACCGGAGCCAGAATTACAGCCCCCGGAACCGCCGCCCCAAAAACCGCCACCACCACCGCCACCAAAATCTTTATTTTTGGTTGCACCTTTATTACCACCTTGTAAAGCAGTGCCAACTAATCCAACATCGCTAAGGCATGGATCTGCACCTGCTGTACCACCCGCAACCGTAGTTCCGCCACCACCGCCTGTTTCAGTGGCACAAGTATTATTAGCATTGCCGCCGGCACCGCCATTAGGTGCGCCGCCACCACCGCCAAATACAATTCCTACATTACCATTATTAGCCGCGCCCCCGCCCCCGCCGCCAACTACAACCAAAGCCGTTCCCTGCGCCGCCGCCGCAGAGAAAATTCCACTAAATCCGCCGCCGCCGCCTGCAGCATCGCCGCTAGTCCCTGTGCCACCACCACCAAGGGGGCTTGTAGCATTAATAGTGCCACCTGATCCTACAACAATAGTATAGGTTGAGCCGGGAGTAACAGTAAGTGCACCGTATATATATGCACCAGCACCACCACCATTAAAAGTACTGCAACCAGCACCTCCTCCTCCCCACATTCTAACTGTTATAGCTGTAACATTTGCAGGTGCGGTCCAGGTTTGTACTGCTCCTGTATAAGTAAATATGGTTGTTGCCAAGGAAGTTTTAGGGGCTGCATCAATCCATGCAGAGCCGTTCCAGATAAGTTCTACAGACTGAACGGTTGAATTTCCACTCCCTTCACCAAACACTAAGGGTGAATTTAATAAACTCACATTTCCCCCCGATACAAGGGAAGCTCCACTTGTTGTGGGGCTATTTAATTCAAGAGTCAAATGCTGGCCTGTTTGAGTACCGGCAGAAAGAGTAAACGGACGGTCTAAGGCGGAAATAGAATTGGAGGTGAATTCAATATAACTGTTATTGCCTACTGTAATGGTAGTAGGTACAATAGTAGTTAAGGCCGGAATTGTTGAGGATGCTTCTGTTGAGAAGCCCCCGTTCATATCAAAAGTAGTTAAGGGTGTTGCTTGATTAACACCCACAAGGCCGCTTGATAGAACAGTGGTCGTTATTAAACTTCCTGTTATGGAAAGTGCATTTCCATTATTGGTAATTGTTGTAGCTGCTACTAAATTACCACCCAGCTGAACATTATTTCCGGCGCTAATATTTAATCCGTTGTTGGCGCTTATTGCCCCTGCAGGCAAAGTCTCCCAGGCCGGACCGCTGGGCGTCCAGGCTAGTACATTACCGAGGCCTCCGGCGGCAGGCATTGCATATATATCTCCATTGTTATTAGCATACAGCATATACGTTGTAATGGCTAGTGGAGGAGTATTGAATGTATTGCCAAATTGTAATCCGTCAATACGAATAGTGTTGCTTGAACCGCCTATTTCCAATGCTTGTCCGGGAGTAGAAGTTTGAATGCCTGTCCGGGCGGATGAATTACCAAGAATAATAGCATCGCTTTGTCCTATAATTGCTCCAAATCCAATGGCTGTGGAATTGAAATATCCATCAGCGTTAACATTTGCCTGATATCCTATGGCAGTAAGGTTAGTTCCGGTAAAATTACTGGTGAGTGCAGCGTTTCCGATAGCTGTATTATTGCTTCCGGTAGTGTTACCTACTCCTGCACCATATCCCACAAATGTAGTTCCGGTTGCACTTGTATTTAGGAATCCGGCGCTATCTCCAATAAATGTATTAAAATCACCGGTGTTGTTATTATATCCGGCAAAAGTTCCAATAGCTGTGTTACTGCTCGCTGTATTATTATTATAAAGCGCCTGTGCACCGAGGGCAGTATTATTTCCTCCCGTTGTATTTTCAAGCATTGTACCGCTACCTCCAACAGCTGTATTATTGTTTCCTGATGTATTTAAATATAATGCCTGTGTCCCAATAGCTGCATTACCACTCCCATTGGTATTGGTATAAAGGGCCTGGTTACCGAACGCAGCATTATTTGTTCCGAAAGTATTAGAAAATAAAGCTTCATAACCAAAGCCGGAATTGTCAGCGCCTGTAGTTATCGCTGTAGTTGCATTACCACTTAAATTACCTAAAAAAGTGTTGTTATTGATTGCATCAATCCTTCCTGCCTTTTGTCCATTTATTTGGAAATTAATAGGCACATTATTAGTTGTTCCTATAAAATTAGTGCCGTCCAGAATATTGGAATTTCCTGCTATCTGCCATGATGTGCTATTTCCACTATTCTGTACATAATTCCACACTGCACCCGACCAGTAATAAAACCCAACACCTAAACCACCTACTGTTGCAGCATTGGTGTTATATACTATCAAGCCGGCGGGCGGTGTTACAATTGGATTTGCCGAATTAACATTAACTATTGAAACATTAGGCAGCGCCAACCCAAGGCTGCTGTTAGATGCATCACTCAAGTCAAGAATGGCTGCTGCATTACCTGAATTGCCGGATGAATTGATAGCTATATTTTGCGCTTGTGCGTGAAAAGAGAAAACACAAAAAAGAAAAAGGATAGCACTGCATTTTATAAGCCTATTCATGATTTGAAGTATTAGGGAATATTTTTTCTTGTCGTTAGTGCTTGGCGAAAGTATTCGTATAGTGTTAAGCAATAGTTAATTAAACATTACGAATGTATACTTGCACAAGACTCTTATAAATCTGATACTTGATAGGGTCGGAAGCCTTTTATTTAGACTTTGCTTAATTTAAACGCAAGTAAATATTATCATTCTGTTAAGGAATTATTAACTCGCAAAATAAATATAGTAAGAACTATAAGTTTGCCGGCAAAACTTAGATCACTTCTAATTCACACCCCTTTCATGAAAAGAAAATTTACATCACCCATTTTATTAGCTGCAGGGTTTTTCATTTTTTGCTCATCCTTTTCTAGTCCCTGTTCAGCTCAGGTTTCGAAGGATACCCTGCGGGTAATGGTATATAATACACTTGGTTTTGGCATCGGTTCTTGTCAAACCCCGACAAATGCATCAATAGTACCTTTATACACATACCTGAAAAGAATTATTCAATTTGCAAATCCCGACATAATAGGGTTAGATAAAATGCAATGTGTCAAAACAAGTGTTTCCGACCCCAACGGAATTTCTTCCGCTTCTTTTCCCGATACAATAATATCCGAAAGTCTTGATGCAGCTTATCCGGGAAGATATTCCTATTGTCCTTTTACCGATCTGTCCCGTTGCTTGGCCGGTAATTCCGAGCTCGTTTTTTATGACCAAACTAAATTAGTGTATGTATCTACAACCCCCATGTACTCCGGGCAGGAGGATTTCGATATGTTTAAATTTTATTACAATTCTTATTTAAATGTTACTCACGATACCACCTACCTATATGTAATTCTTTGTCATACTATATCCAGCGGAACAATTGACACCGGAAGAGACGGCCAGGATTCCACAGTGATGAATAATCTGAGGGCCATGTTCACCCAATTACCAAATGTCATTTATATGGGCGATTTTAATACCCGCACATCCACCGAGCCGGGATATGAATACATTACTCAAACTTCCAATGTAAATTATATTATGGATGATCCGCCATTTGTCCCCGATGCCCATTTAACATACCCCGATAACTGGAACAGCGGTAATGCTGACCAGGCTTACTTTACCACTACTACCCGGGAAACCACATTACCTAATTCATGCGGCACTACCGGCGGTGCAAAAGACTGGTATGACCATATTTTCCTTTCACCATGGATAGTGAATGGCACTGACAATATTACTTATGTAAGGAATTCATATAGAACAATAGGAAATAATGGAAACAGGGCAGGCTTGGATGTAAATGACAGTACTACGCATGGATTTAATACATCCGCACCGGATGATGTTATTGATGCGCTTTATAATTTCTCTGATAAATATCCTGTTGAAGTAACCCTTGCCGTTAATCCACTATTATCCGTTAAAAATATACAATCAATTCCGGGAAGCATTAAAATAAACAATCCTGTAGAAAATAATTTGGTAATGCATTTTGATTCATTTTTAAATGGGCAGAATATGAACATGGCTGTATACGATGTATGCGGAAGACTCCTTTTCCAATATACTTTCAACATTAATAACTCGGTTATAAATAAAGATATTTCACTTGTTCCCGGTGTGTATATGCTCCACTTTACCTCCGGCGGATATAGCACTACCCTAAAAGTAGTTAAAGAATGAAATCATAATCTGACCATCGTTAAAGTACGTTAACTTATTGTTAACTGAAGTATATATTTCAGCCTCTATTTTAATTGGGAATGTTAAGTAAATGTTACCCTCTTTATCTTATTGCTATATTCTATTTTACAGGGAAATTCGGGTGGTATATAAAATATTTTTGCAGCGGAAAAAATAAAATCACTATGAAAAAAACATCCCTCACTCCTTTGAAGTTATTATTAGCAATCCTGTCATTAGCTTCTTTCACATCGGCATTTTCAGCTACCATAAAAGGGGTTGTTAAGGATGGAAAAAATAGCGAAGAACTTACAGGTGCAACTATATATCTTAAAGAAAATGCACAGATAAATACATCTGCAGGATTAGATGGCGGCTATACATTAAAAAATGTGCAGCCCGGTACATATACGCTGGTAGTTCAATTTTTCAATTATAAAACACAGGAAAAAAGTATCACGGTTGCCGCTGCGACTGATGTAATTGTTCAGAACTTTTCTTTGGAGCCTGATTCATTAATGCTGCAACAAGTGCAAATAGTAGGTGGTTACGATAAGGAATCTGACATCTATGCACGCAACCTGGAAAAGAACAACGATTACATTCTTAATATCCTATCGGCAAAAACCCTCCAACTTTTACCTGACATTACAGTAGGCGACGTTCTTCAAAGAGTATCGGGCGTGGTAACACAAAAATCAGTGACCGGTGGAGGTAAATTCGTTAATATTCGAGGTATAGGTGATCGCTACAATTATACTACTATTAACGGGGTAAAGGTACCTAGCCCCGATTATTCAAACAATTATGTCCCTATGGATATGTTCCCATCCCAAATTTTAGGACGCCTGGAAGTTATTAAATCCCTGCGTCCTGATATGGAAGGTGATGCCATTGGTGGAGTAATGAATTTAGTTTTAAAAGACTCTCCTGACTATCTTTCTTTTACTGCTGAAGCTTCGGGAGGCTACAGTCAACCTCTCTTTAGTAATTCATTTAATAGTTTTGATGCAAGTGCCATTAATCCTAAATCCCCAGAAGCAATCAACGGACCAACTTACAACGCTACACCTAATGATTTCCCAACATCGCCTTATACCTATAATCAGGTAAAACCTATGCCTGATGCCTCGGGCGGATTTACATTCGGAGATCGTTATCTTAACAATAAATTAGGACTTATTCTCGCCGGGCTCTATGAAAATACTTATTCTTTAACCAAAGCCTTTTTCATCACTCCTGACCCGCAGGCACAAACCACCGAAGGACCTAATACCCCCCTCTTTGATGATGTTGAAAACAGGGTATATTCTACACAACAAACAAGGGATGCTGCACATTTGAAATTAGACTATGAATTCAATCCAAAGAATAAGATCAGCTTCTATACTGTTTATGTAGGAATGAACCAGTACAGAACTGACTTTAAGACAGACACTACATTAGGTACAGGCACAGGGGCCGGCTATGTAAATCAAAATTATGAAACAAAAGTAACCCTTGAAAGTATTTATAATGCAACCTTGCAGGGCCAAGACAGCTTGGCTCATAACCTTCTTTTCGATTGGACAGCAGCCTATTCAGACGGGTTTTCCAATACACCTGACTGGGGGACATTGACCACTCAAAATAACGGAGGTTCCACCGCATTTGATTATAATGCGTGGAGTGGAAGATGGTGGCAAAATAACGACCGCGATTATAGCGGATACGCTAACATTACTTATAAAACATCCATATTCGGACAGGATGTGAAATTTAAGGTAGGTGCTATGAATCGTGATAAAGGCAGGGTAGATGAATATGAGGATTATTCTTTAAGCCCTACTGTAGCTGGGGCAAATACACCCTACACTCCCACTAATCTTTCAGATGCTCTTTGGGCTATTTCAGGTACTGAAACAGGTAGCCAGACAAGTGCAAATAATTATACTGTGCAGGAAGATATTACCGGCGTATATGGAATGGTAAATTTTAATGTCGGACCAAAAGTAGAAGTAATGGGAGGTCTAAGAGGAGAAAATACCTTGATGGCCTTTAATACGCAACTTCCAATAAACGTTGCTGCGGATAATGGGACTATTCATTATATAGACTATTTGCCAAGTGGACAAATCAAATTTAAACTTACCGATAAGCAAGCCATAAGTGCAAGTTACTTTTCTTCAATAGCTCGTCCAAACTTTAATGAACTGATGCCAATAGATATTCCCGGCGATTATTTTACTACCGAAGGGAACCCTTATTTATTACATACACAGGCTCAAAATTATGATTTACGCTATCAGTTTTTCCCTAATCCTAATGACCAACTATTAGCCGGTGTGTTTTACAAAAATTTAATTGATCCGATTGAATATGAATTACTAAGATATAAAACATCTTCTCAATATTTAGAGCCCACAAATGATACCAATAAAGCTACCGACTATGGATTTGAATTACAGTTTATGTATTATTTTAATAAAAATTTTGCCGTTTCGGGAAATTATACCTATACAAAATCACAAACCACTGTTCCCGATGAATACTACTACCCTGTTGGTGGAGGCCAG
>Ga0206858_1161_pt1 | contig 16374 bp, 15 predicted proteins | sample Alteio_BWOrgCont_46_FD_152622 | JGI IMG/M metagenome (GOLD analysis project Ga0206858, IMG submission 152622) | Enriched cells from forest soil in Barre Woods Harvard Forest LTER site, Petersham, Massachusetts, United States -... | ecosystem: Environmental > Terrestrial > Soil > Temperate forest >... | reverse complement strand
CGGAAAAGGCACACAGAGCGAAAAATTAATAGCTAAATATGGCTTTAAGCACTTAAGTACAGGCGATTTGTTGCGTTCTGAAATTGCCAATGAAACGCCGTTGGGCATGGAAGCAAAAAGCTTTATGGATAAAGGCCAATTGGTTCCGGATGAAGTTGTAATAGGTATGATAAGTTCTGCCCTGGACGAAAACAGCGATGCAACCGGCTTTTTATTCGATGGGTTTCCTCGCACTGCAGCGCAGGCTGAAGCGTTGGATAAATTACTGGAACTTAAAAAAACAAGTATCGCTTTAATGCTGGCGCTGGAAGTTACCGAAGAAGAATTGGTAAAGCGTTTATTAAAACGTGGCCAAACAAGTGGCCGCAGTGATGATACCAACGAAAAAGTAATAAGGGCAAGGATTACAGAGTATCAGAATAAAACAACCGCCGTAGGCGATTATTATAAAAAGTTTGATAAAGTGGCGATGGTAAAAGGAGAAGGTACAATTGACGGCATTTTTAATGCATTGAGCGAAATCATCGACAAAAGAAAATAAGTGTATTTCTAAAAATAAAAGGCAAACTGAATGGTTTGCCTTTTTACATTATAACAAATCATTAAAAATTGCGTTTATATTTTAAAGTAACTTAGAGTAACGGTAAAAAAAATTACCGATGCTATGCAATCAATTATTAAAATTCAAACTAACATGCTATGTCAGAAGCTTATGTAAGAACTGAAACTCACCAGGGAATAACCACCATAGAATTTTTTCACCCACAAAGTAACTCACTACCCGGTAAAATATTAGAAGAAATTGCAAAGGAAATACACTTTGCAGGAACGCACGCTGAAACAAAAGTAATTATCCTTAAAAGCTACGGCGACAGGGCTTTTTGTGCCGGCGCACATTTTGATGAACTGATTAATATAAAAACAGAAGCAGAAGGCGTTAAGTTTTTTAGCGGATTTGCTCATGTAATTAATGCTATCCGCAAGTGCCCTAAGTTTGTAATAGGGCGCATACATGGAAGGGCTGTTGGCGGCGGTGTTGGCTTGGTAGCAGCGGTTGATTATGCTATCGCAACTGATAAAGCAGATATTAAATTAAGTGAATTGACGATAGGTTTTGGTCCATTTACAATTGGTACAGCTATTGAAAGGAAGATTGGCATTTCTGCTTTTAGTGCACTGGCGATTGATGCGGCCGGTTGGCGCAATGCAGAGTGGGCTAAACGCAGAGGCTTGTTTTCTGAAATGCATTCTTCCATTGAAAGTATGGATGAAGCCATTTACAGATTGTCGAATACCTTGGCACACAGCAGTCCGCAGGCAATGGCCGAAATGAAAAAAATGCTATGGCAGGGAACCGAGCATTGGGACGAACTATTAAAAGAAAGAGCAACCACCAGTGCTAAGTTATTGATGAGTGATTTTTGTAAGCAGGCATTGGAAAAAAACAGGCAACTGGTAAAATAGCGATAAAAATAAAAGCCCCGTTTTATCGGGGCTTTTATTTTATAAATCATCATAAGTATATAATCTGTCGATAGAAGTACCGGGCAGCATTTCCATTACCGGTTTTATAATACCGTTTTCCAATCCATATACCCAACCATGCAGGTGTGGACTTTGATTGTTTTTCCAGGCCCGTTGTATGATGGATGTTTGTGCAAGGTGTTTTACCTGCTCCACTACATTTAATTCAACCAATCGGTCTGTACGTTTATCATTATCTGTTATCTTATCCAGCTCATTCATATAGTTATGATACACATCTTTTATATTGCGTAACCACATATTTAAGATGGGTTTAAAATCCTGATTGCTCATAGCAGCTTTTACGCCACCGCAACCATAATGTCCGCATACAATTACATGCTTTACTTTTAAATGATTCACTGCATAATCCAATACGCTTAAAAGGTTTACATCTGTATGTACTACCATGTTGGCAATATTGCGATGTACAAATATTTCGCCGGGCTGCGTACCGGTAATTTTATCTGCTGGTACACGGCTGTCGCTGCAACCTATCCATAAAAATTCGGGTGTTTGCAGGGCAGAAAGGCGTTTGAAGAATTCCGGATCTTCTTCTTCCATTTCCTGTGCCCAGGCTTTGTTTTCGAGTAGTAATTTTTCGTATGCTGTCATAAAATTAGTTTAAAGTTATAGGTTGTTCAATTAATATAGGTTCGTTAAATAATGAATGAACCGATTTAAACTGACTCCGTTTTATTTCTACCTTAATATTTTTAAGGTGCGAATGTTTCATAAAATTATTGATTTCTTCAATTACATCCTTATCAATAAAATCAGCCCTTGTTGCATCAATTAGTACAAAGGCATTTTCAGGAACTTCTTCCAGCTTTTCTTTAATGATGGGCTTGTTTAAAAAGGAAACATCTTTACGCAGGCGGAACAAAAATTTATTGTTGTCGCTTACTACCAATACGGCCGAACGGAAATTGCTGCGTATCATATAAAATAAACCAACAGCAATACCAACTAAAATCCCTTTTAATAAATCCGTCATTAAAATTGCTGCAATGGTAACTACAAAAGGAACAAACTGGTCCCAACCTTTTTGATAAAAATCTTTAAACAAAGAAACCTTTGCCAATTTATATCCTGTAAAAATAAGAATAGCAGCTAACGATGCTAAAGGAATTTTATTCAGAATAAACGGTATAAAAGCTACGCAAATTAACATAAATGTACCATGCAAAATGGTAGAGAGTTTGGTTTTATTACCGGCATTTACATTTGCAGAACTCCTGACTACTACAGATGTTATTGGTAATCCGCCCAGCATGCCGGAGCAAATATTGCCAACACCTTGTGCTACTAATTCACGATTGGTTGGTGTTACTCTTTTTAATGGGTCTAATTTATCGGAAGCTTCAATACCGAGTAAAGTTTCGAGGCTTGCAACAATAGCTAATGTAACAGCCGTTACCCAAACATCGGGATTTTTTAAATATTCCAATTTAGGAAATGTAAAAAAAGAAGCAAACTCATGCATGTTTGCTGCAATGGGAAGATTTACTAAATGTTTTGTTTCCAGTGCAAATTGTGGCTGATTGGAGATGAACCATTGGCTAATAATAGTTCCCACCAAAACAACGATTAAAGGAGCTGGGATTAATTGGAAAAGCTTTTTTGATTTAAAGAATTTCTGTTCCCACAGTATTAAGATGCCAAGCGAAACGGCGCCAATTACAACCGCTGCCGGTGTAATATAATTAAGTGCACTTGCAAGGCCGGAAAAAGTGTTTTCTGAATCATTCTGACCAAAGGTTTCATCACCGGAAAAATCACTGTCGTAGCCAACTAAATGCGGAAACTGTTTTAATATCAGAATCAAACCAATAGCCGCCAACATTCCTTTAATTACAGAGTTGGGAATATAGTCGCCGATTACGCCGGCCTTTGCAATGCCCAATATTAACTGGATTACACCTGCAATAACTACTGCTAATAAGAAAGCTTCATACGCATGTAGTTTTAAAATTGCCGTAGCAACAATTACAATCAATCCTGCTGCAGGTCCGCTAACACTTAATTGAGAACCACTAATAATGCCAACTACAATCCCTCCTACAACACCGGCAATAATACCTGCAAACAAGGGAGCGCCCGAGCCCAAAGCAATGCCTAAGCAAAGTGGAATAGCTACTAATAATACAACGATAGAGGCTGAAAAATCAGCCGTTAAATTTTGGAATATCTTTTTCATGTAAAAAATTATAGAGAATGCTAATACATACCTACACGGATGTAACAATACATTCGGAATGAAATAAAAAATGAAAGAAAGTTTTAAAGCAACTTATGCTTTGTTAGGAGGAGGTGTCTGGATTTCAGCAGCGTGTGATACAGGAATTGTTTCATCAAACGGATGAACAAATGAAGTAATAATAAGTGTAACAGGCGAAGAGAAACTCAAATAACCCGATAAGATCTTATTATCATCATCTAAAAATTTGAAGACTTTGGCAGAGCCTTTATCAATATGCACCAGCTCTTCGCTGGCAGAATTATTGCCAAAAAAATAACTGATTGTCTGCTTTATAGGCAGCAATTGTAATACTAAAACCAGTATTAAAAATGCAGTTATGATTTTTTTCAGCTTCATGAATGTTGCGAAGATAATGGCTGAAGCCTATCAGGGTAAAGCTGTTAAAGAGTTTAACATTTTTTTTGACAAAACGATGGCAATAGGTATTAGCCACGAATTACACGAATGAACACGAATTTGTTTTGTGCTTTAAAAATTTTATTCGTGAAAATTGTATAATTCGTGGCAAAGAAAATTTAAATATTCAATCCGCCGCAAGCACTGATAACCTGACCGGTTACATAGCTGCTTAGTTCGCTTGCTAAGAATAAACTAACATTGGCAATATCTTCTGCAGTGCCAAATTTCCCTAACGGAATACCTGCTTTATATTTATCGGCACCATCGCCTTCTTTTAAATAACTTGTCATATCTGTTTCTACAAAGCCCGGAGCTATTGCATTGCAACGAATATTGCGACTGCCTAATTCCTTAGCAACGCTTTTTGTAAAACCAATTACACCGGCTTTAGATGCTGCATAGCTGCTTTGCCCTGCATTACCCATTTCGCCAATTACCGAACTCATATTAATTATGCTGCCGCTTTTTGCTTTCATCATTGGTCGGATAACCTGCTTGGTCATATTGAAAACGCTTTTCAGGTTTACCTGCATTACTTCGTCCCACTGCTCTGCCGTCATGCGAAGCAATAAATTATCTTTAGAAATGCCGGCATTGTTTACACAAATATCTACGGCACCAAACTCTTTCAATACATCATTTACAAAACTTTCGCAAGCTGCAAAATCAGCCGCATTGCTTTGATACGCTTTTGCTTTTACACCCATTGCAGTCAGTTTATCTTCTAAAGCTTTTGCTTTATCTGCACTACCATTGCTTACATACGTAAAAGCAACATTGGCTCCATGTTCTGCAAATTTTAATGCAATGCCTTCGCCAATGCCACGGGCAGCTCCGGTTACGATGGCTGTTTTTCCTTCCAGTAATTTCATAATTTGATTTTATGTTGTGCGCAAATATAAAAAAATAATACTACCGTGTATAAGAGTGTTACCCACTGCAATTGGGGCGTTTATTGCGGCTTTAGTTTTAAGCCCACCATGTATCCGCTTAATTGATATGGATATTTTTCGTACACACAATTGTCTTCTGTAAAAGAATACCCCTTTTCAAAATCTTCTTTTGCTTTATTTAATTCCCTGAGTACTTCTTCATTGGGTGCATGTATATATCGTAAGCAAGCTCCTTTGTAATACTCAGCTTCCGAAAAATTAGTATAACGTGCTAATGCTTTATCCAGGTAATTGATTGCTTGTTGGTAATTCTTTTTTTCATAATTAACAATGCCAAGGTAAAACCAATCCATAAAGTGGATTGTTCCTTCACCAGCCTGTGCTTTTTCAGTTTCTACAGTTTTGTTCAGGTAATTTTCTGCACTGTCAAACTGATTTAATTGCAAATAAGAAAGGGCGATATAAAAACTATACGGATGTTCCATCATTGTAAAATTGCCATTTAGCTTTTCAGCATTTGTAAAGTCTATGATAGCATCTTTATAAGTTTTGCAAAAAATACATTTTAAAAAAGCCCGGTAATCAAGGTTCTTTTTAGGATTTAGTTGCACTGCAATATCTTCATACTGCAAGCCTACTTCATATTTTCGGCACTTAAAATAGGGCATTCCTTTTTCCCTCCATAACTCATCGTTATCTGGTGTAATTGCTATAGCAGAATCTAAATAAAGTTGATAAACTGGAGAGAAGTAACTGACTTTTTGCGCCTTGTTTTTAAGGTACTTTGTTTCGATTGAATCTTTGAGCGTTTGTGTTGTAGTGAAAATTTTAACTACCTGACAAAAAGAATTTGTCGATAGAATACTTATTAAACAAAGAAATATAACCTGTGCTTTAAACATGTCTCAATGACTTTACCTCTTCAATAATGGAGCGTTCATTGCTTAACCTTGGTATTTTATGTTGCCCACCCAGCTTGTTTTTGCTGCGAAGCCATTCTTTAAACGTGCCTCTGGCAACTGCTTTTACAATGGGTAATCGCAAAGCAATATCCTTATGCCGTTTGGCTTCGTAATCGCTGTTAATGCTTTTTAGGGCAGCATCTAATTCAATAATGAATTGCTGAAAATTATCCGGTGCTTTATCAAACTCAATCAACCATTCATGCGCACCATTATGCTGTTCGCTGAAATAAACCGGTGCTGCAGTATAATCGTTTACATATAATGTTTCAGCCTTCCGCTTACTTTTATTTTGTAGGGATTGAGCGATGTAAACTGAACCGTATCGCCTACCAGATAACGCCATAAGCCGCCATTGGTGCTAATGATCAATGCATAATTTTTTCCAATTTCTACTTTACCTAAACCAATGGTTTGCGGATTGGGTTTACCATATTCTTCCACCGGCATAAACTCGTAAAAGATTCCATGTTCGGTAAACAATAACATTCCATCATCATCCGGTAAATCTTGCCCTGCAAAAAAACCTTCGCTGGCATTATAGATTTCAAGATAGTTGATTGGTTCGCCAATGATTTTATCAAACTGCTCACGGTAAGGGGTAAACGAAACGCCGCCGTGAATATATAATTCTAAATTAGGCCAGACTTCTTTAATGGTTGTCTTGCCTTTTATTTCGAGGATTCTTTTTAATAATAATAAAGTCCAGGTTGGTACACCGGCTAAGGAGGTTACATTTTCTTCGGCAGTTGCCTGCGCTAATTTTTCAATTTTATTTTCCCATTCATCTAATAAAGCAACGCTTAATTCCGGTGTGCGAAGCCATTGCCCCCAGAAGGGTGAGTTTTGCATCAGCACAGCACTTAAATCGCCGTACTGAATTTCATCATTTACCTTACTTATTTGATGAGAGCCGCCAACAACTAATCCTTTGCCTGTTAATAAATCGCTGGATGGAAAATTTTTATAGTAGGTAGTTAGCACATCTTTGGAAGCCTGAAAATGGTTATCCTGAAGGCTTTCATCGCTCACGGGTATAAACTTGCTTTTATCGCTTGTAGTGCCGGATGATTTTGCAAACCATGCTATGGGTGTATTCCATAAAATATTTTGTTCGCCATTCATCATGCGGTGTATGTATGGTTTTATATCATCATACTCATGAATGGGAACATTCTCCTTAAACTTCCGGACAGTAAAGAGTTGTGAGAAATTATACTTTTTTCCAAACTCTGTGTATTGCGCTGCTGTTACCAAATCCTGCAATACTTCCCGTTGTGCCGCTACCGGATTGGTACTCCAGTTTTCAATGCGCCAACTACGCATGCGAGCTAATCTTGATATGGCCGGGGAGAGCAATTTCATTGTGCAGCAAAATAGGGAATAAAATTGAAAATGTGCATGAGTTTGTCTGGACGTGGATTTATTGGATTAAAAGGATTCCATGGATTTGCGGAGACAGAAGCGGAAGTTGTTTGTCGGGCTACCAACAACGGCGAGTAAAGTAATAAAATTATCTGAATCTTGATTTGCCCGATTTATTGATTATCAGGATTCATAAAGCCAGTTTCTAACCAGGTGCCAAATAATCCTGTAAATCCTGTAATCCGGAAAATCAAGATTCAGACAACCTTTAATTATTATCAACAGCCTTTAAATAAAAAAGAATAGAGTTGATATCTGCTTTTAAATTATCCAGGCTACCATCAAAAGATTGCAGTGCCTGTACTTTTTCTTTTATTTCTGGGAGATTATTTTTATCGGCATACTCTTGCAGGAAACTAAAGTTTTCTGCAAATGAATTTTTAAAATCTTTAAAGCTTTCATATTCCGTAATACTTTTAGGAACATAGCCGAGCTGAAAAGAACGGGAATCGGCGTTTTCTTCTTTCTCTATATTTTCAATCTCTACTACATTGTCTTCTAATGTGCGGATGATATTTTTTATAGAGGGTGTATTGTCTGTTGCTTTTGCAGCTTCATGCAAATAATCCTTCCGCTTCAATTCAAAATTCCTACCAAGATATAAACGACGTACCTGCTCATCTTCTGCTAATTCTTCTGCAGTACCATGACGGAATATTTTTCCATCAATCAATAAATAAGCCCTATCGCAAATAGAAAGCGTTTCATTTACATTATGATCGGTTATCAACACGCCGATATTGCGGAACTTTAATTTAGCAACAATGCCCTGAATATCTTCTACGGCAATAGGATCCACACCGGCAAAGGGTTCATCTAATAATATAAACTTTGGGTCAACAGCTAATGAACGGGCAATTTCAGTACGCCTTCTTTCGCCACCGCTTAATGTATCGCCATTGCCTTTGCGTACGTGTTGCAGATGAAACTCATCTAACAATGTTTCCAGTTTATCTTTTTGTTCCTGCTTGGTAAGGTTGGTCATTTCAAGCACGGCTTTAATATTATCCTCTACCGTTAGCTTGCGGAAAACGCTTGCCTCTTGCGGAAGATAGCCGATGCCCATCTTTGCCCGTTTGTACATGGGCATTTTGGTAATGTCGAGGTCGTTCAGGAAAACGCTGCCTTCATCGGGCTTTACCAATCCTACTACCTGATAGAAAGATGTGGTTTTGCCGGCTCCGTTGGGTCCCAGCAAACCTACGATTTCGCCTTGCTTTACATTAAACGACACATCGTTTACAACCGTACGGCTGCCGTATCTTTTTACCAGTCCTTTTGTTTGAATAACTAAGCTCACATTACAAATTTGCAGCAAATTTAGTGTAAAGATTTAATTGGTGCCGGGAAGGCGGTAAGACGGGAAGTTTGTTTTTGCTTCTATTTCTTCTTTCTTTCCGTGTTCCCGCCTTCCCGGCAAAATCGAGACATTATATTTAACAGCAGTTTGTGCTTTATCGTTACTTAACTATGTTTGCAGATATTTTGTAAAGTATGAAAGTAACAGACCATATTAAAGCGTCGAAAAACACCCTTGTTTCGTTTGAGATTTTACCTCCGTTGAAAGGAAAAACAATGGATGCTATTTACGACCATTTAAACCCGTTGATGGATTTTAATCCTTCGTTTATCAACGTTACCTACCATCGTAGCGAAACGATGTTTAAGAAAAAAGCCGACGGCACGTTTGAAAAAGTAGAAGTTCGTAAGCGTCCGGGCACAGTAGCTATCTGCGCAGCAATCAAAAACCATTATAAAGTAGATGCGGTGCCACACCTTATTTGTGGCGGCTTTTCAAAGCGTGAAACGGAAGATGCATTGATTGACCTTAACTTTTTGGGAATTGATAATGTATTGGTATTGCGTGGCGATGCTGCAAAAAACGAAGCTCATTTTGAACCGGAGCCGGATGGCAATGCGTATGCTATTGATTTGCTGAAGCAGGTAATGAATTTGAAAAACGGTATTTATTTAGAAGAAGATATTAAGAACGGCGGCAAGTTTGATTTCTGTATCGGCACTGCCGGTTATCCGGAAAAACATTTTGAAGCACCGAACTTAGAAACCGATTTAATGCGTTTAAAAGAAAAAGTAGATGCCGGTGCGGATTATGTTATGACGCAGATGTTTTTCAACAACGAGAAATTTTATCAATTTGTAAAAGACTGTCGTGCAATTGGTATTGAAGTGCCGATTATACCAGGCTTAAAACCGATTACCAATAAAAAGCAGTTAAGCATTTTGCCAAAGGTTTTCCATGTGGATATTCCAACTGATTTATCCAATGCGATTATGAAAGCTAAATCCGATGCGGATGTTGAAATAATCGGAACCGAATGGCTGACCCAACAATCGAAAGAGCTTAAGAAATTTGGTGTGCCTGTATTGCATTATTATACCTTGGGTAAACCTAAGGTTATTTATAATGTGGTGAAGGCAGTTTTGTAAGCTGATTATATATTTGAGATGAATGCCGGTATTTTTTTATGCCGGCATTTTTTTGTTTAACGTAATCGTGTTATGTTAATCACGAGTATCGGTATCACTTGTATGACATATCAGTATAAAAGCTTTTATCTAGATGTAAGTTATTGGTCAGGCAACCAAAAAAGGCAAAGAACAATATTTATATGTAATTAATATCCATCAAGCAATTGGGCTCCTTGTGTTATTTCTTTTAAATTAGAACCATCAAGATTGCAACTATAAATACTTCCATAAACTAATGCACCACCCATGCCTACTCTGGCAGTAGTAAAAACTACGCCTTTCCCACCATTACATAAGCTTGTCCCCGGCGTAGAGAGAGTTATAATTAATCCATTTGGAAGATTGATTGGTATTTGACGGGAATCGGTTCCATCTACATTACATACATAAAGAGCAGGAATGTAAAAGTTAGTTGAGCTGTCTGTTCCTGCATTGACTATTCCATATGTAGCCTTACCGTATAATATTAAACCTGTGGAGTTTCCAGGAGATCCTTGCCCATGGACCTTTTGACAACTCTGTATTATAAATATTGCAGTTGCAAATAAAATCAGAGTAATAGCTGCGAATAATATTTTTTTCATTTTTTATTTGTAAGATACAATTTATAGTCAAGTTGTTGTCTAAAATTTTATCTAATACGTTGAGTGAATTTTATTATAAAATGTAATTGCTAACTGCGTTATATAAGCTTTAAAATCTATAAAATTTTATTCGCCGTTGTTGGTCGCCTGACCAACAACTTACGCTTCGATAAAAACTTAATGTTTCTCTAAACAATATTTACATCGTAAAATTATAAACCCACTCCCAACAAAAGAAGGATATCCTAAAAAGTATCAGACTCCAAAAGTCTCCCCCACGGGGGGAGATTTAGAGGGGGCTTTAATGGGCTTAAGCCGGGCTCAACTGTGTGATAATTCTCTTAATCTTCGTATTCCGTTTATCATCCTTCTCCAACTTATAAATATGTTTATAATTCAACGCATTCGTTTCTGTTGGCGAACCATTGATTAATAAGATATTTCTGTCGTTGGCAAATTGTAAGATGCCTTTGATGTTGTTCGGATGCAGTTTGCCAATTTCATCCATCATACAATGCAACCTGAAATCTTTAAAACGCTTGCTGGCGCCATCTTTAAATACATTCAGCAACATAATATTAATCATTGCCTTTACCAATACATCGGTTCCCTCGCTACCAACGTTGGATAATTTTTCAACCCAGCCTGTATCATTTTGGTTTTCTTCAATGCGGAATTTTAGTTCAAATGAATCGGATAAAGCGATGGTGTCTTTACGGTATTCGCCGATGGCTTTGCTAAGTTGTTTTAACAGCTCAACTGCTTTTTTATTTTTGCTCACCTGATCTACAGAAGAGAAAAGATTTAAGCCGCCGATATCGAAAGCATGTTCATCGTTGTAGGCTTTAATTTGTATTAAAAGTTGTACTACTTTATTGGCACTGGTATCAATACGCAATTCAATTTTGCGGATGGCGCCTACAAAGTTTTTATTGTCGAAATCCTTATTGATGCTGGTAATTACATTTTGTATATCGCCGGCTTTGCTCATCAGGTCGCCGGTTTCTTTGCCTACTAATTTTATAACGTTGGCAAAGCGTTCGTTTACACGTTTTTCATATTCCTCAATCTTACTGTTTTGTATAAACTCATTCAGACTTTCTGCAAATTCCTGGTGACTGTGTTTATCAGTAAGTGTTTTAGTAAAATTGAAAATATTGTTTTCAGAAAAATTATCCAGGAACTTTGTCGCAGCTTCTTTTAAATCATCCAGTCTGCGTGCTGCGGTATAAAAACAACTGTTTAGTTTTTCAATTAAGAATACACAGGTCTTATCATTTTTATAGGCTTCTTTTTCTTCGGTATAAGCTGCCGGTAAACTTTGGTACGATTCCGTTTGATGAAAGCGTGTTAATGCTTTGGAATCTTCTTCCAGTTTATATAAGTCCTGTTGCAGTTGTTTTAAGAAAGTATCTACTTCGTTTATCTCACCCGCAATTTTTTCTTTCTGCAATTTGAATTTATCTTCTTCTAATACATATTGCTTTTCAAGATTTGCTTTATTGCTTTTGAAATGATCTGCTTTATCAATCAGTTCTTTTTTATCTTTTTTATATTCGGCAACAAGGTCTCTTTTGTCTTCAATAAACTTCAGCTCCATGGTAACCTGTTGCAGGCGTTCATCCAATACAGCTATTCGATTGGTATCAGCGCCTTTGCCCGAAAGTTCTTCCTGCTGGCGGTTTTTAAGGTCTTGCTCCTGTTGCTGCAAGGATGTTTTGTGTTGCTTTAATGCTTCCTGAAGTTCTGCTGTTTGTTGGTTTAATTGTGCATCAATAGCAGCCAGTTTTTTAATATGCTCCCGTTCTGCAGCTTTTAACTGACGGGATAATTCATCTTCTGTTTGTTGCAATTGTTGTTGTGCCTGCACCAAGCCTTCGCTGGCAGCAGCCAAAGCAGCGTCAATAGCAGCCAACGCTTGTTGCCTGCTTTCAATAGCTTTTACTTCGTAATCTTTTTGTTGTAATAATGCCTGTTGCAATTGCAGGTTATCCTGCTCTTGTTTATAATTTTTTTCAAGCAGGCTATCTTTTGCATCTTTAATCAGCGGTTGGTATTTCTTTTTCAGCTTATCCTGTTTTGCTGCATCTTCCGATTGCAATTTGCCTAAAAGCTTTTGTCTGCTTTCAATATTTTGCTGTAATATTTTTAATTCGGTTTTATATTCTGCCAATGTTTTTGTCTGTACGGGCATTTCATTTACATCCAGCTCAATGCCAAACAAAGTATTGCTATCGTTTTTTAATTGAGGGTTCAAATCGGCATTGAACAATAATTTTTCATTGGCTATTTTACCAATGGTATCTTCCCAGCCCGGTTTGTTTTTATTTAGCCAGCCATACAAAGCTGTTTCATTGGTTGCAAGCTTTTGTTCAATATCGGCAATCTGTTGTTGGTTGATGCTGATATTGCTTTGTAGTTTTTCCTGTTCACGTTCTGTAGCTTGTTTGCCTGCAATTTCATCAACCTCCCATTGACGTTGTAAAGTGGCAATGCTGTTGGTTAAATGCGTAAGCTCATTTTCATTTTGCTGAAGTGCCAGCCTGTATTGGTTTACAGTTGCCTTAGCATCGTCCAGTTCTTTTTCGTAAAAACGCTGATGTGTCGCTGTTGCTTTTTTTATACGTTCTTTTTCGAGCTGTTGTTGTTGTTGCTCTACTGCCTGTTGCGCCTGCTTTATTCCCTGTATATTGTTTTGTTTTATGGCATCACGGTTTTTTTCCAATGCCTGTCTTGCTTCTTCTTTATTAGCAGCAGCCTGTTCACGCAAGCTTATCTGTTCTTCTTTTTTATCCTGCTCAAATGCTGTGTTGGACTGAGTTAGCGCCTGCAACAGGCTTTCATATTTTTGAGTAATGCCTGCAAACTGTGTAGTAAGCAAGGCTTTTTCTTTTAGTAGTTTCTGGTATTCAGTATCCAATTCTTTCTTCTTCGCTACCCGTTCCATAATCCCTTCAATACCCTGACGGTTATAATGGTCGGTTTTTTCTTTTACCTTTTTTAAATCATTTTTCAAGTACGCTTATCTCGCCTTTTATTTTATCAGCTTTGTTTCTAAAACGTACTTCGGCAGCTTCGCCTTTTTCTATAATGGCATTTTTTTCAGCATTGTTTTTTTCCCGTTTATCCAGCAGTTTAGGAATATTGCGTTGCACCTGAGCCGCTGTCCACGCCAGTTGCAGCGAAAAATTATTTTTCTCGCTTTCGAGGTGTTTAATTGCCAAATGATTCTTCACCACATTTTCTGCCTGCTTGATAATATGCGGTTGCTTGTATAAATGAATATCGTTTAACTGCGATTCGAAGTTTTTTAAATGATGCGTATAGCTTTGCAAATCGATGCTGATATCTTCTTCATTCAGCGACATAATAATCGTTTGCTTTATAAACTCTGCTTCCAGTTTACTATTCAAAAAAACATTCTGTATAGTACGGGGAATATTTTGATATTGCTTGCTTTGCAGCAGTGCATATTTAGTAAAATCTTTTTTACCGGCTTCGTTATTACCATATAAAATATCACGGTATTCTTCGTAGCGATCTATCTTGCGGCTATGTTCAATTTGCTGCGCATCCAATACCGCACGGTTATCTTCCCACTTCTCAAAAGCACGTCCGTCGGCACTTACAAAATGATCTCTGTTGTAAGCAGTATCTAAAAAACGAAAACAAACCTTGCCCTGGCTTTTAAATGCTACAATGCAAAACGGTCCCGTTTCACGCTGCACTTCATATATCAAAAACGAATTTTGAAACGGGAAATAATATTCCGCAAAACTTTTTTTCTCTTTCGAAATACCAAGCTTTAATGTATCGGCATTGTAAAAAAACAATACAGCACGTAGCAATGTACTTTTACCCACACCTTGGGTACCGATTAAATGCACATTGCCATCTACCATTACCTGTGCATATTGTATAGTGGCACTATTTATAAAAACGATTTTATTCAGAGATCTCATGCGCTGCTTCTTCTTGTATTTGTATGCTTACTATTAATTGTTTTACATAGTTGAACGATGCCAACACTTTGTATTGATTGCTTAATTCATTTTGCAGTTCGGCAAAGCCCGGATTGCACAATTGTTTTTCTATTAAAGTATTGATGCGTTCGTGGTAACTGCCATCGCCGGTGAGGCGTTTCATAATTTCCAGTTTGTCTTTAAGGCTGGCATCCATTTTTACCTGCACTAAAATATCCGCAGGTGTAAATGAAAAGCCCGGTGCAAAACTGCTGTTGAAAGCGGTAAAGAAATCTACTACATCAATCCAGCGATAGGCTTGCTCTATCTTGCTTTCCAGCGTTGCTTTTAATTCGGTACGGGAAAAATAAAAATATTCATCGCCTCTTTCCAACACAAAACCAATTGCCATAAAGTAGGCATATAATTCATCAAAATTTTCATCTACCACATTGTACAATTTGCGGTTGGTATCATCCACGCTATTACTGCAAATAAATTTTCCTTTGCTCAGTGTATCAAAAATGTCGGCGGTGTGTTTCATAATTCAAAAGCTAGCCTGTTAATTAATTGGTGGTTTTTAGTTTTGCCTTTTTACTTTCAGAAGGCATCACCATTGCATATTCCACCTGTTCGTCAAGTTGAAAATCTTCTTTAATATTCAGTTCCAATTCATACATCGAAACCATTTGGCAAAAGATGGTGATCTTTTCTTCGTAACTCACTTCTCTCGGGTAATTATACTCCATGATATAATTGTGTAAATGCCTTCCGGCTGCAACAAAGCCTCTTTTAATTTCTTCCAGGTCTATAAAAATTTCTTCTTCTGTTTGTGGCAATAAGTCTTTGCTGGCAATGCTTTCGGCAACCAACATTGCAGGACGCTTGCCTTGCTTTTGTTTGGCTGCTACTTTTTTTAAATGTTCATTGCCTTCATCGCTCTGCAAATAATCCAGCGATAATTTAAGCGGATAAATGGGGCGGCTTTCAAACAATACATCATTGCTTTTATCCAGCAGTTGCGTAATATTTGTATTTGCTTTCAGTTCAAACTGGTCTTTTAAATATTTTACCTGCTTGATTTTTTCCTGCACCCTGCTTTGATGTTTCACCTGATTGAGGTATTCAATAATCTGCTTTTGCGTTTCAATTAAATTATGACGGCTTTCGGTAAGCTGTCCACGCAATTGTGTTATTACCTGTTTTAATTCATCATCCAACGCCGTGGTGAAAAAAGTAATTTCTTCATCGCTTGCCAAACGATCGGTTTGCTCTATTAATAAATAAACGGTGCGGCGCTTTTCATCAAAAGCTTCCAACCGGGCTATTTTAATGGTGTAATTGGGTTCTGTCTTAAATGCATTTTCAATATTACGGTTCAGGTCAATAACATTGCGAAGCGTGATCCGCCCGATTTTGCGAAGTGTGGCTTTTATCTGCTTTAAATAAATATAGCGGCGATGCTCATTGTTTTCCTGCAGGTAAAAATTGATATATTGTTTTACCTGTTGAATATTTTCCTGGATATAGGATGTGTTGATTTCTTCGTTTACCTCTAATATCTGCTCAAAAAATTGATGATATTGTTCATCAATTTCGATATACGGTCCGTTGCGGCGCAGGATATGTTTGCTGATTAATATCTCTATCTTATCTTCAGAAAGTAATTCGGCAGCATCATCGTATTTGTACATAAACGACTTGCGCTTCTCAAACATTTCCACCAATAATTCCTTTGCCCAACTGAGGGTGTTTATTAGTTCTTTAAGAGAGAGTATATAGGACATTTATATATTGGTAGCAACCAGTCGTTTTGTTTTTAAAAAATAGACAGCAAATATAGTTGGTGTGAGGGTTTAATTTGTCATAATT
>Ga0206858_1159_pt1 | contig 16383 bp, 8 predicted proteins | sample Alteio_BWOrgCont_46_FD_152622 | JGI IMG/M metagenome (GOLD analysis project Ga0206858, IMG submission 152622) | Enriched cells from forest soil in Barre Woods Harvard Forest LTER site, Petersham, Massachusetts, United States -... | ecosystem: Environmental > Terrestrial > Soil > Temperate forest > O... | reverse complement strand
GCTTGCCGTAAATCATTATTTGGCTGCTATTGAAAAAAATAAGCAGTTGAATGCATTTACAGAAGTATATACCGAAGAAGCAAAACAACGGGCAGCAGCGTTAGATGCAAAACGCAAGAGTGGAGAGCCTTTGAAAAAATTGCACGGTGTTGTAATTGCGATTAAAGATGTTATCTGTTATAAAGACCATACCGTTACAGCAGCTTCTGCTATTTTAAAAGGATTTAAATCTGTTTATAATTCAACAGCCGTACAACGTTTGCTGGATGAAGATGCAATTATAATTGGTGTCTGCAACTGTGATGAATTTGCAATGGGCAGTACCAACGAAAATTCTTCTTACGGAAAAGTATTGAATGCATTGGACGAAACCAAAGTTCCTGGCGGTTCTTCGGGTGGTAGCGCAGTAGCTGTGCAGGCTGATATGTGTATGATAAGCCTGGGTAGTGATACCGGAGGTTCTGTAAGGCAACCGGCAGATTTTTGTGGCATTATCGGTGTTAAACCAACTTATGGTCGTATCTCCCGTTACGGGCTGATTGCTTATGCATCTTCTTTTGATCAGATTGGCGTGTTTGGTAAAACGATAGGAGATATTGAATTGGCATTAGAAGTAATGTCCGGTCCCGATGAATTTGATAGTACAGCAATACAAACACCCGCAGAAAAATATTCTGCAATAAAACCTACAGATAAAAAATACCGCATCGCTTATTTTAAATCAGCAGTAGAGCATGCGTCCATCGATAAAGAAATCAGTGATTCGATTATTGAGACATTCAATAAATTAAAAGCTGATGGTCATACGGTAGAAGCCGTTGAATTTGATTTGATGGATTATGTAGTGCCGGCTTATTATGTATTAACAACTGCCGAAGCAAGCAGCAACCTCAGCCGTTTTGATGGCGTACGTTTTGGGCATCGCACCAAAGAAGAAGTAGCAGACCTTGCCGATTTTTACAAACGAACCCGCAGCGAAGGTTTTGGCAAAGAAGTACAAAAAAGAATATTGCTTGGAACATTTGTTTTAAGTGCAGGATATTATGATGCATATTACAGCAAAGCTCAAAAAGTGCGTCGTATGTTAGTTGATAAAATAACGGAAATCTTTAAAGATTTTGATGCGGTTATTTTGCCAACATCTCCAACCACTGCATTTACCATTGGCGAAAAAACAGATGACCCAATTGCTATGTACCTGGCAGATATATTTACCGTGTTTGCAAATCTTACCGGTATCCCCGGTATAGCACTTCCTTTATTCAAACATAGCAATGGCTTGCCTTTTGGCTTGCAGGTAATGACCAATAAACAGGATGAAACAACCATGCTTCAATTGTCGCAATTATTGATGCAACGCTATAAAACGTATCAGCATCTTACTACAAATGAATAAGAGGCTTTTTATATTTTGTTTTTTAATCCCCGCAATAAACTTATTTGCTGTTAATGGTTTTGCCCAAACCGATACATCCAATAAATTACCAAACGACACCGCAACCGTAAATGTAGCGAAAGAAGATTTGCTGATAACGGAAGTAGTTGAATCAAAAGCAGCTCCTCAAAAAGATAAAGTCCAGTATTTTAATCAGGTAACTAAATACGGATTTAAAAACCTTTTTTCTCATTACGATTACAATCCTTCCATGGCATATACTGCACAGGTAAACCCTAATGCAGAATTGTTTATACAGGATTATATGCGCACACATGGCAAGTACCTGCAAGGCATGAAAGGCTGGGGAATGCCTTACTTCAATTTGATCGATAATATCCTGCAGCAATACGGATTGCCCCGTGAGTTGAAATATATTGCCGTAATAGAATCCAATTTAAAAACAGAAGCTATCTCTAACAAAGGTGCCTGCGGTCCATGGCAATTTATGCCGGGTACTGCCCGTCAATTAGGATTAACCATTAATCCTTATGTAGATGAACGTACCGATTATTATAAAAGTACCAATGCAGCAGCAAGGTATTTGCTTGCATTGTACCAACAGTTTCACGATTGGCTATTGGTAATGGCAGCTTACAATGGCGGCACAGCAAGGGTTTTAAGCGCTATCAAAAGAAGTGGCAGCAATGATTTCTGGAAACTGCAACTTTATCTTCCGGATGAATCACGTACTTACGTAAAACGGTTTATTGCTACGCATTATATTATGGAAGGTTGCGGAGGTGTTACAACCAACGGCAATTTTTCGGATAGTACCAACGATTCTTTTTTCGATAATACCAACAATGCAACGATTACGAGTTATGGACAAAGCAATGGGCTTAATCCATATAACCGTAATCCCAACTTATCCGGAAAAGAAAAAGCGGATGTACAAAAGCTAAGCATTTCCGGCAAATATAATGGAGCTGTTATTGCAAAAAATATTGGTATGGATATCTCCACATTCAACCATTACAATCCATCTTTTGATAGCCGGATTGCTGCCAATGGAGATTACACTTTGCAATTGCCTGCAGACAAAATGCAATTGTTTACCGATAATAAATATCCGATATTGAATGAAAGTGTGCAACAGCTTTTGAGAGGCGTTTCAATCCCGGATAATAAAACGGTATATGCAAAACCATATACGCCGGCAAAGCCATTTAAAAAGAAAACAACTTATAAAAAGAAGCCTGTTAGCAATACCGTTGTTTTAAAGAAATAATGCAATTGCAGGATATTTAATAAATTGCTTTCACAAAGCCGCTTATCCAACTTTAACCTTCCCCTTAGTATTTTACTTATACATTTGTTATTTAAAATTTTTCAGTTATGATTCAAACCCTTCGGTTCTCGTTCTGCTTTTTGCTGGCAGTTAGTATTTGCAATTTGGTTTCGGCTCAAACCCTCGACCAAAAATTACCGCTCGACCCAACCATACGTACCGGTAAACTGGCTAACGGACTTACCTATTATATCCGTCAAAATAAAAAACCGGAAAATAAAGTAGAAATGCGCCTGGTAGAAAATGCCGGTTCTATCCTGGAAGATGATGACCAGCAAGGATTAGCGCATTTTACCGAACACATGGCTTTTAATGGATCAAAGCATTTTGCAAAAAATGAGTTGGTGGATTTCCTCCAAAAAATCGGCGTACAATTCGGCGCTGACCTGAATGCATATACAAGCTTTGATGAAACTGTGTATATACTTCCCATACCATTAACCGATAGCAACAACTTACGGAAAGGGCTAACTGTTTTGGCAGACTGGGCAAGTGGTTTAAGTTTTGACAACGACCAGATTGACGGCGAACGAAATGTAGTACTGGAAGAAAGCCGCCTTGGCAAGGGTGCAGATGACCGCATGTTCCGCAAACTATACCCGATGCAATATGAAGGCTCAAGATATGCATTGCGATTGCCGATAGGTAAAGACAGTATTGTAAGAAATTCAAAGTACGATGTATCCAAACGTTTTTATCATACCTGGTACCGTCCTGATTTGCAGGCAATCATTTTGGTAGGAGATATTGACGTAGATAAGACAGAAAAATTAGTGAAGGAATATTTCGGTGGATTAAAAAATCCGGTAAATGAAAAGACTCGTTTTTATGCCGATGTTCCGGAGCGGAAGAAAAGCAGTGCGATGGTTGTTACTGATAAAGAAGCCACCAATTATGTGCTTGAAGTAGATTATCCCATCACAAAACAAAAACCGCAAACTACAGTGGGCGATTACAGAAAAGGCATTATCAAAAATCTTTTTACTGCCATGCTGAATCAGCGCCTGAATGATTTAACAAAAAGTAGTACCCCACCATTTTTATATGCTACTACAAACTACGGAAGCCTTGCAAGAAACTACGAAGGTTTTGTGGCGTATGCTGTAGCAGGGCAACCGGGTGCAGATACAGCATTGAAGGCATTGATGCTTGAAATAGAACGTGTAAAAAAATATGGCTTTACACAAGGCGAGTTAGAGCGTGCAAAAAAAGATGCAATGGCTGGCATGGAACAGGTATATAACAACCGGGATAAAAGAGAATCGAAAGATTATGTGGATGAATATGTGCGCTTGTTTTTAAACCACGAACCATCACCGGGTATTGCAAATGAATATGGGTACTATAAAAATTTATTGCCGGGCATTACATTGCAGGAAGTAGATGCACAAACAATTCCATTAAAACAAAACGAACATGTATTTGTAAGCCTGCAGGCACCGGTAGATGATAAAACAGTGTTGCCCGATAGTACAAAACTATTGGCAGAAGCAGAAGCAGCTTTGCATGCAGATGTTCAACCGTATAAGGATATTGCAGTTGCATCTTCTTTAATGAAAACAAAACCAGAGCCTGGCAAAATTGTAAGTGAAAAAAAGAATGAAACCATCGGCGTTACTGAAATTACATTTGCCAATGGTGCAAGGGCAATCTTAAAACCTACTACGTTTAAAGACGATGAAATATCGATGAATGCGTTTCGTGCAGGAGGCTCCAATTCTTATGGTGCTGCTGATAAACAAAATGTACAATATGCGGCAAGCATTGTAAAGCAAATGGGCATTGGTGATTTTTCGCCAACAGATTTGAGTAAGGTACTGGCTGGTAAAACTGCTTCTGCAGCTCCGGCTATACAACAATTAACTGCCCGTATCAACGGAACCAGCAGCGTAAAAGATTTTGAAACCATGCTTCAGTTGATGCATTTATATATCACCAGTCCGAGAGTAGATGAGGCACTCTTTAAAGCATGGATAGATAAAAATAAATCGGCTTCACAATTTACAATGGCAGATCCGCAGGCTGCATTTGTAGATACCTTCTATCAAACCTTGTATCAAAAAAATCCATTGGCACCTACACCTGTGCCGCAACCGGCAGATTTTGATGCAGTTAATTTAGATAGAGCAATGGCTATTTACAAAGAACAGTTTGGTGATGCCAAAGATTTCAATTTTATTTTTGTTGGAAGCTTTGATATAGAAAAAATAAAACCATTATTAGCAATGTATATTGGCAGCCTTCCTTCAACCAACAAATCTGCAAGCTATGCTGATAATGGTTTACGCCGCATCAATGGCAATGTAAACCTTACCGTACATAAAGGAACAGAAGCCAAGAGCCTTGTAATAGAAGTATATTCAGGCGAAACGCCGTACTCCGAAGAGTTGGATATGAAAGCAAAGGCATTGGCAGATATTGTACAAATAAAAATAGACGAAGATATACGTGAAAAGATGAGTGCTATTTACAGCGGCGGTTTTTATGGCGGTGCTAATAAACTAGCGTATAACAATTATGCATTTGTAGCCCAATTGCCTTGCGGACCAGAGCATGTGGACACGGTAATAAAAGCAATGAATGCTGAAATCGACAGCATTAAAAAATACGGTCCATCACAAGTTAATTTAGACAAAGTAAAAAAAGCCTGGATTGAAACCTATAAAACGGATTCAAAAGAAAACAGTTTTTGGAGCAACCAATTGCAGGATATTTATTTAATGGGCGATGACCCTCAACGTATTTTTAATTACGAAGCATTGGTAAATGCACTAACGGTAGAAGATATAAAAGCCGTTGCCAATAAATTGTTTGATGGTAAGAATGTGTTTACGGCAGTATTGCAGCCGGAAAAATAAAAATTAAACTATAGTTGGATGCCGATAGCTTTTTTAGTTATCGGCATCTTTATTTTGTCAATTACATTTCAATAATAAAGGCTTCACCCAACGGCGGCTCTCAAATCGATTACTTTTTGTAATAGAAATGGATAGCAGCAAAGCCCCTGTTAGCGGTTCGTGCCTCTCGTCCTGCCAATTTTCTCTGTCAATTAAACCGGTTGTAATTCTATTTAGCTATTTTTCTTCTTCAATTCTTCTATATGGGGATAAATTGATTAATAATTCAGCTTGTACCTTTTCAATTTCGTTTTCATTAAAGTTGTCAATTAGATGATTTACTAATTCCTCTTGTCGGGGCTGTCCTAAAGCGATTCTGTAAACTGAAATCGTCTTAAGTAAGTCCTTTAACTTCCTTACTTCTTTGCTGTAAGGAATTGTCGGAACCTGTCTTTCAATAAAAATGTTTTGTGGTTCAACATGCCAAAAAGGTACCAAGTCAGACTTGTTTCCTTTCTCAATGTCAATGGCTAATTGGTAAAGTTGATTCCATGCAGTTGCTGAATTTGCACCGTTTAATTTGTCTCGGTATTTTACAGCAAGGTTTTGTCGGATTGCAAGATTTTTAAAACGATTAATTCTCCCTTCTCTCTGTTCAAAGTCAACTGGATTTGCTGGCAAATTCCAATGAAGAATTTTTCTGCAATACAAATGAAAGTCAAGTCCCTCCTGTCCGATAGAAGTAGTTGAAAGAATGAAAGGTCTGAATGGAGAGTTAAAAGCATCTCTTACACTGTCGCTACGTAAAACATCTTTCTCATTGTCTAAGGATTGATTTAATGCAACTCCGAAATGGCAACGGAAATGTCTTGACTTTGATTCTTTGATAAAACTTTCGTAAGTGTGTCCTGTTACAGAAACTGTTCTCAATCCAATATTGTCAGAAACTAACTCAATAAGTTTACTCAATTTATCGTTAAGTGAATAATCCCAAAGTCCATTGTGGTCTATCATTGCATTTGCAAACTCGTCAAGCATTGATTGAAAGTTTCCATTAGCAGAATATATCAATAAATTTTGCCAGTATGATTTTTTGTTCTCCGAATGTTTGTCAACCACTGCAATATTTTCTGACCAGTTAAAATATTTTCTAAAGCTGTCTGCTATTCTAAATGCCCCATAAAAGGCAATGAAGTCAAATTGTTTTTGTGTTGATGTAAATGCACTCAATAACCTGTATGAACAAATTGCCGGTGAAGCTATTGTCAAGTAAGCCAATTGCATTGCAATGTCAGCAGATGGCTGCCCAAGTTTTAATTCTTGAAGTACTCTTATCAGAGGATTGTCCTGTTTGCTTCCATACGCTAATTGCCATGCAGGAATATTTTTTGGAGTTTCAGTAAAAAGAATTTCGTTAAATACTTTTATGAAATATTGATTTGCAACTGAGATTTCTTCATCCTTATTGAACCAGTCCCAGTCAACTTCATTTTCTGAATTTTTGAATTGATTTACTATTTCTGGCTTGTTTCTTCTATCTAAGAGAAGCATATAAATCAAAGCCCAACGGTCATCATCCTTTTTATTGGCTTCAATTACAAAATCTTTAATATTGATTTGATTGATTAGGGTTTGAATTTTAAATGATGTTTCTTCAATCAATTGAGTCAATGATTGAAACTTGTCCAAAGGGTTCCATATCTCTTTTAATGTAATGCAAGGGTAAAGCAAAGCATAATTTGAAAGTGTGCTGTAATTGTTGTTCTCAATTTTGAATCGAAGCCGTGCTTTGGGTTGTCTCTCTGAACCAGTGTGAAAGTATTTTCTTTCTGTTCTATCCTCCGCATTGTCAATTGCTTTTATGTCGCCAATTGTCAAGCGTTCACACTCATACGAGGATAATGCTGCAATCATTTTAGGGACCATTATCCATGAAGAGAAAACCAGTGTTTTTGAAAAATTCTCTTTGTCTTTGTATGCTCCATCAAATTGGTAATAGGGAAGGGATGGTGGAATCCAAAGTAAATCGCTACCTCCATTATAAAGAATGTCGTTTAAGAGGTAAGTGAGTTTTGCATTGGGGTTTTCAATTGATTTGTAGTCATTCATCTTATCAATTGGGAGAAAAGAATCTTTACTTTTTCTCAAGGCAGTTTTTATTTCATCATTACCATTTGCAATTTCTTTTTGAGTAATTCTTTGCAATTGATAACCCTCCATAAATGAAAATGGAAACGGCGATGATTTGCAATATTCAACTGGACTATTTACATCCTTGAGTTTTGAAGCAACTGAATCTGCTGAAATAAAACTTCTGATGTCTGTTGGCTTAATCAAAAGTGTTTTTAAAGGAGAAGGATGCAGCAAAGTATTTTTATCGTCTGAAACTGTTATGCGTTCTGTCCGTGCAATAACACTTCTTAAAAGCGATTCGACCTTTTTCTTTTCCATTTTAATTAAATCCCAATGGCGTGCTTCAAGATGAAGCAATGACTTTGAATATTCATCCCATGCTTTAAGAAATTCATCCTTCTTTGATTCGTCGTTTAGGAGAAAGTCAACAATGAATTTAAATTCTTCAAAATGACTTTCTTCTTCTTCGTCACTTTGCAAAGCATACATTTTGTAAGGCGTTGCTGAAAGCAAAAGAATTTTGATTTGGCTATTCGTAAATAAACTTTCAGTGATAAGTTTTACATCACTGTCCTCATCCAAATCAATCAAGTATTTGAAGCGTTGAAATTCATCCATGATTATCAGATCGGGTTTCAAATACTCTACACAAACAGAAGCGAGTATTTTCCTTAATCCACCAATTATTTGTCTGTATGAATACTGTTCGTTGTTGTTGAATCGTTCTTTGCAAGCTGAAAACAATTGATTGTACAGTGGGTTTTTAGAATTGAAAGCAGAGTTGAATTTCAAAACAATTTCTTCTCGTAAAGATGTCTTTACCAAATTATCTCTACTTGACCACCAATCCCAATTCGCTTCGCTTACATCTAATCGAAAAATCTTCTTTAATTTTTCTCTGTAACCTGTAAAATCTTGATGTTTACAAAGAGTATGAAATAGAATTGCTCTTTCTTTTACAATTCCTCCGCCTTTTGAAATATTGAAAGATGTGTTTGGTGAAAGAGCAATGATTTGAAGAAAAGATTTTTGGGTTACTTCAACTTGTGTAATTGCTAAATCATTTATGCGACTGATTTGTGTAGGTGCAAATCCTTTTTGCTTCTCAATATTTAATCTGCCAATGTTTTGGCTTGCGATACTTTGATTTGAACAGATGTAAATTACATTCAGTTGAGATTTTCCAATGTCTTTGAAATGGGCATATAGCTTTTTAATAATTCCTCTTGCGACTAAAGTTTTTCCTAATCCAACTTCATCAGCAACTAAAAAGCGGTTGCACTGATTCTCGGATTCGGTGAACCGTTTGAAAACATAATCTACTGTTGCTTCCTGAAAATCTTTTAACTGATTGTTTGAGTTGAATGTCATTAATTCTTTTTCTGTGTTTCATCAAATACATTCCAAAGTTCTTTGAAGTCCTCTGGAATGATTGGTGTTTCCTTGTCTTCTTCTTCGCTTAGTTTGTCCATCACTTTTTTTATTTCTGCCAACTTCTCAGGTTCTCTTGAAATAGCTTTCAACATGTTTTCATAAATCGGTTCTTCACTGAAATAAAATCCGAACGGGCTTCCATCGGAATGCTTTCCGTTTCCTTCTCCGAAAGAAAGTTGTTCATCCCAATAATTTTCAGCTAACAAGAAACGGATATACTTAAAAAAGTTAGCTGTGTTTGAAATAATATCTCTGAAAATTTTGGAGCTTCTTGTGCTTGGTAAATTTGTAATCTCAATTTTCATTGCGAACCTCAAAACTGCTGCTGAACCTTTGAGTTTTAATTCAAGAATTAAAAAGCAAGAAAGGTCTAACTCGCCGATGTTGTGAACTGACCAACTATTTTTTTCTCCAGTCTGGAGTGATCGCTTTTGCTCATTGTTCAACAGATTTACTGTTACCTCAATTTTCGGATTGGTCTTAATTCCTTTCAAGTTGAATTCAAGGTCAATTTGAAAGTTAGAATCTTCTTGTTTTGATGCTCTTGCTTTTAATGCTGCATTTACCATCTCAATTTTCAGTTTCTGTAATTCCTTTTCTTGCTTGTCTAATAATTTCTCTTGTGCTGAAAGTTCTTCCGTCCCTGAATACTGGTGAAATACATTAAGGTCTTTATTTACTAACTCTGCAAAGATTGCATCAGGACCAATTTTAGAGTTCTTCCCTTTTAGTTGAATCATAAACTCAACATTATTTTCCATTGCCCGTTTACTGCAATTTGCTGAACCTAAAAGCAAGTAAGCATCCCAACCGCTTTTGTAGGAGTAAACCTTTGCATGTAAGTCCTGCGGTTGCGATAAGATATTTTCTTCCGTGTCAACTTCCAATTTCTCCTCACCCTCAACAAACTCGTTTGAAAGATGATAAACAGAGAAATGCGTTAGCATTTCTCTGTTTATTTTTTTTAGTTCAAACTCTCGGCTGAATAGAGTTGGCTTTATTACTGAATGTTGCTTTGCAATTTCCAATCCTCCATTTGTCACAAAAGGGCTTATGATTAGCAAGTCATCGTAAAAATGCTTGTCAAACAAAATATTTTTACGATACCCGTCAAAACCAGTCGGAAGAAATTTGAAATCTTCAAACTCGTTTGCTGTAATTTTGAATTCTGTTTTTCCCAAGTCAGAAAGAAAAGATTTGAGCCAGGCTATTTTATCAAATCCTGACAAGTAATTGATGAAATCAATTAGTGGTCTTGTGTTGCGAAAATTATTTTGTCTATCTTGAATGCAACAGCCTTCCATCTGAAAAGCAACATCCCAACTTCTGTCAAATGTAAGGTTTCGGCTTAAAATAATTACACGATATTTTATTTTCTGATCATTGTTCTTGTAACGAATAACCCAAATCTTTGGGTGAAAGGAATCTTGTTGTGTTGGGGGAATTTGAACAACACAAGGCTCAATAAAGCTGTAAAGGCGGTGTTGAGTTTCTGGAACTTTTATTTGTCCTTTTTGACAGAAAACTTTTACTGTGCCACTTGCTCTGCGAATAGAATCCAAAACTTGAACAACATCTTGCTTTACATTAAGATCTAAGGAATGAGCAAAGTAAAGTGCTATAGGAATAGAAATTAAAGCGTCAAGGTCTAACGAATAGCTTGTAGCAATTGCGTTGTCCAATTGAAATCCTTCGGGTGGCATGAGTAGGTTGCCATAATCTAAACGGTCGTTATGGGGTCGTAACATTTTTTGCTAATCCTTTTTGAATATCGTTTAAGAAAACTCTAACCGTGTTCCATCTATAATTGAGGTATGAAACGCTTTCATCTTCGTAAACTGAAATTCCTGTAAATGATTCCTGTTTCTGTGCAATTGCTTTGTCTTGCAATCTTGCTCTGCGAATTCCTTTTAAACTTAACTCCCTTGCTTTTATTAGTTGAGTTGCTTTCGCTTCATTGAAAGTTTCTGCTGTTACAATTTCAATCCAGCTTTCAACAAATCTTTTTGTCGGTATATTTGTGTAGGGACAATATTTCCAAAGTTTGTTTGTGTCCCAATTATTCCAATTAAAACTTTTGATTTCGTTCCAGTAGTTCTTCCAAACTGGTTGTAGTTCTTTTGCTCTCCCGCTTTCTCTGCTTGACTGAATTAAAAAGTTGTAGCGAATCAATGCACCTTGCATGATTGAGTTAAAATCCGCTGCCAGTTTTACTAACTCTTTCAGATGTTCGGGGAGTGTGTCAACTGCAAGGAAGTCTGCAATACTTGAAAATGATTTTGCAGTGTCGGGGATATTGCTCAGTGCAAAAGACCAAAGTGAAGTTGAATTACTTCGGATAATTCTTTCTTTCAAAAATTTTGCTTCTTCTTCTGATAAATCAATTGTGAGTTTTTCTTTCCAGTTAGCGGGGGGTGGTGGTAGTTGTGACCACAAGTGTTGTTGATACAAATGGTTTGAATCTCTGTCATCACCAGCAACATTTCCATAAGCATCTGCCATTTGCTTTTTTTCTTTTTGTTTTTGCGTGTAGTAATATCTCAAATGATTAATGTAGTCGCTTATTGAACCTTTGAATTTTAAAATGTCATAAGTTCTTAAACCATTCCAGTAAATTGATGAAGGTTTTCTTTGTGGGTTTGCGTTTGGAAGTGTCCGTCCGATAACTCCGTTATTTACCTCGGGAGAATTCTTGCGTAGAACTTTCACAAAGAAAATTTCTGATTCTTCAAGGTCAGAATTAAATCGGTCTAATCTGTTTCTGCTTTCAATGTCTTGTAAAATCCAAGGGATAAGTAAAAAGTATTTAGCTCTTGTTTGGATAGTTGAAGTTCCGGGAAATAGAATATCGCTTAGCGAATCTCTGATTGTTCCTAAGCCAAGTTCGTCAATAACGCCTTGCTCTTTGAACATATCCATTACTAACATCACTTTGTTGCGATGTGTAGGAGAAAAATCTATCCAGCCAAGTTGGTTCATTTTGTCGTCTTAAACTTTTTAAAATTAAGGAAACTTACCTTTTTGAAGTATGCTTGAACATTGGTTATTTAAATGATCATCTCTTGCATTGTGTCGCCCATAGGATGACCGCTAACTCAAATATAGCCGCATGATTTTTTAATTATCGAAAAATAAGCCTAATTAAGAATCAAGCTCTTTAAAAAATAATACGCAATATTCTAAAAATATACTAATAAAGATAAAAACATAATTATAATTTTTATTATTTTATTTCTGCGTTTAGAAAGGTTACAATTAAAGAAGCTGAAAAGAAAACAAATTGAATATCGTTTAAGAGGAATTGTTTAAAACTGCAAATAAACCGGCATCACCGGCTCTGCCGTTTTAATCTGCACAAAAATATAAAACAATAAAAATCCAATTACCAAATAACCCACCATCGGCAGTTTAGATAAAAAGAGTTTGATTCTATCTTCCTGCTTGCTTGATACAAAATGGAGAGCAAACCCAAGCAACATAATCAGGAATACATTTTTGTAGCTAAGAAATAATTCCTTCCAAACACTGCCATCAAAATTGTGGAAGATTTGGTGCAGCATTGCCTGCGAATCATCCCATGTTTTTGCCCGGAAAAATATCCAGCAAAAACAAACAAAATTAAACGTAACCAATACGCCAATGGCTTTAAATAAAAAACCTGCGCTATTGAATTTTAGTTTGGACACTACCCAGTCTTTTGCTTTGTCAACGCTTAAAGCAGCACCATGCATTCCGCCCCAGAAAATAAAATTCCAACTGGCACCATGCCAAAAACCTCCCAATAGCATTGTGATAAATAAATTTATATACTGCCGCACTTTACCTTTTCTGTTTCCGCCAAGAGGTATGTATAAATAATCCCTTAACCAACTGGATAATGAAATATGCCATCTACGCCAAAACTCAGTAATAGAGCTGCTTTGGTAAGGCGAATTAAAGTTAGCCGGTATTTTAAAACCACACCAACGGGCAATACCAATTGCCATATCCGAATAGCCGGAAAAATCGCAATAGATAACTAACGCATACGCATATACGCCCAACAAACATTCCAGTCCGGTATGTTTGGAAGGGTCGTCAAAAATATAACCAACAAAATTTATATTGATGAAATCGGAGATAACGATTTTCTTAAACAATCCTGAAAAAATAAGATAAAACCCTGCGGCAAAATCTTCGTTGGTTACAACATATTCTTTATTTAATTGGGGTAGAAAATCAGCAGCCCTCACAATCGGTCCCATCATTAATTTGGGGAAGAAGGACAGGAAATATAAGTAATCAATAAACCGTGTTACAGGTTTAAAATGCCCCCGATACACATCTACAGTATAACTTAAATTTTCAAACGTATAAAAAGAAATACCAACTGGCAATAGCAAATTCAACGGGTGCAGCGTGCCATGCGTAGCATCGTTGATTAAATGAATAAAAAAATTGGTGTACTTAAAATAAAAAAGCATCCCAAGGTTTAGTATTACGCTTGTTATTAATAATGCCTTCTTCTTTACTTTATCATTCGTTTTATAAATAAGATTGGATAAGATAAAATCGATGATAGCCGAAATAATAACCAGTATTACAAATTTGCCGGAGGCTTTATAAAAAAAGTACAGAGAAAAAAGTACAAACGTAATTACACGGGCATTCCTGTATTTGGCAACAATAGAGTAAGTGATAATAAAGAGCGCAAAGAACCATATAAAAAAACCACTGTTGAAAAGCAACGGCTCTTTTGGGTTGTATAACAACTCTCCAATAATTTTATTTAAATCGAATCCAACCATAGTTTATTTATAAATGCTGTCAATTGCGGTCCATCGAATTGGTAAATGCTGTAAAGAGCCAATCCGCCAATATTTCGTAACCTTTATCTGTAAAATGTATCCTGTCGGGCTGGGCTAATTTTTTTTCAACCCACCTGTTTATAGAATATTGCCCGCCCATTATCTGGTATAAATTCCAATAAGCAATTGAATGCGTATTAGAATATTGCACCAGCATATCCACCACATTTTTTAAATCATGTATCGGCGCATAAATCCCTTTTGCCTTATCATATTTCAACGCATCGGATGGTGTAGTAATTAAGATGCTTGAACCGGGGCTTAGCTTTTTTATTTTACTAATCAGATGATCAATCTTTTGGCTAAAATTTGTTTCTGCCGAGCCGGAAGCTGCATCATTTACACCCAACGAAATAATTACCAAATCGGGTTGTTCGCTTTTTAATTGTGCATCCAGTTCTGCCAGTTCGTTATAATCAGAATACTTGGTGCCGATTTTACAAAACCATTGAAAATTAAAAAACAAATTGCTCTGGTATTTATTGGCATAGTATGCATTCAATTTTTGCATAAACTGCTGCGAAAAAACACCGCCTTTAATATGCGAATCGCCAATATGCAATACCTTAATCAATACCGGTGAGGATGCAGCATTGCTTATCTTGTCTTTCAACGATTGCAATTCCTGCTCATTCATTATCTGGTTGCCGATTGGTTGCATGCCAACAGCCGTCTCTACTTTTGCTGCCGATAAATTTTTAGGCACAAAAGGCAACAACAAAAGCAGGCTGCTAATTAGTATGTTTTTCAAATTCATAATACTCTTTAATAATTGAATTGAAAATAATATCCGCCAGCCTTTTGCCTCCTCTAAAATTTACATGCGTATAATCTTTATTGGCATAGGTTGTATCGCCCTCAACCCAGTGTACCATTGCATCTTCGCCACCCATGGCATTGTACAGGTTTAAAAAATCTGAATTGGTATTTTGCGCCATATAGTATTGTACATCAATCAATGGCTTTACGCCTTTTGAGGTATGCCATTCGCCCTGGTAATTGGCTCCTTTATCAGCCGTGGATATTATCAGGATATCTGTTTCAGGAAAAGCTGCCCGTATTTTTTTTAAAACCGGCAACATCATTTTTTGATACCAGCTAAAATCTGTCAAATCAGGTTTAAATAAAAGATTAGGTCCATACTGAAAAACCAATAAATCATACGGACGCTTGCTTTGTACTTGTTTTAAAAAATCATCTGTAAAATATTTATACTCTACACCGGTAATGCCACGAAAGGAAAAGTTGTCAATATAAATGCCGCTGTCTGCTTCAAAGGCAGCACCATACAACGGTATATCGGAAGAAGAAATTCCGAGCAACATTTTTTTATGATCCGCAGCTTTATAATCTAATATATTAAAAGATTCGTTTGCTGTAATCGGTTGCTTTTGTCCGTTGATAACAAGCGAAGTGGTTGTAGTGGAACCTGCTGTCGGTGCGCCATACAGGATGGATACATTGCTGAACGAATCCAGGTGCGGATGCTTTACAGTGCTGTAACTAACCCAACTGTTGGGTGCACCAAAAAAACTATGTCCGGATATAAAAAGGTTAGCAGAAGATTTATTATCTGATTTAAAGTTTACATCTTTCCAGTCGTCTGAAAAACTTTCGGTAACCGTCTGCCTGAATCCGGCAACAACAGAAGTAACGGGCACAAAACCAACACCACTGCCACCAAACATATCCTGTAATTCCCTACGTAAATCTTCCGTAATCAAATCGCCTTCAATCATCGAATCGCCGAAATAAGCAATGCGTATTTTTTTACGTTTCTTTTTTTTCAGTTCTGTTAGCTTTTGTAAAAAGCCCTGGAGTGCATATTGATTGCCGGATGCATTCACTAAATTCACGGCAGTAGTATAATTGCGAATGACAACATTGTTCTTTGTTGTTGTCAATGCATCCGTTTTTGTTGGGGTAGAAGTAGTGGTAAGTTGTAAGCTGTCTTTTTTAATATCCGATACAATGCTGATGGGGCGCTGGTCTCCGCTGATGATGTTCGGCTTCCATTCAAATAAAAAAGTTGCCGCAATAAGCAGCAACAGAAAATAAATATTGAACAATAATACCTTTCGCTTTACATTCATGACGGTGTTGCCTCTACCTGATCGTGTCGGGCTAATTTATGCTTTGTAATAATTGCTTTTACTCGTTGTATCCAAACTTCTTTTGCGCCGGCATAATGATGTTTATTCATTGCCGTAAGCCATACATGATAATTAAATGTGCCTTTTAATTTAGCGTAATATTTTTTACTGCTAAGTATCCTGCAAAAGTCGTTAAAAGAAGCTTCTGCAGATGCATATTGTTTATATTTTGTATGGCGTTTTTTTAAATGATTATGTCCTTTTACGCCAAAATAATTATTCAACTGTCGGCAATTAACACTGGTGCCGCTTC
>Ga0206858_1158_pt1 | contig 16500 bp, 7 predicted proteins | sample Alteio_BWOrgCont_46_FD_152622 | JGI IMG/M metagenome (GOLD analysis project Ga0206858, IMG submission 152622) | Enriched cells from forest soil in Barre Woods Harvard Forest LTER site, Petersham, Massachusetts, United States -... | ecosystem: Environmental > Terrestrial > Soil > Temperate forest > O... | reverse complement strand
GCGCGGCACGCTCGAAACCGTCGTCGCCATGATCGAGCAGGACACCTACTGCCCGGAGATCATCCAGCAGACCGACAGCGTGATCGGTCTTCTCACTTCGGTGAAACGCGAGCTCCTCGCCGGCCACCTCGACACCTGCGTGATGCACAAGATGATCGAGGACAAGCCGGGCACCATCCAGGAGCTGTTGAAAATCTACAACCTGACCCACTGACATGGACGCCGCCCAGACCTTCCGAATTGAGGGCATGCACTGCGCCTCCTGCGCGGCCATGATCGAACGCACCTTTCGCAAGCGCGCCGGGGTCCTGTCCGCCGTGGTCAATTACGCGGCCGAAACCGCGCTGGTGGCCTTCGACCCTGAAAAAGTTCAGCCCCGGGACCTGGCCGGCGCCATCGCTCCGCTGGGTTTCACCCTCGTTCTCGCCGAAAACCGCGACGCGACTGCCGGGGCCAATCCGGCCAAGCAGGAGAAACTGCGCGAACTCGCCGCGATGCGCCGGAAGGTGCTCTCCTCCATCCCGCTCGCCGTTTTCAGCATGGTCGTGATGGGCTGGGACGCCCTCGCCCAGTATGGCCGGCTCCCCGTCATGTCCGAAACTTGGGCGGGTTTGGTCCACCATTTGTTTCCGGTCATGGCGAGCTACATGCTGATGGTTGTCGGGCAACCGTATCTCAAGGGGGTCTGGCTCTTCCTCCGCCACCGCCAGGCCAGCATGGATACGCTCATCGGCCTCGGGACCGGCGCCGCGTTTGTCTACAGTTTCATCCTCAATGCCTTTGAGAAGCCGCTCACCGGTCTCCTCGACGTGCACCAAACCTATTACGACGCCACCATCGTGGTCATCGCGTTTATCAGCCTTGGCAAGTACCTGGAGGCCAAGGCCCGCCTCAAGACCGGTGACGCCATCGAAAAGCTCCTCAACCTGCAGGCCAAGACGGCGCTGGTCCTGAAGGATGGCCGTGAGATCGAGACGCCGCTGGATCAGATTGCCGTGGGCGACCGCATCATCGTCAAGCCCGGCGCCCGGATCCCCGTCGACGGCGCCTTGGCCGACGGCACGTCGTTTGTCGACGAGTCGATGCTGACCGGCGAGCCCGTTCCGGTGGAGAAAAGGGCTGGCGACCGGGTCGCCGCCGGCACGGTCAACACCTCCGGAACCTTCACCTTCACCGCGGCCAAAGTCGGCGGCGAGACGCTGCTCGCGCACATCATCAAGCAGGTTCGCGAGGCCCAGGGCAGCAAGGCGCCGGTGCAGGCCCTCGCCGACAAGATCGCCGCGGTGTTCGTCCCCGTCGTGCTGGGGCTGGCGGTGCTGACCCTCGTGCTCTGGCTCGCCGTGGGCACCCGCCAGCTGGGTCTGGCCCACGCCCTGTCACTCGGGCTCGCCGCCTTCGTGAGCATCCTCGTCATCGCCTGCCCCTGCGCGCTCGGACTCGCCACGCCAACCGCAATCATTGTGGGTGTCGGCAAGGGCGCGCGCGAGGGCATCCTCGTCCGCGACGCCGAGACGCTCGAAAAACTCCACCTGGTGGACGTCGTGGTGGTGGACAAGACGGGCACCATCACCCGGGGCCGGCCGGAGTTCGTCGAGCTGCGCAATTTGTCCTCCCTCGGGTGGGACGAAATCCTGTCGCTTTTCGCCACGCTCGAGCAGCGGTCCGAGCATCCGATCGCCCATGCGGTCGTCGAGGCCGCCAAAGCCGCGAAGCTCCCGCTGCTGCCCTTGGAAGCCTTCGAAAGCCGGGCCGGGCGGGGCGTCCGGGCCACCATCGCGGGCAAAGTCTTCTCCGCCGGCAACGAACGGCTCGCGGGCGAGCTTGGCGTCGCCTTCGACGCGCCGGCCATCGCCACTGAAACGACCCGCGGCCGCACCCCCGTGTTTCTCATCTCCGAAGGTGCATTGCTGGCCGTCGCGTTTGTCGCGGATCCCGTGAAGGAGAGCGCCCGCGACGCCGTCGCCAGCCTGCACGCGCTGGGCGTCAAGGTGATCATGCTCACCGGCGACAACGAAGACACCGCCCGTCAGGTGGCGCACGAAGTTGGAATCTCCGAGGTCTTCGGTCGGGCTCTCCCCGCCGACAAACTGGCCAAGGTAAGGGAGCTGCAGGCCGCCGGCCACATCGTCGCCATGGCCGGCGACGGGGTGAACGACGCGCCCGCCCTGGCCCAGGCCGATGTGGGAATCGCCATGGCCACCGGCACCGATGTCGCCATCGAATCGGCGGGCGTCACCCTCCTGCACGGCGACATCTCCAAACTCGCCAAGGCCATCCGCTTGTCCCGGCTGACGATGCGCGGCATCCGGCAGAATCTGTTTTGGGCCTTCATCTACAACCTCGTCGGCATCCCGCTGGCGGCCGGCCTGTTCTACCCTTGGTTCGGGTGGACGCTTTCGCCGGTGTTCGCCGGGCTCGCGATGGCGATGTCCAGCGTCTCCGTGGTGCTGAATTCGCTGCGCCTCAAAACCATGAGGCTCTGATCAATCCCGGTGAAAACCCACACCTTCCATATCACCGGGATGCACTGTCCTTCCTGTGTCGCCCTCACGGAAGGTGAGTTGGGCGAAGTGCCGGGCGTGACCCGCGTCAAGGCGTCGCTCGGCGCGCGCCAGGTGGAGGTCACCGGTGATTTTGGTGACCGGCCATTGGAGCAGATCGCGGCCGGTTTCACCACCATCCTGCAACCGCACGGGTTTGCGGTGTACCTCAAGCGCCCGCTGACGCCGGCCCGCTGGGCGGATTTCCGCCTCGCGGCCCCGCTGGCCGCAGCGTTCATCACCGTTTTCATCGCGTTGCAGAAACTGGGGGTGGTCAGTTCGCTGCCAACCGGCGGACATGTGGGCTACGGCACGGCCGCCCTGATCGGCCTCGTCGCCTCGCTCTCCTCCTGCATGGCGATTGTCGGCGGGCTCCTGCTGTCAATGTCCGCCAATTTCGCCAAGGGCGGCGACGCGGTGCGTCCGCAGCTGCTTTTCCATGGCGGCCGGCTGGCCTCGTTTTTCCTGCTGGGCGGCATGATCGGCGCCATCGGTTCGGTGTTTCAGTTTGGGGACCGCAGCATGCTGGCGGTGGAGGTGCTGGTTTCCGCCATCATGTTTCTGCTCGGCGTGAACCTGCTCGACCTCTTCCCCTGGGCCAAACAATGGCAACCAACCTTGCCTGCTTTCCTCGGGCGGCACGTTCAGGGCCTGAAGGAGGCCAACCGCACCCTCACGCCGCTGCTCGTCGGCGTCGCCACCTTTTTTCTCCCGTGTGGATTCACCCAGTCGATGCAGCTCTATGCCGTCACCACCGGGAGTTTTGCGACGGGCGCGCTGGTCATGGGGTCGTTCGCGCTCGGCACGCTCCCGGTGCTGGCCTTGGTCAGCCTCGGCTCCGCCGGCTTCCGGGGCCGGGCCCGATCCGGCGTGTTTTTCAAGACCGCGGGACTGGTCGTGGTTTTCTTCTCGCTGTTCAACCTCTATTACGCCTGCGTGGCGACCGGGCTGATCCCGCCGCTGTTTCGCCTCTAGCCTCCACCCCTCCAACCATGAAACCTGTTTTTGTCACTTCGCTGATCTTGGGCTTCTTGCTCGTCGCCGGCGCGGCGTTTTTCATCAAACGTCCCTCCGCTCCAACGCACGGCCCGGCCCCTGCCGCGCTCGCCACCGATGCCACCGGCGCGCAGATCATCAAGATCACCGCCAAGGACGGCTACTCGCCGGCGACCACCAGGGCCCGGGCCGGCACCCCCGTCGTGCTCAAGATCAAAACCACCGACACGCTGGACTGTTCCGCCGGCCTCCGCATTCCCGCCCTTGGCTGGTCCCAGCATCTGGCCCCCACTGGCGAGGTGGTGGTGCAAATCCCGGCGCAGGCGGCCGGAACCGTGCTCAACGGCGTGTGCTCCATGGGTATGCAGACCTTCAAGATCACCTTTGAATAACCGGGCATGACACCGGCGCCGGGCGCGCCGTAAGTCCAGCCGGCCTGCCGCCTGCCCAAGTTCAGCCGGAGGACTTCGCCCCGAAGGTGGCCGGCGTACCAGCGGATTGTTTCCTCAGCACACCAGCGAGCGGAAGTCCATAAAGTCGGCCGTGAAGCCGCCCGGGACGCCCTTGCAGATCACGCTCACCGCGTCGTGGGAGTGCAGCGACTCCAGGTGCGCACAGGCGATGCGGAAATCCGCCACGCGCGGTTCGCCCTCGAATTCGCGGAAGAGCAGCCGGGCGGCGTCCTCGACAAATTTCAAGTGCGCGCCGTTCAGCTCGGCAAAGGCCTGCTCGTCCTCGCGCTTCACCATGACCTGCGTCTCGGTCTGGAGCGCGCGGGCGCAGAGCGCCTGGATGTCCTCGATCCAGATCTTTTTTCCGGGGGCCGCCTCGACCGTCACGCGGGCCTTGCTCCGCTGCGAGTGCGGCACGCTGTAGACCCCGCGCCGGTCGCGCGCGTGCTCGGCCAGCTCGGCCGAGCAGGGGCAGGCCGAGGAGTACACGAAATCAAAATGGATGAACCGCCGGTAGTCGCCGCCCCGCGTCATCACCCCTTCGAAGGCCGTGTCGTAGAACTGCCAGCCCGCCAGCCCGCTGCGCAGGCTCGGCTGGAGCATGGGGTACGAAAAATTAATCTTCAGGCGCGCGTCCTTGCTCTCCACCTTGCGCAGGTAGGCCTTGAGGATTTTGCCCATCCACTCGCCCGTGAACACCTTGTCCTTGTGGTCGTAAAACGAGCGCACGATGCGGCTCATGTTGATGCCCTTGAGCTCCGCCTCGAGCGACACCGTGCCCGTCACGCTGGCCTCCAGAGTCAGGATCCTGCCCTGTTTGGTGCGAAATTTGAGCGGCAGTCGGAAGTTCGATACACCCACCTGTTGGATCGGCACATGCCCGCCCTGAATGGCGTCATGGGCCGCGATCATCATATCGGGCAACGAAGCGCGGTAGGCAGGACTGGGGCGAAACTTCGCGTCGTAGCCGCGGCGGATGCGCGGTGGTGAACCATCCGCGGCGCGGTGGAGATACATGGGCTGGGCTTTGGGCATCGTCGTTTTTTTAAGGCTGGGCGGGGGCGGTTGGTGGGCCGATAACAACCGCGCTGGCCGGGGGTTTAGGCCGGGGCCGGACCGTGGTATTCGGCAAAGTTGCGAGGCGTCTCGTACAGGCGGACACAGTGCAGCGCCCCCGGCGGCGGCACGAGCGGCGCGATTTCATTCCAAAACGCGATGACGAGGTTCTCCGTCGAAGGAATGACCCCCTTCAGAAATGGGACCTCCTCATTGAGGTTGCGGTGATCGCACCGGTCCACCACCGCCCGATGGAGGATGCGTTTGAGCTCGCCCAGGTCGATGATGTAACCCGTTTCGGGGTCGGGCCGGCCGCGCAGGGTGACCTCCAGCACGTAGTTGTGGCCGTGCCAGTGCGGGTTGGTGCAGAGACCGTACTGGGCCTCGTTCCAACGCTGGCTCCGCGCCGGATTGTGGAGACGGTGGGCCGAGTTGAAATGCACCTGACGCGTGATGAACACCGTGCCCGCCAGCGCGCGCGGCTCCCGGTTGGGTGTCCGGCGGGTGGGCTTCGCGGCCGCCCGCGAACTGGAGGTTTTTCTCGGCATCGAGGGTCATTAGGTAACTAGAAAACGCCCGGGGTCAACCCGCGGCCGCCGGTGCGCTCATTGTCCGCTTCCATCCGGGTTCAATCCAGAATGGACACAAAATGCCCCAATTGGTCCCCACTCCGCCGATCATCGCCGTGCGCCGGTGGGCGCGGCGCAGGTCCCCGTCAGCGCCTCCGATTTCTGTGCCTTTCTGTGGCCCAACTCCGATCCGGTCCCGCCCCAGGCGTCATTTTGCGCAAAAATCTTGCTGCAGTGACCCGGGTGCGGCTTGACTGCCAGCCATGAGCCTCCGGTTTTGCATCCTTGGCAGCGGCAGCGCCGGCAACTGCGCATTGTTGCAGACGGAGGGTGCGCGTGTGCTCGTCGACGCGGGTTTTTCCGCCCGCAAGCTCGCCGCCCTGCTGGCCGACGCCGGCGAGTCCCTGGACCGGATCGACGCCATTTTTCTCACCCATGAACACGGCGACCACGCGGCCGGCGTCGCGGGATTGAAGAAACACCCGCACATCAAGATTTTCGCCAACGCCGCCACCATGCGGGCCGTGCAGGACCGCCTCGACCACCGGCCGGCCTGGTCCGTGTTTGAGACCGGCGCGCGGTTCGCCTTCCGCGACCTCACGGTGCGCAGCTTTGCCGTGCCCCACGACGCCCAGGAGCCCGTGGGGTTCACCTTTGCCACCGGCCATGAGGGCGACCTCCTCGCCCCCTGTCGGAGCGTCGCCTGGCTGACCGACCTCGGCCACACGCCGCAGCACATTCAGGAACAGGTGCGCGACTGCGACGTGCTCGCCGTCGAGTCCAACCACTGCGCCCAGCTGCTCCAGGCCGACACTAAACGGCCTTGGGCCACCAAGCAGCGCATTTCGGGCCGCCACGGCCACCTCTCGAACGACGGCACGCGCTCCCTGTTGGAGGCCGTTGCCAGCCCACGCTGGCGGCATGTTTTCCTCACTCACCTCTCCCGCGACTGCAACAGCCTCGCCGCGGTCGAAGCCGCCATCGCCGGCCTGCGCACCCGCCTCACCTGCGAATTCTCCATCGTCGCCCCCGGCGGCGGTTCCCGGATGGTCGAATTGGCCTGAGCTTGCCGCGCCAGAGATCAGCCATCTGCGATCGAGGTCAGGTCCGCCGGCTTGGCGCCAAAGAACCATCGGGACGGCGGTTCCGGGTTTTTCGTGCTTTTTGTCGGCTTTGGGAGCTAGAGTCCGACCTCTGACTTCCGACCTCTGACTTCTTCCTGCCTTTCCTCCTCATGTCCGTCACCTTCCGCCGCACCAAGATCATCTTTACCCTCGGGCCCGCCACCGAGAGTGATGAAATGCTGGAGACCATGCTGCGCGCCGGCGCCGACATCGTGCGTCTCAACATGGCCCACGCCAGCCACGATTGGACCCGCATGGTCATCCGCCGCATCCGCGCCGCCTCCGCCCGGATCGGCCGCGACGTCGCCATCATGATGGATATCAAGGGCCCCGAGATCCGCACCGGCGACCTGGTCACCCCGATCGAGCTGCAGCCAGGGGAGATCTTCGACTTCACCGTCAAACCGGGCGCACTCCGCGAGGCCGCCGAGGAAATCCGCTCCGTTGACGTCAACTACCAGGGTTTGGTAAACGACATCAAGGTGGGCGACACGGTGCTGGTCGACAGCGGTCTGCTCCGCCTTGAGGTGCTGGCGAAGAACGAGGCCCACATCCGATGCCGCGTGCTCATTCCCGGCCCGCTCGGCTCGCGCCGCCACATCAATCTCCCCGGGGTCAAGGTCGGCCTGCCAGCCTTCACCGCCAAGGACCGGGCCGACGCGACGGTCGGCCTTGAGGAAGGCATCGACTTCCTCGCGCTCTCCTTCGTGCGGGAGGCGGCCGACGTGGCCCAGCTCCGTGTTTTTCTTGACGAAAAGAAGTCCAAGGTCCGCATCATCGCCAAAATCGAGGACCAGTCGGCCATCACCAACCTCGACGAGATTGTCGCCGCCAGCGACGCACTGATGGTGGCGCGCGGCGACCTCGGCATCGAGTGCCCGTTTGAGGAGCTGCCCGTGATCCAGCGCCGGGCGATCAACGCCTGCCTCGCGCAGGGCCGGCCCGTGATTGTCGCCACCCACATGCTCGAAAGCATGATCACCCAGCCGGTGCCGACGCGGGCCGAGATCACCGACGTGGCCAACGCCGTCTACGAGCTCGCCGACTGCGTGATGCTCTCGGGCGAGACCACGGTCGGCAAGTACCCGCTGGCCTGCGTCCAGATGCTCGACAAGATTGCCCGGCGGATCGAGCAGGAGGAGGTCGCCGCTGATCGCGAGACGGCGGTTTTCACCGGCGAACGCATGAAGGTGCTGCACGCCGCCGTGGTGCTGGCCAACCAGCTCCCGCGCTCTCGCCTGCTGACCTTCACCCGGCACGGATTCATGGCCAACGGCCTCGCCGCCTTGCGGCCCGTTCAGGCCCCCATTCTCGCGTTCACGCCCTCACCGGAGGTTTTCCGCCAGTTGCGGCTCCTCCGCGCCGTCGAGCCCTACTTGATGCCCTTCGCGCCCCACCCCGAGGAGACAATTGAGAACGCCATCCGCCTGCTGAAGCGCGCCGGCGTGATCGTCGCGGGCGACAAGCTCATCGCCGCCTCCGACATCGTCGCCGAGGACCGCCTCGTCGCCAGTGTACAGCTGCGGACGGTGCTGTGAGATTCGTGCGCGAAGCGCGCATTATCGTCTTTAGTCGCGAGTTACGTTTGGGTGAACCGCGCTCAAATGCATATATTTTGCTGGAACTCGGCCTTAAGGATGCATTCTTCTTCCATCCCCGCGACAAACAGCACCTCACGGCCCAACGCGGAAGCGATGCTTTTTCGAGGCGGAATGGACCCAAAACCAAAAACTTTGCCAACACCACCAACCTCCCGCGATTCGAAGGCGACCAACCGCCGGGATTAAAAAACGTATATTTAATTATTGTTCTGTATGTTATACAACTGAATGGCACCTTTCATGCTTCCCGCTGATGGTGGCCATTTTTTCCAATTCATCCATGAACGTGCCTCCCCGTTTGATCCGCCGCATCAGCCAATTTACCTTGTTGCTCCTCTGGATCGCCGCCAAGCCGACGGCGCAGGCCCAAGTGTTCATCCAACCCGCTGTGGCCATGGCCCCGGATCAAATTCCGTCCGGTGCTGATGAAGCCGACGATTCTGGCTCTGATGCGTACGACGGCCCGCCGTGGCCGGCCCAAGTCGGTCCGGGCGAATTCAACCTTGGGCTCTTGGATGAGATGGTGGCGGCGGACGATACTGGCGACAGCGGTTTCAGCTCCTCGGCCGGGACGAACGACGTAAACCTTCCGGCTACCTTTTCGTTCCCGACCCCCGCCCTCAAGTCACCCACCAGCTCAACGACCGCGGGCGGAAACGGAGGCCAGGGTGGCCAGCCCGCCCCAGCGCTCACCAATGTCTTTACCTTCAACACCGACTTCTCGGCCAACAACCTGAGCATGTGGGGCACCGGCGCCGCCACGAACATCAACTACAGCCAGCAATTTGACACCGCCTGGTCGGCCTCGGGCAATTTCGGCGGTTTCACCACCGGCTTGTTCGGCGATGTCTGGGGGGCTGGTGGCACCGCCAGCGTCACGGGCAACGCCGGCTTCAACCTCTCGTTTTCGGCCACGGGCGGCACGGTCAATGTCAACATTCCGGACAAAATTTCGCTCGCCGTCTCGGATCCCACCGTGGCGCAGCCCGTCCTCACGGTCACGCAGGATCGCAGTGCGCTCGGTTCCGGCAACCTCATCACGAGCATCTTTCCCGATCTGGCGTTCTCCCTGGGCGGGTACTACAATGTCGATGCACGGGTCCAGGGCACCATCGCCTATGGCGTCGGCTCCGCCAGCGGGGCGATCACGCTCCTGGACCTTTTTGACGTCGCCAATCCTGTTCTGGCCGCCCAGCTGGCGTTGGAGGGCGTGAATCCGTTCAGCGTCAATCTCCCCACCCTCGTCGGCTACAACGGCGCCACCGGCAACGTCAACATCGCCGGCACTACGGTCAACCTCAAGAACGGCGCCACCATTCCCATCAACAGCAATGCGTTTGTGGCCGTCAAGGGCTTGAACATTCCCACCATCAACCGGCTGGGGAGCGTCACCATCAATCCCACCACTTCTGCGTTGAACATTTCCTCGGGCGCGTCACTGACCGCGACGTCGACGCAGACGACGGTGCTGGGGGTCTCCCTCGACCTGTTGGGCGCCATCACCACCGCCTTGGGTTTGCCCGTCAATCCATTCGACATCCGGGCCACCATCCCCGACACGCCCATCAACATCGAACTGCAGGCGCTCAGCCTGGATCCGCACATTTCCGCCGGAATCACGCAAACGCTAACCCTGCTCCCCAACACCTATGTGGACTTGAACAGCAACTACCCGGTCACCTACCAGTACACCGACGCCAACGGCACCCATACGGTCACCACCCAGAACCTGCAGTATCTGCTGCCCGACGACGCGACCGTCTCCTCCTCCTTCCAGATCATCACCAAGCCCACGCAGTCCGACTGGCAGCTCTTCTCCTCGGTATTCGTGAGCCCCCAGCTGCGCAGCCAGCTCTTCCTCGATGTGACGGAGGGCATTTCCATCACCGCGCTCAAGGCCAACCTCGGCGCCTATGGTGCCAGCGTCGGTTTCGGGCCCCTGCTCGACTTCGACCCCACGCTGACCCAGGAGATCCCTATTTTTGACAGCACGTTCGACCTCGCGGGCGGCACCTTGTCCAACGTCTACCGCAATCCCTTCCCGCTCTTCGGTGGCGGCGTGATCCGGGACCTGCCGGTTAACGCGGGCGACGTGGTCCAGTTCGTCGACCAGTCGGGCAACTTCAGCATGACCAGCATCTCGGGCACCCTGGTGCTGGACAATTCCTTCCTCACCAACACGACCCCGATCACCATCAGCGGGTCCGTCGTGCTGGTCAGCCAGCTCCCGACGGACTCCTCCTTCGTCGAGCTGCCGAAGCTCACGGTCGCCAGCGGCGGCACGCTGGAGATCGACCCGAACAACGTTCTCGTCCTGGACGGCGTGACCAACCCCAGCTTCGCCAACCTCGACGTGGGTTTCGTGAGCGACAGCGGCGCGATCACCTCGGGCCGGTTCCTGATCGGGGGCACCCTCTCCTACAACGGCCCGCAGATCACCAGCATCGGGGCCGGCGTCGTCGTCGAGGTCCTGCCTTCGCCCTATGACAACAGCACCAACGTGGGCTGGCACTTCAACAACTTCAACGGCCAGAGCGACCCCTCGCGGACGGTCGACGGCCTCACCGGCCTGGTCTCGAACGCCGGCACGTTCGTCCTCGCCGGCCAGAATCTCCTCCTGCCGGGCGTCTTCACCAACACGGGCGGCCTCGCCGTGACCAACAGCTACTCGCTGTCGGTCGTGGGCACGTTCACCAATTCCGGCACCATCTTCGTCGACAGCAGCAGCACGTTCAGCGTCGGCGCGCTCGCCTCGTCCAATCTTGCCGGCCGCACCCTGAAAAACCTCACCCTCACGCTCGGCGGCGCCACCACCGGCGGCGTCTTCTTCTACGGCACCGGGGCGAACCCCACCACGCTCGACGGCACCACCAGCCTCACCCTGTCCGGCACGTATCCGGCCAATGGTTACTTCCAGGCGGGAGCCGACGCCCTCACCGGGGTCGCCACCAACAGCGGGACCCTGGCCCTCCTGAACGGCGCCACGCAAAGCGTGGGCGGGGCCGGCGCCGGCCTCGCCAATGCCGGCACGCTTGTCGTCGACGGCGCCGGCTCGGCCCTCACGGTCGGCGGGCCGCTGGGCAACTCCGGCGTGCTCACGCTCTCCAATGGCGGCGCGCTCACCGCCTCCGGCACCCTCACCAATCTCGCCGGCGCCACGCTCACCGGCGGCGCCTGGACCCTCGGCGGTGTCCTTACCTACGGCGGCACGGCCTCGATCACCCATCTGGCCAACGGCACCAGCGTCACTTTGTCGGGCGCCGGCAATGGTTTTTTCAACGCCAACGGCAACGCCTTCAGCACCCTCGCCCTCCTCGACGCCGGCGCCAGCCTCACGTTGCTCAACGGGGCCTCGCTCACCAGCACCGCCGCGCTGGCCTCCAACGGCTCCCTCTCCCTCGGCTCCGGCGCGTCCCTCACGCTCGGCGGCCTCACCGCCATCGCCAGCCCGCTCGACCTCAGCGGCGCGTCCCTCACCACCGGCAGTCTCCCGCTCGACGGCTCGGGCCGCCTCAGCTTTCCCGGGGAGCTGACCATCAACGGCACCCTCACCGACAACGGCGCCACCGTCACCGGCATCGCCAACGGCACCACGGTGGATGTCGGGGCCGGCGGCAGCCTGGTCCACAGTGGTGCCAATGGCTGGGCCGCCTTCGCCGACCTCTCCGGCATCCTTAATCTGACCAATGGCGGCTTCGTCCGCACCGACGCCTCCCTGGCCTTTGCCCCGGCCGGTTCCGGCATTCTCAATCTGGAGGCCGGCGGCACCCTCCAGGTCACCGGCGCGACGCTCGCCCTCAATCCCTCCGGGTTCTTCGACCAGGCGGGAGGCACGCTGGTGCTCGGCGGCGGCGCGCATGAGACTTCGCTGGCGCTGACCAATGGTTTCAGCTTCACCGCCGGCACGGTGCAGCTGGGGGTGGTCACCCTCTCCAGCAACTCTGCCACCACCGTCGGCACCGGCCAGCTCACCGCTGCGGCCGGGGTCACCTGGAGCAACTCCGCCGTCATCCTCGGCGCGGGCGACATCACCGGCGGCACCCTCACCAACTCCGGCGGCCTCAACGCCGCCGGCGGCACCCTCACCATCAGCAGTCTCGCCAATCCGCTCGTCAATACGGGCCTCCTCGGCTCCTTCGGCGCCACCTCCGGCTCCGCCACCCTGGTGCTCAACGGGGTCACGGTCTCCAACAGCGGCAACATCGACGCCTACGCCGGCCTGCAACTGATCAACGGCGCCGCCATCAACGGCGGGTTGCTTTCGGTGTTCACCGGGGGGCTCCTGGAGACTTCCGGCGCGACCATCAATGTCGCCAACCTCGACGTGGAGGGCGCGATGCTGGTCCACCACGGCGTGCCCACCACCCTCAGCACCGCCACCACCATCGGCAGCGACGGCTCGCTCACCCTCGAAACGACCGACGGCACCCATGCCTCCGCCGTGCTCGCCTTCGGCGCCGGCTCCTCGCTCGTCAACCAGGGCGTCATCACTTTCGGCGCCGGGACCCAGATCACCGGCCTGGCCATCCAGAACAACGGCGAGGTCGATTTGGGCTCCGGCACCACCAGCCTGAGCAACGTCGTCAACGGCGACGGCGGCACCGTCAATCTGCTCAACGGCTCCACCCTCAACCTGGCCACCAGTTCCTTCAGCAACGGCGGCCTGATCCATCTCTCCGGCGAAAATCCCGCCACCTTCTCGAATTCCGCGAGCACCTTTCTGCTCACCAGCAATCTGAACCTCACCGGCGGCGGCATCATCCAGCTCGGCGGCTTCAACACCAGCGCCCCCACCACCGCCGCCGATGGCACGACCGCCATCAACATCGCCGACACCGTCTGGCCCGCCGCCGGTTCCGGCACGATCACCGGCACCGCCGGCCAGAAATTCCGCCTCACCCTCACCGACCAGCAGCTGATCGGTCAGGGCAACTTCGGCCAGGGCACGATCGCCATCTCCAACCTGGCCGGCGGCACGATCAGCGTCTACGGCACCGGCTCCGTGCTCAACATCGACACCGATTCCGACGGCTTCCTCAACCTGGGCACGCTCAACGTCGGCGTCGGTGCGACCATGAACATCACCGGCGGCCCATTCCTCTCCCTGGACGCCAACGGCAACCTCACCGCGGGCACTTACCGCGTCGGCGGCACTCTGGAGATTCCCGGGCTCAACGCCGCCCACCCGTTTGACAACTCCGTCGCGGTCACCTTCGACGGGCCTTCACCCCAGTTTGTGGACAACCACGGCAACCACGTCACCATCGCCAACAACCTGGCCTCCGGCTCCCTCACCGTCGCCGATGGCAGCTACACCCTGTCCACCGCGGTCGGCAGCACCTTTACCAACGCCGGCCTGCTGAACGCCGCCGCCGGCGCCACCTTGGCCATCACCGGTGGCCAGTTCACCAACTTCTCCGGCCAGACGCTCACCGGCGGCCAGTTTGAATCCGCCGGCACCCTCGAATTCGACGGCGCAGACATCGTCACCAACGCCGCCACCATCACCCTCAACGGCACCGGCCGGATTACGGATCAGAACGGCTTGAATGCCCTCCGCCATTTCGCCGTCAATGACGGCAGTTTCAGCGTCCGGGAGGACGCCACTTACACCGTCGGCGTCAGCACCTTCACCAACGCGGGGACCGTTTACATCGAGCCGGGCAGCACGCTGGATTTCGGCACCGCCGCCGTGGTCAACCAGGCGTCCGCGTCACCCAGCTACTGGATTGGGGGCACCCTCACCGGCGGTTCCAGCCTGACCACCTTTGGCACCCACTTCACGCTCTACGGTCCCACCGCCCAGCTGGGCAACGGGGGCGCCCCGCTGCCCAACGCCGGCATCCTCACCCTCGCCGGCGGTTTCGCCGCCAACTACGGCCCGGGCGCCGTCCTGACCAACTCCGGCCTCTGGGAAATCGGCTCCGCCACCACGGTCGGTCCTGACGGCAGCACCATCCGCTCCGCCGCCTCTGTCACCTTCAGTGGCACCGCCGCCAACCCCACGACCATCAACAATTCGGGCACGGTCCGCTTCTATGGCGGCGCCTCGGTCATCTTTCCCGGTTCCACCTACCTCCCGACCGACGACGCCACCAATGGCTCGTTTTCCATCAACCATCTCAACATTTTCCCCAACAACGGCGGCACCTTGGGCACCTTCGATGCCAACGCTTTGCTGGGCGTCGCCCCCGGCGGCAGCTTTTCCCTGACCGGCATCCTGGCCAATTCCGCGGGCCCGTTGGAGCTCGTTTTTTCCACCCCCGGCAGCGTCTTCAACCTCACGGGCGGACTGAACCTCTCCAACGCGTTTACGGTCTTCAACGGCACGCTCAATTTCACCCATCTCCCGGGCGCGCCGCTCAGCCTCAGCGGCATCGATTTCTCCGCCCCCGGCCTCGATCTCGGCCCCAACAACTCCTCCAACATCACCCTGAGCAACGGCGCCCGTCTCATCAACAGCACCACGGGCCGGTCCGCGATCGCCGACATCATCGGCAACGATTTCATCATGACCTTCAATGGCGCCGACGGCATCGTCTCCTCCCGTGTCCCCAACCAGATCGACTACACGTTCACCAGCACGTTCAGCAACTTCGGCACGATCAACGTCAGCAACACCACGGTCCTGTTTGGCTCCGACCTGACCAACACCGGCAGCATTTCCGGCGGCATCGCCGTCTACGGCAATTTCTTCAACGGCGCCATCGGTGCCACGTCAACCGCCAGCTTCAACGGCACGCTCAGCGCCTTTGGCAACGCCACCAACTTCAGCGGCGCCGCCTTCGCCGCGGGCGGCTCCATCGAGGGCATCTTTTTCAATTTCGGGACCGTTTCCAACTCCAGCGGTCTGCACATCGGCACCTATGTGGAGAACTTCGGCGACCTGACGATGACGCTCAATTCCTTCAAGACGCTGGACGGCTCCGCCTTCGCCGAGGTCTTCAACGACGGCACTCTCCGCGTTTCCGGCACGATCAGCAATCAGCTGGCCGGCGGGGGCGATCTCCGCACGTCCAGCGACACCTGGCTGGCCGGCAACAATGCCAACTTGTTCGGCCATGTCTTCATTGACAGCGGAACCCTGCATGTCACCTCCGACGGCCAGCTCGGCGGCCCGAACCCGGACAACGGGGTCTTCGGCAGCCTCTCCGTCGGCGCGGGGACGACCCTCGCGCTCACCGGCGAGCTGGTCCGTCCCGTCACGGTCGGCGCCGGCGCCACGCTGGAGGGCGACGGGGCCGGCGGCGTGATCGACGCCAACCTCAGCCTGACCGGCGCCCTCAACATCACGGGCAACTTCGGGGTCGGCGGGCTGTTCGGCACGGGCATCACCCTCAACCTGCTCAACAACGCCACCCTCACGGTGCAGAACGACGCCACCTTGGACGCGCTCACCGGCACGGGCAACCTGATCATGGCCGGCAACGGTCTGCTCAACCTGGCCAACGGCAGCACCCTCACCGGCTCGATCGAGATCCTCAATGCCCTTGGCGCCGCGAATATCGGCGGCACCACCGTGACGCCCAATATCGCGGGCAACGGCCTGTTCCTCAATTTCAACGGCACCACCCCGCTCAGCTACCATGGCATCATCTCCGGGACGACGACCCTCACGGTCAGCGGTCCCGGCCTCACCTTCGACCACCAGCAGAGCTACACCGGCCTCACCACGATCAACTCCGGGGCCACCCTCACCTTCTCCGACGGCGCCGGTTTCGCGCTCGATCTTGTCGCCGGCATCGCCGCCGCCCCGGTCGGCGGGGTCAGCGGCAACCTCCAGAACAACGGCTCGCTGGTCCTGGACAGCGCCAATAGTATCGTGCTCGGCACGTCCCACACGCAGGACCTGCTCGGAGTCCTCACGGCGCACACCTACACCATCAGCGGCAACGGCAGCATCGTCCAGATGGGCACGGGCACGGTGACCGCCACCAACCCCTCGTTCCTCCACAACCTCACGATCGGCGCCGGCACCTTCCAGGTGGGCGACGGCACCACGACGTTCAGCGGCGCCCTGCCCAACGTCGTGAACAACAGCGTCCTCGCCTTTGACCATCTCGGCAACGCGGCCGTGACTGTCGCCGGCACCGGCCAGATCAACTACCTCAGCCCGGGCAATCTCACCCTCACGCTTTCGGGCGCCGCCAGCGGCGTGAACG
>Ga0206858_1157_pt1 | contig 16528 bp, 13 predicted proteins | sample Alteio_BWOrgCont_46_FD_152622 | JGI IMG/M metagenome (GOLD analysis project Ga0206858, IMG submission 152622) | Enriched cells from forest soil in Barre Woods Harvard Forest LTER site, Petersham, Massachusetts, United States -... | ecosystem: Environmental > Terrestrial > Soil > Temperate forest >... | reverse complement strand
TTCTATAATTTTCCAACAAGGATAAAGATACTGTCAAAAAAATGTATTCTTCTTCACAATTTTCTGGAGAAAATAAATACGATTTTTAACAAAATCCTTCTATCGGTTAATGATGGAAACTATTGCCCTGTCAGCTTTTTCAATTAATCGTGCAGCTTGCCTTATACATACTTGACTACAGAGATCTACTTTGTCAAGTACAGGCTTAAAATGCCACCTTCCGGTATTTTATCGAAGAGCATGGTCCAATGAGGGTCGGCAAATTTTAATATAGACCATTGATGGAAAATGTCATGGCTGCCATAAACGTTGGCAGGGTTACAATGTGCCACAATATGTTCACCCGGCTAGATAACATTTTAGAAGAAAGTGCGCCAAATAACGGACTGATCATGATATTGTTAAAAGCATGACTCAGTCATGATAGTTGTTGGAATAAAATAAAAACGTTGACTCTTTAGCTGGAATATATTTACATGGAGAGACTATAGTTATTGCGCGTCAAAAAATCTTGGTTGTATTTTGATAGAGGGAGACCGGTATGATTTTACAGAGTAAAAAGATATGGAGCATTGGATTTATAGCATTATTTGCATCAAGATTTTTACTGAGCGCAGGCGTGTCACATGATGCAGGCAATAATGCTACAACAAGAAAATGGGGACAGAGTTGTTGGGATTTTGATGATTGGGAGGGGGAAAAAGGTTCTTGCAACTACACCTATGCAACTGGACCAACCGGGCCCAAGGGTGACTCAGGCTTCACCGGGCCTACTGGACCCATCGGTAAGGCTGGCATAACCGGACCTACTGGACCAACAGGTGATTGGGGCCCTACTGGCGCCACCGGTAACACAGGTCCAACGGGTGATGCCGGAGCAACCGGTACTACAGGCGCTACAGGTGATCCTGGACCAACAGGCGGCACGGGAGCTACTGGAGCTACCGGACCTACTGGCGCAACTGGACCTACCGGGACTACCGGATCAACTGGCGGCACGGGTCCTACCGGTAACACTGGTACAACTGGTCTGACTGGAGGTACGGGACCTACAGGAGCTACAGGACCAACAGGCGCCACGGGATCTACTGGTCCTACAGGTCCGACAGGTGCAACAGGAATTACAGGCGCTACCGGAGCAGGAGACACCGGTGCTACGGGACCAACCGGTGCTACAGGGCATACCGGTCCCACAGGGGCAACTGGAAGCACTGGGCCAACAGGAGCCACAGGTGCCGGCGCAACAGGACCAACAGGTTCCACAGGATCGACCGGACCGGCAGGCGATGGCTATCCAGCAGAGTTAGTGTTTACCGTGTCTGATTTGCAAGGCGTTGGTCAAAATCCTGATACATTATTTAACAACGTCTATTCGTCAAGCAGCTTTAAAGTACATGCATGGAAAATGCATTCATCAAAAACGAGCCAACAACAGGTGGCTCTAATCTTTGGCCTGCCCGAGGATTATGATCCATCAGGCAAGATTGACCTTATTTTGTATTTGTTTGCGCAACAAACATCGGGTAGTAGTGGTAACACTGCAAATATTAGAATTTCTACCGATTCAAAAAAGAATTATACCCAGCTTGGTCCAAATTTTTTAAATACCGATACGACGGGGAATTTCTTGATAACAGAACCAAGTTCATCAACTACGCTGGAAAATATTGTTGTCTCAACAACACTGACAACAACCGGAATCAATCCTGGTGACTGCGTTGTTTTTGTTTTTGATAGAATAGCACCAGTTTCATCAGCGGAAGAGTATAGCAAAGACATTTATTTAAACAGTGTTGTTGTTCAGTATTCACGGGCATAAAGCCACAAAAGGAGTTCGTATGAAGCATGTTTTTAAAAGTTTATTTTTTATGATAGCCTTGACAGCCTTGCCTGACCTATTTGCAGACGCTATTACTGGAGATTTGGTAGCTAATATTCAAAGCGGATCAAAGGTTGATTCCACAACGATTCATTTTTACACCGCCACCCTTAGCTACATAAATGGTGGGCTCACGTTTGCCTTTCCGGAGAACTATTTCTCCTCAGCGCCATACGTTTATGTGACAACTGCATTGAACCAATATCAATACACGTCTGATTTGGAAGTTAATCCTATCATTGTGGCTAATAATGAAGATGGTGTTACCATACGCATCAATAGAGAGAACACGGGGCTGCTGATTAATGGTATAGTTGAAGCTGCCAGCGATGACTTTTTTGTTTCTATCCTAGCGATAGGCTCCTAGGACTTTTTACGCTTTTCCCGGTGCAGTGGCCAGAGATTCACGCCTTCTCCGGCTGCTGTATCGGGGGAATAGAAGGATTTTTTTTAAAAATGCACAGCAGGCGCTTTTTATCATAATCAAATGAAATGGACATGGTTGAGTTCTGATTAATTTCTTCAAGTGCTGGCGTGACGGAACCTAAAATATGAGATGGAAAAAATCTTTTTTCCAGGGTAAGCCTTTCCCCTAATTCCATCACATCAACACACCACAAGTGGCTATTGGAGAACTCTCGTGTTAGAATTTCATAAAGCCGCGCAGACACCGGTCGTGTTAATTTTTTATATTCATGAAAATTGATCATTCTATAAAAATTACTCTCTTCAAGTTGCTTCATGTATTGATCGTTGAATTTGATAGACAACTTATTGGTTTTTTTATCTAGAGAGACAAAATCGAGAATGGAAAAATATTTAATCGTATGATTATCGCGCTCAAAAAAGATGCCTTCAAATTTTATATAGATAGCTTTCCACCGTTTTAGTGCAAGCATGATACGATCGTATTTGGTCTTACTAAAATTTTTTTCCTGAAATAAGACATTTTTTGCTATCTCATACCGCGTTGTAACGACCTCAGAAGATTTTATTGGATTATCTTGCATCTTATAAATAAGAAAATACAAGACAACTTTATCAAAACGTCCGGGAAGCCCTTCCGGGCTTTTCATTTCGTAAAAACCATTATCATTTTTCATGGTTAGTCGAAGTACCGTTGATGTCTCTTTGTTAGATACTATCCAGTTAGGATAGTCTAAAAAATTCATATCTTCTTTAATAGTAATGGGGTTACTAGACATACTCCCTCCCGTCCGTCATCGTTAATAATCTGCAAGCAAGTACATTTTACTGATTTGCAGACTAGTATTCTAAACCTGCATGATACCCCAGCGTGAATCATAACTCGAATGCTTATATCCGTTTTTCTTACGCAAAAAACACAAAAAATAAGTTTTAGCATTTTAATATAAACGGACAGAAAGATCAACCATTTTTTAGGCAGTAGATGGCTTGGAGCGTCTTTTTTCCAACATCAATATAGTTTTAGAAGAGACCTAGTTTTTTTTAAAAATGCACAATAATCTTTTTTTATCATAATCAAATTCTATGCACATGGTGGAATTTTTATTAATCTCCTCAAGTGCCGGCACAACAGAACCTATAATATGTGAAGGGTAGGATCTTTTTTCTAGTGTAAGTTTTTCACCCAATGCCATCACGTCAACGCACCATAAATTAGTTTGGATAAATTCTTTCATCAAAATCTCGTAAAGCCTTGCAGCTGCCGGTCGTGTTAATTTTTTATATTCATGAAAGTTTATCATTCTATAAAAATTGCTCTCTTCCAGCTGCTTCATGTACTGATCATTAAATTTTATAGATAATTGATTGGTTTTTTTATCTAAGGAGACAAAATCAATAATCGAAAAATATTTAATGGTGTGATTATCGCGCTCAAAAAAAATACCTTCAAATTTTATGTAGATGGCCTTCCATCTTTTTAAGGCAAGCATGATGCGGTCATATTTAGTCTTGCTAAAATTTTTATCCTGGAATAAAACATTCTTTGCTATTTCATAGCGCGTTGTAATCACTTCAGGAGATTTTATGGAGTTGCCCTGCATTTTATAAATAAGATAATACAGAACAACTTTGTCAAAGCGGCCAGGAAGACCCTCTGAGCTTTTCATTTCATAAAAACCGTTGTCTTGTTGAAAGACGACTTTTTGTACTTGTTGCGTATCGCTATTTTTTGACGTGTCTCGATTTGAGACTACCCAATTTGGGTATTCTAAGAAATTTAAGTCTTCTTTGATGCAAATACGATTGGAGTCGGTTATTGCCATTTCACCCCTTCCACCCTATAGACGAATTCCATAAAGGCTCTGTTTAATGCCTTTAAAAAACTTCACACTACAAGCCTCTAGGATTGCATAAAAATAGTTCTAATCAAAGGACAATATTTAGAAATTTATAGACCTATAGGGCAAGCAATAATAGCCTATTGTCACGCCTTTTTTAAGGCCAGATCGTATGGAAGCAACACTGTATTGTGAAGGGCATTTATTTTGGAGGAAACAATATTAGCCACTCATAGCGCATTTTTCATTCTAATTTTTATTCCAATCCACTTAACAAAACCTTGACTTTTTCTTGATAATACTCTTATATACTATATAGACCTTTAGGGTAAAAATATGTATCTTTTTTTTAAGAGGAGTGAATAGATGCGGTAATAAAAATAAACACAGATAAAAAAATGAAGTAAGCTTTTTTTCAAAAATATGTCTTTAAAAAAGTGATAGGAAATAGTATGAAATTTCTTAATAATAAAATGTTAATCGCAGTTCTTCTTGCTGTTATGAGTGGTAGCAACCTTGTATCAACGCTGTCAGCATCAGCCAATGCCGCCATCAAGGCGGAAGCAACACGCACGCCTGAAAATGTAGAGGCTGAACGTGGTGGCGATGATGACTGTTTTGAGGTCACTGAATTAAAAGTTAATGCAATTGGCGCTAAAAAACTTCGGGCAAAATGTATTGATGCCTATAAAATAGATGCTTACAATGTTTGTGCAGAAAACAGCAAAAGTAAGCAGATTTGTGCTGATAAAATCACGGTTAACTGTGAAGCAAGCGCACCAAAATTGAGTGCAGACTATATTTGTGCCAACTATGCTAACACAAAAGATCTTTGTGTAACAGGAACGGCCAAAATTAGTAAGCTGGAAGTTTGTGGCGTCTATAGAGCTACAGCCGTTTACTCAGTAGATACTACCATTACACTTGGAACGCCGTTAGCTTTTGATGACATTTTAGATGATCCTAACCACAATATCATATCAACATCACCAACAACCTATCAGGCGCCTGTTTCAGGTTATTACATCGTCACGCTGCAAGTTGATACACTAAATCTTGCTGGTACAAGCATCATTGCCGGCATCCCTGTTGGCGACCTTCGAATTTGGGTTAACGGTCAAATTTACCGTGAATCATTTGTGCCTTACTTGAGTTTCCATCCGTCAACTGCTCAAACGCTTTCTGCTTTAATTAGTTTAAAGGCAGGTGATCTAGTAGCATCAGATTACAATGTTCTTGTTTTGACTGATTCTGGATTTTCGCCATATGTTGGTACAGTAACTTCATTGGGCAATGGTACCGAAGCAAACCGTTCATTCTTTAAAATTCATTACTTGTCATCGGATTGCAATGGACAACCTCTTTGTAACCCATGTTGCCCAGATGTTGATTATTGCAAACCAGAATGCAAGCCTTGCAAACCAGAGTGCAAGCCAGAATGCAAGCCATGCAAGCCAGGCCCTAAGTCTTCCGGTAAATAATTTATAGAAAGTGATGTGTCGTGTCGTTGCCGGCGTTGAGTAGGTAGAAGTGAAGTGCACAATGTTTGCTAAATTACCCAATGCTGGCAACACTCTGACAAGGCCTGCAATGCCTACTAATTTTTGCAGATACCCTCTTTAACACAGTAGAAGGGCCCCTGTGACATGGAGCCCTTCTATTTTTTCAAAAATTTCACAATTGTTCACTTGCGATTTGTTTGCTCCATATGGTACGGTAACCTCGACGGTTTGTAAAAAGATGAGAAAGAAAACTATGAGGCTACCATGAAACAATATTGTATGGCTATTTTTGTAGGGTCCATGTTCTATGCTGGCATTAGCCATGCCAAAAGCCATTCTATGCTTGTGCCTCGCTCTATCACCCATAATGCTACCTATGAACTTGCATTGGATAATTACCATATATACCATCATAACGATGATGCGAGCTGCGCAATTTCTGTGTATGCTACCCCTTTTTATACACAATCCAACAATCGTGATACTGTAGCCCGTTACTTTTTACCACACAATGCATGCAATCTTGATATTCAAGAAGATGGTTCGGGTAATGTAGGCTCTTTATGGCTCAATCTTGTGGCCGCTCCGGGGCTGGCTTTTAGTTCAACGCTTACTATTAAGCCAGAACGTCAGGTGACTGGCAGTTACTTTGCTGCACGTTTTGATATGTCGCGTTGGTTACCCGATGCGCATTGGCTTGTTAGAAATATATGGGGCATGCTATCATTTGCAGCAATGGAAGCAACGCATAGATTAAATGTTTCTGAAAGACTAACCGGTGACATGGCGTACGGCACCATTCCAGGCATTACCACTGGCGTGCAAGCGTTCAATAATGCAAAGTGGGCTGCTGGCAAATTAAGTACCTGTCCATTAAAAAAGAGTGGCATTGATGATATCCAACTTAAGCTTGGGGACAACTGGTTTTTCTGTGATAACCAAAGCCACATCGGCCTGTACCTTGTAGGCTCTATACCTACCGGTAACCATCCAACTGCAAAGTATATGTTTGAGCCGCTGGTAGGAACGCGGCATGGAGCCTTTGGTGTTGGTGTCAATGCTGATTTCAGCCTCTATAAAGACGATCATGCGCAGTGTACCTTTATGCTTGATACGAAATATCGCTATCTTTTCTCAGGGTGTGAACGGCGGTCATTTGATCTTCGCGGCAACGGTGACTGGTCCCGTTATCTATTACTGGTTAATGAAGACACCACCAGCCTCACAATGCCTGCGATTAATGCCACAACACATCTGATGCATGTAACGCCGCGATCACAAATAGAATCGTGGTTTGCGTTACATTATGCGCTGTGTTGTTGGAACCTTGAAGTTGGGTACAATCTTTGGTGGCGCGCTGCAGATAAATTATCAGGCAACAATCAATTACCAGCCGATACCGGCATCTATGACATTGCTGGCGCCGTAGGTGGCATGCCGGTATCTGCAAGTACGGCAAATATTTCGCAGGCTGCTATCGGGCCAAACAAAGCGCCAAGCGATGCAGTATTTACCCCTTCAACTACAACATTAAACATGGCATCGGGTAAACAACCGCAAGCATTGGTGCATGGTATTTATGGGGCAATTTCTTATAATGACAACGATGTTTGCTGCCCATACCTTATTGGTTTTGGTGGTGGGTACGAGTTTGCTGACCACCATACACTTGCACAGTGGTCAGTATGGGGCAAGATAGGATTTACCTATTAATAAACTTTGAACAATACTTCTGTCCAATCGCCTGGTTAATAGGTGACTGTGGAACGTAGGTCAGCGGTATACTTTGTTCCCAGTGAAAAATATTAGTTGGATCATATTTGTTTTTAACCTGAATCAGCCGATTAACATTGCCGCCATAATAAGCGTCAAGGTAGCTTGCACCCAATTCAAAATCAATCAAATTTGCGTAGCTGTATGGCGAAAAATATGGTTCAAGGTCACGATATATTTGGCGCAGGAGGTTAATCGTCTGCGTCGCCTGCTTCTCATGGAACCAATAAGCAAATTGGAAAACGTACCCAAAGGCGCTGCGTGGAAAAAATGAACTGTTGGAATTAGATTTTGAAATCGCACCATTGAGCATCGAACCAAAGAAAAAATTTACACGGATATCGCATGGGTTTTCTTGCAACTGGCTAAAGAACGCGGTCAACACCTGCAGGCCTGCTTGTGATAACGGCTGGAAAAGCATTTTACTTTTTACTTTTGAAAAGGGGGCTATTGGCGTTGATGCGAATTTTTTAGCAGCGCCAATGTAGTTACCGTGATAATTAGTATCAATGATGGGATTAAATTGGCTGAACACACTTTGCCATTCAGTGAATGGTTCTGATCCAACCTTTAATGCATTGAGCGTGACTCTTGAGGTGCCTGTTTTTTTGATGGGGTCTATTCTGTAACCCAAAACGCATTCTGTGCTAATAGTTGTCGGTAATGTCGTCGTCCACGTTTGCCACGCGTTAAAAATTTGTGTTGCTTGTGCTGGATCCCAATCCCAGTGTACCGAGATATAACTTACCTCAGGAACATAGTGCATGGTGAAGGTAAAGCCTAAGACAACACCAAATGCACCAGCACCGGCTCCGCACAGTGCCCAAAACAGGTCTGGATAGTTATCTGCATCTACAGTGATAATGGTGCCCAGCGCGGTAAGAAGTCTGATATTTACCACGTTGTCGCACGTTAAACCATACTGGCGTGCAAGGAACCCAATCCCACCGCCTAATGTTAATCCGGTCACACCAACAGAAGGACAATCGCCGGTAGGGATGGCGTAATTCAGCGGGCCTAATGCGCTTATAACGTCACCAAGGCGGGATCCGGCGCCAATATACACGGTGTTATTATTTGTATCAGGCACGATCGCATTAAAGTTGCGCAGATCAATGACATAGCCTGTTGATAATGACCCCGGGCCAAAGCAATGGCCTCCCGAGCGCAGGGCAAAAGGCAAATTATTCTGCACCAGTGCTTTGTATACCGTGATCATTTCAGCTTCGTTGGTGGGGATAAAAATGGCAGCAGGAAAAAAATTAAACCGTTTATTAAATCCAAAACGGTTTGTATTATAAACGTCGCTATTAGGATACATCGCATACGGCAAATTCCGCAATGCTGGCGGTATGCTACTTAGCAGGGCGCACATATTTTGGTTTGGATAAATTTCTTCTAGTGGATTGTCGGTACAGGTAAAACTAGGCCTGACCCCATAGCCCAATAGAGGCTGGCCAATCATTATCAGGGCACTAAAAAAAATAATGTTACGAAGATCGAATGTAAAACAAAGCTTCATTACGATGTCCTTTCAGAACAAAATCACTAAAATCGTGCAACGGTTTTATTTACATCACACCGCAGGAATCAACTGCGTAACCTGAACCCCCCAGCCATTTTGCACAGCGGCAAACTCCTGCGTCGACCAGATATCAAGATCGTCAACAGGATCTGGGCTCATCGAAGACAGGTCGCCCCAGCGTTGGCCAATATTGCCATCTGAGCTGTTAACGAAGGGGCCATAATTATACGAAAATGAACTGCTGGTCACCAGCACAGGAGTACGCAGTGTACCAAGCGGATCAGCTGCGGCTCTGCCAGCATAAGCAGCGTTTGGTGATGCGGTAGCTCCCGATATGGTGCAGCCAATGACCATATCGCCATTTTTATTAGTCATAATCGATGGGTTGAAATAGAACAGTGGGTTTGATGTTGAGGCGCTGTCGTGCAGCGTTCCCCACTGCACGAGTGCTGGCAGGGTGGTTGTGGTTTCAGTCCCGCCACCCTGTCCGGTGCTATCGCCAGTCAGATCGAATTGGTACCAGCGAGTGCCAACTCTGTCACCGCTAGGATTGCCTGCACCGGTTATATCAACCTGAATGTTATGGCACACAAACAATTGGTGATTGCGTACATGTGGTGCGTTCAGTTTGGCAAAACTGGTTTGCAAGAATGCAGATGATCCAAAGAGGTTGCCCGCATAGGGAGCATTTGCCGGATCGGTATAGGCAGGCACCGGTATGGTGACCATATGGCCCACGGTTGGATTGGTGCTGCCTGGGTTATTAATGCGGTAGAGATAGAGCTGTGTATACGTATTGCCGGATGGGTATTGCAGATTGGTAGCATTAACCAGATAGCCAAACGTTGGGTTGGTATCAAAATTATCGGCAGGTGGCGTAAAGCCGGAGACAAGATTTGCATTTGATCCGGGCGCGATGCCGGTAAAGACTTTAGCGACTAATGCATTAGCATTGATTGAACTTTTTTGAATGACCAATGCCGAGGTGTTATAAAAATCACCATTTCTATCAAAGGCGTCTACCGCGATATAGACACTGTTCTGGTCTATGGCAAGCTGCTGATAATCAAGAGCACCACTGCCCTGTGGTCGCAGCTGCGGTATCATTTGGGCATTAGAAAAAACGTACGTGGTCCACGTCGTGTTTGTGTCAATAATTGCAGATGAGCTTACGACGAGCACTAACGCTGAAGATAGTCCTGTCGTGGGGTTAATGCCTTCGCATGAAAAGAACCAGCGTTGTGAGAAGCGGTCATAATCGATGCGCACGTCATTAGATTGAACGCCAAAGAAGCTATCGGCATCAATGTTGAGCATGCCATCAGGTTGCCCAGTAGTTTTATCAAAACTACGCATAATGTTATACGTCATCAAAATGTATTGTTGCGGCCCCACCCAGCCATTAAGATTTGGTGGTATGACCAAGGGGTCTTGTACGTTGCCAACAGTAGCAGCCGTAATATTAATACCGATGGTTTGGGCCGATGTGCCTTTTCTGGTTTTGGGAGCTTTTGCTTTGGCTTTGGATTTTGATGCTACACTAGTTGTGGCAGCCTCTTGATGCGTATTAGTCATATTTTTACGTGCGTTTAAGTGGTGATTACGCCGTGTAAGGCCACGCGTGAGCAGCTTTTGGCCACTGGTTTGTGGCGGCGTGGTCATAAGCTCTTGCATGGTGCGTACGATTGGCTCTATGGTGTAGTGGTACTCGTTGGTGGTTGCTGCGCAGGAGAGGGTTGCGGCGGTCACGATGATGATTGATACGGTTTTTTTGAGATGGTACATGATATGTCCTTATATTGTTGTGACGGTATTCCCACCGCCAAAGCGATTATTCTGTATGGTATTCGTGCCTGCAGCGCCACCTGGACCAAGCAGGCCCAATTGCACACCGTAGCCATTAGGCAGCGGGTTGCTGCCAGAGCTACCGTAGCCAATGTAATTGTCTGAAATAACATTGCTGTGTGCTGTGCCGTATACCAAAACACCGCCAACCGTATTGCCGGCAATAACGTTATGCGCCGACGTTGACCCGCCGATTGTGTTGCTGTTATCATTCAGAACCAGGCCATAATTATTACCAAGCGCAACAGCGCCGGTGACATCGGTTCCAATGAGATTACTGCTGACCGTATTGCCATTACTACCAGATGCTGAAAAAAAGCCAAGCTTGATGCCGGTAGTATTACCAGAGATAAGATTATTGCTGATGATATTGTGTGTGCTGCTATTGGCCGCGCCACCACCGTTGACCATGATGCCAAAATTTTGTCCGCCAAGTGCAACGGTTCCCGAGACATCAGTGCCAATAAAATTATCCTGTATGCTGCATTGCGATGATGCTTGCAGTGAGATGCCAAAGATCGTATGCCCTGCTATGATATTGCGACCAGACGTGCTTGCATTGCCGATGAGTGTGCCATTCGATGCGATCAGATCAATGCCACACAGCGATGTGCCCAGTACGGCTCCTCCTGCCTTATCAGTGCCGATGTAATTGTTATAAATTTTTGTGTTAGTTCCCTGAATTATTTCGATGCATGCTGATGCATTAAAATAAAAAAAGCTGCCGGCAATAATGTTGCGATCCGCAACGTTGGTAGTGCCGATTACTGTATTAGAAGCTGATTGAATATAGATGCCACACTGGTTTGCCGCGACGCTTGTACCCGCAGCGTTGGTGCCAATAAAGTTGCCAACAATGCTGATGTCATTAACGCCATTGATAAAAATACCGGTATTAATCCAGGTGCTAATGACCAGGCCCTTGACGACTGAACCGGCTGAACCAGGGCTAAAGAGCAACCCATTACCAGTACCGGCGGTAGCATTGCCCTCTTTGTAATTGTTGCCATTGAGCACAATAAGTAAGTGGGCATTGTTGCCTGTTGCAAGTGTATTGGCATGGGCGCCTGGTTGGCTGTAGCCGTTAATCGTTACCGGTTTGGTGATGGGGTCAAGATCGTTTTTGGGCGTTATTTTAAAAGGACCGGTACCGGGAATCTTAAAATTAATAGTCCCATGACCAGCGCTTTTATTGCTCTGCTGGATTGCCCACCGCAATTGGCCTGGAGTGCCAGTGGGGTACGTATCGGTTGTTTTAGTGACGGTAAAGATGAGTGGCGTTCGCGTTGCAGCAACTGCCTGACTGATAAAAACACCTGCGGCAATTAAAAGCATTGCCATGCTCTGCTTGCGTGTTGATAGGTTCATACAACTCCCCTTGTAAAAAATGGTTAACCAAGCTCCTGAAGGAAGGCGCTCGTCCTGAGCCTGTCGAAGGATAGGAGCGCGACATCAAAAGTCCTGTGAGGAGCCTATCGCTGGGCAACAGGGAGTTGCAAGAGTCTTATTGCTTCAACAATATAGTGTCATGTACTTTTTTGTAGTCGATCAATGATTAACGAGTTTAAGCTCACACCCCGTGAAGCGGCTAGTAGGGCAAGTTCAGCATGAAGATCTATTGGAAGTCTTAGCCGCAGGTTCCCTGAAAATGTCTTTTCAGGTTTCTCACCCCGTTGCTTGCACCACATTAGATAGTCATTAATTGAGTCCTTAAAGGCCTGTTCAAGCTCTTTAACCGTTGTACCTTGAAAGGTGATAACATCTTTTAAACCAATTACTATGCCGTGAAAAATCCTTGCTTCTGCATCAAATGATGCATCACCAAGATATCCTTTATATTTCATCATGGTTGTATCCCTGCATTTTTTAAAAATAACCTCACAGCAACAAGAGCTCCCTTGTCTGTTTCTTTGCGTGGATGAGGTCGATGAAAAACTGCTTTGACACCATTAAGCACCACATGTACCCGTGAACCACTTCCTTCTGATATTTCAGCATCAAGGTTTTTAAAAAGTACCTCAATGTCAGACCATTTCACATTAGATTGAACCGGCACTTTAAAAATTGCCTGTAACGTTGCTCGATGTTTTTTGTTCATTGACCACCACCTTTTTATATTTCTATTCCAAAGATATGATAATGGTACCATCTAGCGACACCGTTATCAAGAAAAAATAGATGCCAATTGAAGAAGGGGCAGCGTGTGCTGCCCCAAAAGAGATTAATATTTATTTGCTCACTCATTCGATCAGATCAATCGATTCAGCGCATCACGCATAAAAGTTGCCAAAAGTACTGATCGGATCAAAGTAAAACAACCTTCGCAGCCCACCGTTATTTGATGACGCCGTCACAATATAATTATTGTTATACGCATTACCATTGGGCGACCAAGCACACATCGTTGGCAGCGGCATGGTGTTCGCCGTCGCTACCACGCTTGGCGTTGCTGGCGCACTTGGGTTGAATGACAGTACGCTCAGCGTTGCATTATCAAGCACGGTGGCCAGGTAGTTGTTCGTTGGCGACCAGACCACTTGGCGCGAGATTGCTGTAGTGGCCGCTGCGCTGCCGCGCAGCGTTATCGCCGTCGTATTGGTTGTGAGGTACGAAAACGCATTGTTGAACGAATACAACTGGACGCCACTGCCTGCCGTTGCAATGTAGTTGCCGTTTGGCGAGAAGGCCACGGAGGTGACCGGGTTTGCGGTGCTGACCGTGTTGCCCATCTGGTTCAGGAGCGGTTGGCCATTTTGGAAGATGGGGGCATAGAAGAACTGGAGATTATTGCTGCCATTGTTTACCACAGCAATAAATTGACCATTTGGTGACCAGGCTACTGATTGGGGGTTACTTGCCGTCGTTATAGCGCTACCAACAAGTACCGGTGTATCGGTACCATCGAAGTAAAATACTTGCATGGTAGTTAGCGATTCATTTCCAACAACAAGATAGTTACCATTTGGTGACCATGCTACTGAACGGGGGGTTGAGTTTGTTGTTGTACCCGCACCTACTGCTACCGGTGTACTTCCAGAAAATGAATATATTTGCAATGTAGGCCCAGCACTATCTACCACCGCAAGATAATTACCACTAGGTGACCAGGCTACTGCAAAAGGGCTTGCGCCTGTGCTCACAGTACTTCCTACTTGTACTGGGGTATTGCCAGAAAATGAATAGACTTGGAGGTTATTTAAATTACCATTTACCACAGCAATATAGTTGCCGTTTGGTGACCAAGACACTGATAGAGGACCTGCACTTGAGCCTGTACTCACCGCATTTCCCACCAGAGTTGGGGTGCCTCCGGAGAATGAGTATACTTGCAGTGTGCTGGATCCATTATTTACTACCGCAAAGTAGTTACCGTTTGGTGACCAAGCTACTGAATAGGGATTTGTGCTTGCTCCTGTATTCACAGTACCAACCAATGCTGGCGTTCCTGCAGTAAATGAAAATATTTGTAGGCTGTTTCCAGCGTTATTTGCCACGGCAAGATAATTGCCATTTGGTGAGAAGGCTACTGATTGGGGTCCGGCTCCCGTCGTCACTGCACTCCCGAGCGCAGCGGCCGTTGGCGTGTTGGTTGTGCTAAACGACCATGCTTGCAATTGATTTGTACCGCCTGATGGCGTGCCGGACATGATGCCGTTGCCAAATTGGTAGCTTGAAAATCCAGGCAGGCCGGTGCTTGTGTTCATCACGATTTCTGCCAGCGCATTGCCGTTTGGCGTAAACGTAATGCCGTAGGGAATGTACCCCGTTCTGTTGACGTCGCCTAGCGAATCTAAAGCGACTGGTTGCAGTGGACTTTGTAGTGAATTAACCAGCAAGAACGCGAGCAGCTCAAATTTTGTGACAACATTTTTTTCGTCAGCATCGTAGTTTTCTCCTTTTTTAAGAAATGATGCGGTGTTAGAAATTTTCCAGATCCTCATTAGACCTTCAACTACTCTGAAGTCTTACCGGGAAAGTGTCAATCTTTTTTTATAAGTGCGGGTAAAATCAGCTCACTAAAAACCAAGGGTCAAGTCTGATTCTGTATGCTATACTCTTACTCCTAAGGAGATATCAAACCTTGATAAAGCCCCTAAAAAAAGAGGTCGATCATGAAAATAACAACGCTTAGATCGCTTGTTAAGCAGGGTGAATCTGAAAACTTAGAATTTAAAAAGACAACTGGGGAAATCCAAGATGCCGCAAAAACTATTTGTGCTTTCTTAAACAGCCAGCATGGCGGCATCGTACTGATTGGTGTTACCGATGATAAAAAGATTATTGGGCAGACGGTGGAAGACAGCACGAAAAAAAAGATCGTCAATGAGCTTAACAGAATAGAGCCTAAGGCAAACATTGCCATTTCATACGTACCAGTAGATGGCAACCTTCAGGTCATTGTACTTACCGTTAAGCCTGATGATCAAGCACCATATCTTTATGATGGACGTGCCTATACACGTAATCAATCAACCAACGCAAAAATGTCGCGCGATGAATACGATCATTTATATTATAAAAAACGACCAACGCGTTGGGAAGGATTATCAAATACACAGTGCACCATTAATGACCTGGACAAAAATCGTATCAAAGAGGTTGTTCGCATAGCAAATGCCGCTGGGCGCTTACATGACGTATCACCCCATACAAGTATCAGAGGAATTTTAGATAAGCTCAATCTAATGGTTGATGATGGACTTACCAACGCCGCCGTTATTTTATTTTGCAGCAATGAACGTAAACAGTTTATGCAATCTGAAGTACGCATGGCTCGCTTCAAGGGAATAACAAAGAGTGAATTTATAGACAATAAAGTATTTCGCGGTAATGCGTTTGAATTATTTGAAAAGGCGATGAATTTTTTAGGTGAACATATCCCTGTTGCCGGTAAAATTGTCACGGGCAATCCTTATCGAGTTGATACACCCGCAATTCCCTTTGAGGTATTACGAGAAGCCCTTGTTAACGCATTCTGTCACCGCGATTATAGTTTGCCAGGTGGCGATGTAGCAATAGCCGTGTATGATAACCGTGTTGAAATTTCTAACAGCGGCAGCTTACCACCCGGCATGACCATTGCCCTTTTGAAAAAGACACACCGCTCAGTGCCACGCAATGAACGCATTGCTCATGTATTTTATTTATGCCGCATGATTGAAAAATGGGGCCGGGGTACTGAGGACATTATCAATATCTGTAAAGCCGCTGGAAATCCCTCGCCAAAATTTGAAGAAATGTCTGATAGTTTTTGGGTTACATTGCCCTTTAAAGAATTTATACACGCTGTTGATATAGCAAACGATACAAGACAGCTTACCCTAAGACAATTATCAAAAAGACAACAAGAGATCTTAATGGTCTTAGCGAGTGGCCAATTGGCTCGACAACAAATCATGGAACAAATGAGTACTTCCACCGCTATAACTAATAGAATGATGCAACTGGAACTATCTAAACTAAGAAAATTAGGATTGATTACGCCTGAGGGCCGGGGTCCTGCCACCGTATGGCACTTAATAAATCGCGAAATAATCGCGAAATAATCGCGAAACGGGCTGTACACCGAAAAAATGAATATCGGATCCCGGAACAAATTTAGGATCCGATATTCACATCAATCAATCGATCCAATGGCACTATGCATATAAGAAAAAATAAGCGAACCTAGGCTACATGGCAAATATGCCAAAGGCTCTTCAAAAAAGGGTTAAGGAACTGCGCGTTCCCTTCAACC
>Ga0206858_1150_pt1 | contig 16530 bp, 19 predicted proteins | sample Alteio_BWOrgCont_46_FD_152622 | JGI IMG/M metagenome (GOLD analysis project Ga0206858, IMG submission 152622) | Enriched cells from forest soil in Barre Woods Harvard Forest LTER site, Petersham, Massachusetts, United States -... | ecosystem: Environmental > Terrestrial > Soil > Temperate forest >... | reverse complement strand
CATGATGGTGGCCGGATTGGAATTGACGAGGATGATGCGGTAACCTTCCTCGCGCAGGGCCTTGCAAGCCTGGGTGCCGGAGTAATCAAATTCGCAGGCCTGTCCGATGACGATCGGACCGGCGCCAATGATCAAGATCGAATGAATATCAGTGCGTTTCGGCATAATGCGCGGCCCGAAACTTAAAGACCCGGCTTCGTTCTGTCAGCAGTTATTTGCCTCTTTTTGCGTTCCATTTTACGCTGATTAACCAAGACTATCTTGGAAATCAACAACTTGCGCGTCTTGCTCCCCCGCCTGATTCCGTCCTAGCCGAAACCGCAATACCATGCTCCTTGGCCGGACTCGCTTTGACCCGCCCAGACTGACGCGGACGCAACAAGACCATAAATACTCCAAGTCAGCCAAGTCGCTGGCCTTTCTAGTCACTCACCCCTAACCACTCTCCCTGCCGCCCTCTGCAAAATGTCAACGAACATGGCGTATCCCTGTCTCGCCACAGCTTCCGCGACGGCGGACGCGCCCCGCACAAATTCATACTACCATGCTTTGACGGCCACGCAACAGGAAAATTCATTTTTTTTGGGGACAACGCGAACTTCGGAATTTTGTTATAGAACTCGCACAAACAAATGACGCCCGCCGTCAAAGATGAGTCGAGCTAAAAGTGGAGCGGAAAACGGAGAATGGAAAGAAAGCATAGGAAGCATAATAGAGATGGAGAAATCACGTTTCGAGCAAAGCCGCTTGACGCACCGATAGCGCCAAGTAATGTGATCTGGTATGACAGAAATTCAAAAACGTGCCGAAGCATTGGCCAAGGAGTTTAAGAGTAAAGGCCGCAAGCCCGTCGTAATTGAATTTGCTGGTACCCCAAAAGCGGGTAAAACAACTACGCTCTCGACTCTGAGTGGATTTCTGAAACGATGCGGGTTCAAGGTCGAAGTTGTAATTGAACGCGCTTCGGTCTGTCCGATAAAGGACAAGAAGCACGGGAATTTTAATATTTGGACGGCCTGCACGACATTGGCCCAAATTTTGGAGAAAACGCAAAGCCCTCCGAGACCTGATGACCCTGACGTTTTGATCCTGGATCGAGGGCTTTTCGATTCTGTGGCCTGGTTGAGAATGATGTGCAAAATGGCTCGCATTAAGGAAAATGAGGTTGAGGCTGCGGAAAAGTTCTTACTCATAGAGGAGTGGCGGAAGAGGATATCCGGCGTTATCGTTATGACATCATCTGCGGCGGATGCGATGCAACTTGAGAAGTTTAAGACAAACACAACGGAAGCGTGCAAGCGACTCGAAGGGCAATTTCGTATTTTTCAGATTAACACGTCGGATGTCACCACTAGTAAGAAACAGACAGCAGAAAAGGTTGCAACCATTGTCCTGGAACTCATAGCTGAACAGCTTGATGAAGAAGTCCTTTGCGCCAACAAGCTGGATTTAATCCGGCTTTTCGGGGGAAAAACGACTTTGGTCGGGGAAGGGGCCTTGCCTGTTTCAGAACTCTTTACCAAGAATGGAAAATTTGTCGCCCGTGACCAAGCCGAGAAAACGTCCGAGTTGGTGCAAGCATTACCAGTGGTGGTGGTACGAACAAAGAACGGGCAAGTATTGCAGTTACGGCGACGCGAGAAAGCCCTCACAAACCCATTGCACAATAAGGTTGTCATCTGGGCGGGAGGGCATGTGAGGAAGGAAGATTCAAGCAATGGCCATTCTCTCATTCAGGGCGCGCTCAGAGAAATCCATGAAGAATTGTGTCTGAGTTTGGATGCCAAGGCGCTTAAGTTAATCGGCGCCATCTATGCGGATGTTGGCAAAAAAACCTCCCAACACGTTGCAATAGTTTACGAATGGCGAGCAGATAAGGACGATGTCGTGGTAGTGTTAAGTAATACCGAGTTTAAGGAACGACGAGGACAGTCGCTAAGTGGGAAATTTGTGGAGTTGAACGATTTGATCAAGAATATGTCGAATGAAGGGCAGGAAATGGAGCCTTGGTCCGAAGAGATCATTCGTCATCTGCTGGGCAGCAATGTGTCAATGCCCGATAAATTACTTTTTTAACGTAGATCCGCATCCAAGAGGAGAGGTGCAGTTCTGGAAATCCAACGCTGCGGCTTAACATTTATTAGAGGTTGCATTTGCCGCTCTCCTCATGGATTAGCGATTTAGCGCCTTCAATACATTCCGCTCGCTCGTCATCCTTCAATTCGTTCGCCAATTTTCTTGCCTCCGCAGGCAATTTGCTGCCGACAGTTTTGTCGGGGAAATCCCTTTTCTCGCTGTTTTGCTTATTCATTTTGGCAGGCGCCACTAGCAGAAGTCTCCGCTAAATGAGTTTAAGTTAACTTGAAATCACAAAACCAGGACGACGGAGACCAGCATTTTGCGACTTTTTAAGCAAAAACGACGCTGGCGATTTCAAATCACCAGCGCCGTCGTATCAAAATCCCTGCTTCGGGTTACGGGGTCGGCACAGTCGCGATCGTTTGCAGGATGCGGCTGGCGATTTTGTAGGGGTCGCCGGCGGAATTCGGGCGGCGGTCTTCCAGGTAGCCGCGATAGCCATTCTTCGGGAAGCTCACCGGCACGCGGACCGAGGCGCCGCGGTTAGCCACGCCGTAGTTGAATTTGTCGATGGACTGCGTTTCGTGCAGGCCGGTCAGGCGCAGATGGTTGTCCGGGCCATAGACGGCGATGTGCTCATTCTTGTATTTATCGAAGGCCGCCATGAGCGCCTCGAAGTATTCCTTGCCGCCGATTTCACGCATATATTTGGTCGAGAAGTTGGTGTGCATGCCGGATCCGTTCCAATCCACGTCCATCCCCAGCGGCTTGCAGTGCCAGACAATGGTGACCTGATATTTCTCGCACAGGCGCATCAGGAGGTAGCGGGCCATCCACATCTGGTCGGCGGCGGTTTTGGAGCCTTTGCCGAAGATTTGAAATTCCCACTGGCCCTTGGCTACCTCGGAGTTGATGCCTTCGTGGTTGATGCCGCAGTCGAGGCAAAGCTCCAGATGCGTATCCACGATCTCGCGGGCGATGTCGCCCACGTTTTCATAGCCGACGCCGGTGTAATACTTGCCTTGCGGATACGGATAGCCGTTCTTGGGAAAACCCAGCGGCACGCCATCCTTGTAAAGGAAGTACTCCTGCTCAAAGCCGAACCACGTCTCCGGATCGTCGAGAATGGTGGCGCGGGCGTTGGTGGGATGAGGCTTGCCGTCGGGCAGATAAACCTCGCTCAGGACCAGGACGCCGTTTTTCTTGGTCGGATCGGGGTAACAAGCCACGGGTTTGAGGACGCAGTCGGAACTGTGGCCCTCGGCCTGCCGGGTGGAACTGCCGTCAAAGCCCCAATTTGGGAGTTGTTCCAGGGTCGGAAAGCTGTCGAAGTCTTTGACCAGGGTTTTGCCTCGGAGATTCGCGACTGGCGTGTAGCCGTCGAGCCAGATGTATTCCAATTTATATTTAGCCATGTGCGTAAGATACAGTTGTTGAGTTTATGTCCAAGTGTAAATAATTCTACAGTTTCACTACCTTAAGATAGTCATAAATTTCAAAAGCAGTTGCAATGCCATGAGATCATAAAGTTCTTACGGTTGACCTGCCCGCGCCCCGGGGTTTACGCTACAGAACATCAAAATACTCGCTATTATATCTTCGCTTGCACTGGCCCTGGCCAGCCCGGTGCGGGGCGCGGACGCGCTGGCGGATCGCTTTGTTTGGGTCTTCGGCTGGAACCTCGAGAAAGACAGCGACGTGCCCGAGGTCATCCGCGTGTTGGACGCGGCCGGGCGACACGGGTGCAACGGCGCGGTGCTTTCCGCCGGCCTGGATTCGCTCTCCCAAAGATCGCCTGACTTTTTCCGCCGCCTGGAAAAAGTGCAGCAAGCCTGCGAACGAAATCACCTTGATTTGATTCCCGCCTTTTTCTCCATCGGCTACGGCGGCGGTTTTCTGGCGCACAATCCCAATCTGGCTGAGGGCGTGCCGGTGGAGGACGCGCCGTTCGTGGTCAAAAAGGGCCTGGCCCAATTGGAGGACAGCCATGCCGTTTCGCTGGTCAACGGCGGCTTCGAGGATTTTTCCGGGAACCAGTTCAAGGGCTTCAATTTTCACGATCAACCAGGCGAAATCAGTTTTGCGGATACGCAGGTCAAACACGCTGGACGGGCCTCTTTGCGCATGGAGAATTTCACGGCCAATCCCTACGGTCACGGCCGCGTCATGCAGGAGGTCGAACTCCAGCCCAGCCGCTGCTACCGGCTCACACTATGGGTCAAGACCGAAGGTTTGCAGCCCGGCGGCGTCTTTCGCATGATGGTTTTGACGGACAAAGACCGAGAACTCGCGCCGCGCGCATTCAACCTGCCTGCCACCAGTGATTGGCGCAAGATCTCCATGTTGTTTAATAGTCTTGACACTCAAAAAGTCCGCCTTTACGCCGGCGTCTGGGGCGGCAAGGCAGGCAAATTCTGGCTCGACGATTGGAACCTGGAGCAAATTGGCCCGGTCAACGTCCTCCATCGCCCCGGCACACCGGTGGTCGTGCGGAGCGGCGATGGCGCTACGACTTACACAGAGGGCGTTGATTACGCGCCGTTGGGCAATCCACAGCCTCATCCGTGGCGCGACACCCACGACCCCGCGCCGTTGAAAATTCTGCCCGGCGGGCACATTCGCGAAGGCGGCCATTTGCTGGTCAGTTGGTATCATTCGATGTTGATCAATGATTCCCAAGTAGCCGTTTGCATGGCCGAACCGGAAATATACGACATCTTCGACCACGAAACGCAATGGCTGATCCAGCGCCTGCATCCGCGTGGCGTGATGTTGAACATGGACGAGGTGCGGATGGGCGGGACGTGCCGCGCCTGCGCAGGGCGCGACATGGGCAAGTTGCTGGGCCAATGCGTAACGCGCCAGGCGAACATCCTGCGCGGTTACCTGCCTCAGGCGCGGATTTACGTTTGGGCCGACATGTTCGATCCGAACCATAACGCGCACGGCAACTATTATTTGGTACGGGGCGATTTCACCGGCTCCTGGCGGCACGTGCCCAAGGACCTCATTATGACCGTTTGGGGTGGCGCGCCGAGTCCGGAGTCCGTCCATTTTTTCGCCGAGCAAGGCTTCCCCATGTTGCTGGCCTGTTACTACGACGCCGGGGATCTAAAGGAAGTTGGCGGCTGGCTCAAACTGGCGCGGTCCACGCCCGGCGTGCGAGGTTTGATGTACACGCCGTGGGAGAAGAAATACGATCTGCTGCCGGATTTCGGCGATTTGCTGGGGGGTGGAAAATGACGGGAGTTTTTCATTTTTCTTAATCCTAAGCCAAATCTTAATTTCCTCCCGAAGGACATAAGAGACTAAGATAAGGATTAAGATTAAGATTAGGACGAGGAATAAATTACAGTACGGAGTTGACAATACCTTTCAGTTTGATGTAAAACGCATTCCACATGAAGAAAACGAATCCTGATTTCCTGAACGGTGTGCCGGAATTGCTGCTGCTCAAGCTGCTGTCGCGTCGCGAGATGTACGGCTATGAAATCGTCCGCGCCATCCAGGCCGAGACCCGACAACATCTTTCTTTTGGCGAAGGGTGCATCTATCCGTCGCTGCACGCCCTGGAAAAGGAAAAATTCGTCACCAGCCGCCGCCAGGAAATTGACGGCCGCAGCCGCAATTATTACCGCCTGACTCCGCGCGGACACAAACGCCTGGAGGCGATGGCGACGGACTGGAATCGTGTCACCGCAGGCATCAACCTGCTTTTTGGAGGTCAAAATGCATAAAGACACCTTGCTCGCCATCTTTGAACTGCGTCTGAAGGAACTCGGCTGCCCCGCCGCCCGCGCGAGCCGCAACGCCCGCGAGTTGGCCGATCACTACGACGACCTCAAAGCCGACGCCTTGGCCGAAGGACAGTCCGAAGCGCAGGCCGAGGCGCGCGCCGCCGGGCGCCTGGGTGATCCGCGCGCGCTGGCTGATCGGCTGGCTGCGGGGCTGCGCCAATCTTCCTGGTGGGGGCGCCACCCGGTCATCGGCTTCTGCCTGCTGCCCTCGGTGGGCATTTTCTTATTATTGACTATCGTGCCGTACCTCGCACTGCTGGTGATGAAAGGGGCTTTGCCGGCCGATCGGTGGCGGGAATTGGCGGATGGCGGACCAGGCTACGGCCTATTTTCCACCTTGCTCCAAGGCTCTTTCTACGGCTCGCTCGCGGCCTTAATGGCTATCGTTTGCCGCATCGCCGTCCGGGCCGTGGTTGGACTCAAGTGGATGCTGGCAGCTTGTCTTCTTTGCTCGGTGCATGCCGTTTTCATCAATGTGTGGATTTTTCCCCACGGCTTCTTCGTTGGCTACTTGAGCGAGCCAAACTGGATTTGCGCCTCGATCCCATTGCTCTGCGCGATAATCGTGGCCGCGCGGCAAAAGCGCGCTGCCCGAAATCTGACGTTCGCTTTGTGGATGGCGGCGCTGTGCCTGGCGCCATCCGTTCGAGCGGACGGGAAGCCGGCGCTGGAACGCGGCTGGATCGGTGGCGAATACAAAGTCGAGCATCCGTGGAGCATTCGACAGAAATTTTTTCCTCCGCCGGAAGCCCTTTATGACCGGGCCTTTCCGAAATCCGTCCAATGCTCGCAAAAGGCGGCCATCAAAATCACGGCCCTCGGCACCAATACACCCGCCGCGCTGGCCGGCTTGCGCGAGGGAGATTTAATCCTGGAAGTCAATCATCTGCCGGTGACGCGGCTGAACAATTTCCGGCGTCTGATAGACGAGAGCAAGCCGGGCCATGCCCTTGTGCTCTCCGTTTATCGCGACGGCCATCCGCTGGAATTGACCGCGACAGTCGGGCAGGAAACCTTTCGCCCGGAAGGCTGGGTCACATTCTGCGTGCCTTCCGTGGCGCAGCCGTGGCGGCTCATTCCCGACGCCGGACTTTCGGTGGTTTTCGCGGGGTGGGAAGCGCCGCGCGGGCTGCGTTACGATTTAGGGCCCAAAAAGGACGTTTTTGACCCTTCCTGGAGGGTCTGGCTCGGAATTTTCGATAATTCGAGCGGAAAAACCGTCCTTTCACAAACCAACGCAACCGCCTCTCCTTCAATGCTCAAGGCCGCCATGGCGCAAATGTAGTCCTAGTACTGACAGAAAAATAGGGCCGTTTTTGGGCCGTTTTGGCAGAAAAACGGGGGTCCGGCGCGAAAAAAATGACATTTTTTTTCGCGCTTTTTCACTTTTTAGTGTTTTTTCCTTTTCCAACCGGTTGACCGCCAGCATCTAACGGCGATTCGGACCCTCCAAAAAAAATCATACCTAAAAACCTACCGTAGGTTTTTTGGTTTTCGAGCTTTGTGTTTAACTTATACACGAAATGATGAGAATGAAACTCAAAGTTCAAAACCGGGGGCGCGGTCCGCGCGCGGCCCGCAGGATGACCGGCGCGGCCCGCCGCGGATTCCTCGCGCTTGTCCCCTTCACCCTTGCCCATAAACTATGAATCTAAGCGGCGCATCCCAATTTAACCAGGCTCGCATCGAGTGGGCCATCCGGCTCCGATACTCACCCATGCCCAATCTCTCCATGAAGTGGGTTGCGGAAAACCTCAACGCCTTCCGCATCGGTGAACTGCGCGTGGTCGGCAAAGTATGGGAAGTCATGATGGAGCGGGACGGAGAGCTGGCCGTCAACGCCGACAAACGCGCGTCCGATCTGGCCGGCCTCGACTGGCAGATTGTCTCCGACGGCAGCCCCGAGGGCGACCGCCACGCGGTAGCGCTAACTTACTTTTACCAACACCTCCGGACGACCTGCGCCTTGGACCAGGACGTGTCGGGCGGCGTGAGTGAGTTGCTTTACCAGATCGCCTCGGCCCATTCCCATTATTACAGCGTTCACGAAATGCTGCTGCGGACGGACAACCCGGCGGCGCGAGAAGTCACCGCCGAATTCCGCCACACGCCGATCTGGTTCTTTGAAAGCCGCCGCGGCTACCTGGGCTATCTTAAACATATATTTGACGTTTACGGCCAGCCTTGCCTCCAGGGCGAATGGCTGACCGCCGTCGGCCTGGGCTGGATGCGCCCGCTCAGTCTGGCTTTTGCCTGCAAGTCCTTGTCCATGCGCGACTGGATGATTTTCAGCGCGCGCTACGGCAGCGGCTTCTTGGAAGCCATCACCGGCGCGCAGAAGGGCGACGCGGCCTGGGAGGAGGCCAAGGAGATTTTGCACCAATTGTCCAACGACGGCGTGGTGGTGCATAGCGAGGGACTGAACATCAAATTTCTCAACATGCCCGCCGCGTCCACTCTGCCGTTCGCGCCGCTGGTGGACCAGGTCAACCGCCTTTACGCCAAGTGTTATCGCGGGATTGATCTGGCCACCGGCAGCCGCGCTTCCGGGACGGACGGCGGCCACAACGTCATCGGCGCAAGTCTGCAAAAAGAGGAATCAGGCATTTTCCTGGCGCGCGATGCCGCGTGGGCCTCGGAATGCCTCAACGACCGCGTGGACCGGCCCGTTATTCGCTATCTATTTGACAATGAACCGCGCGCCTGGATGACCGTTATGCCGCCGCTCGATGACACCGCGGCGGAAGATTTGCAAAGTGCGCGCACGCTGGTGCCGATGGGCCTGCGCATCAGCCTCAAAGAAGCTTACAAGCGATTCCGCTGGTCGGTCCCGGCGGACGGAGAACCGTGCTTGCAATCTGCCCTCCAACCCAACCCCAACGGCCGGGAGGGTGGCGACTATCGCTCCCACCCACTAACAAAGTCCACCCTCCCGGCCTCTTCTCCGGCGCAAGATGCGCCCATCGGCGCCGGCGCGAACCCGGAGCGCAATCCGCAGACCGCCAATCCGGCAATGCCCGACCCGCAAGTGGGTGCCGCAGGATTTTACAGCGCCGCCGCGAATATGCCCGCGCTTGGTCACGCCATTCCAAACGAAACGCGCTAAACCCAAACCCAAACCCAATTTTTGCGTATGAACGAACACATTACCATCCTAGCTAACGAAGCCGCCCTGGACGAGGACGGCTGGGCTTTGATCGCCCCGTTTGGCGAGCATCCCAAGACGCGCTTCGTCAAGAAGAACGGAGCGATGCAACGCGAACAATTCATCCAAGTCCTCGACCACCAATCCGCCGACCAGCTTCTTTCGCGGGAAAATTCGCTCTTCCGCCGCATCCGCCGTGCTGTCGTCGGCATCCCCGTCTATAAAGGCCATCCCGACTTGGGCGATTACTCGCCTGAAACTGCTGGCGGTGGCGCAAAGAAGGAAATCATCGGCACGATAGACAAAGTCCGCAAAACGGAACGCGGGTTGGAGGCGCATTTCGTCTTGACTCCCGCCGGGGCCGACGCCGTCGAGCGCGAGGGTTGCAAATACCCCAGCGCCCTATGGTACGTGCAGCCGGTAGGCCGGCGAGGCGAGGCTGTGCTGGCGCGCCCCTTCAAACTTTTGTCCGCGGGCCTGACGGCCCATCCCAACATTTCCGGTGTGGAATCGCTGGCCAACGCCAGACACGCCGGGCCAACCCAAGAAACCACCATCACCAAAGAACCTGACATGAAACTGATCGCAGCCTGGCTGCTGGGCCACGGCGTTACCCTCGCCCACGCCGACAGCCCGGCCGAATCCGACCTTCTCGCAGCCCTGCAAAAGCTCCACGCCTCCGCCGCCGGCGAGGCCGCGGCGCTGGGCAACGAAAATTCCACCCTGACCGGCGAAAACGCGGATTTGAAATCCCAAATTTCAAATCTGCAATCCAGCGCCGCCGCGCTGGCCAACGAGACGCAGGATTTGAAAACTCAAATCTCGCATCTCAAAACCCAGCGCGCCGCCGCCGTGGTGGACCTGGCCATCGCCCGCGGCAAACTCGCCGTGTCCGAGCGCCCGGCCCGCCTGCAGGCCCTCGAAAACCCGGCCGACTTCGACCGCGAAGCCGCCGCGATACTTGACGCGCCCGCCCGCTTCAAGACCACCGGCAGCGCCGAGAGCGGGAAGATTCTGGCCAATCACGGCGCCACCGGCGACGCGCGCGAGGAATACTGCGCGTCCGTCGAACGCCACATGAAGGAAACCGGCGAAACCGATCCGGTCAAAGCCCATCACGCAGTCATGCACAACAATCCCGGCCTGGCCGAAAAGCTCAGAGTCCGTTGAACCACCACACCGAATCCATATATGCCCAAAGAAACACCAACCCAACCCTCGGCCGCCGAACTGGCCGCCGAAAACGCAGCCCTCAAAGCCAAAATCGCCCAATTCGAGGCGGCCAAGAAGCAGGCCGACGCCGATGAAATCCTCATCGGCGAGAAAATGGCCAAGGGACTCCGCCGCGAGCAAGCGACCGCCGTCATCAAACGCCAGCGCGAATTCGACGCCCGGCAAACCACAACCGCAGCTAAGAAATAACGACAACGCCAATTGATAATTGACAGAGAAAACTACTATGAAAAAAATTCTTAACCTCATCCTTCATCCTTCCGCCTTCTTCCTTGGGCGAAAGGGCTCCCGGCCCCTCGCCCTGGCCAATGAACTCGGCGGCACGTTCGAACACGGGCGCGAAACGCTCCAGATCGATCCCGCCAGCTCGCTCCCCGTGGCTGGCAAGTATTTGATTTACAAGCGGGGATCGAGTCAATACTACGCCGCCCTGGCTGATGGCGTCAACTACCCGCTGGGCGTCTCGCCCGACGCGCCTTACCAATCGGGCGATTTCCTGGCCGTCGAACGCTTCGGCGCGACCATGGGCACGCTCCTGGGCTTTTCCACCGGCGCGGTCACGATTGACGACCTGGTCTATTCTGCCGCCAACGGCCTGGTCGGCGATCTGACCACCGCCGGCCACGGAACCTTCTGGGTCATCGGACGCGCCACCAAAACCGTCGGCACGGCCAACCTGGAAATCACCTACATCCCCTGTTTCCCGTATCAAGTGACTCAGTAACCACAAATCTCAAATCTCAAATCTCAAATTTGAAATTTCAAATCTCGAATCAAAAATTATGAAAGATCCCATTATTCTCTCCAACGAAGCCCGCCAGACCGCTCTGGCCTCGCTCGGCGTCGCGCTGGGCAACGACTTTGCCCCCAACGCCATCGCTTCCAACAACTTTGGCGCGCACCACGGGCAAGTCTGCCTGGCCAACGACTCTCTCTTGCGCCAATCGGAGTATATCGAGGAATTGACCACCTTCGCCATCAGTTACGACGGCATGGTGGGCAATCGCCTGACCCAATTGCGCGACCTGCTGGCCCCGCCCAGGCCCAGCAACAGCCGCATCGTGCGTTTGACCATTTATGACGAAAACGAGCCGTGGCAAACGGTGGATTACACCAAGGTCAAGCGTTCGGCGCTGGCCGATTTCATGCGCGTTCGTCAGCGCGTGGCCACCAAGGTGGACCTGCAAGTGCCCAATCGCGGTTTGACCGTTCTTCTTGACCGTGATCAATTGCGGGACAAACCCGAATGGCAGCAAGTCCACACCAAATGGCTGTTGGACCTGATGATGCGCGCGACTGTGCTGGAAGCCGTTTCGCTCCTGCAGAATTCGGCCATCGTCTCCAATACAGTCTGGGACGCGGGCAGCAATCCCGATCTGGAATTGAAGCAGGACATCATCAACCTGGCCAACACGACGGGCTTCTATCCGTTGGTGGCGGTTTATGGCGATCAGGCCGCGCTCAAACGGCAGAACGCCTACGAAACCCAACTCACCGCCGGCGCCCTGGCGCGGGCCGGTCAGTTCACCGAAGAGCAAGTCGCCACCGCCATCGGCGTGGACCGCTGCCTTATTAACGCCGAGCGTTATCAGCAGGCGACGAGCACCTTCAAACAGGAAATCATTGGCAGCAATGTGCTGCTCTTCACGAGCATCGAGGCCGACGGCCCAATGGATTCCAGCAACCTGGTGCGCCACGTGGCCAATTCCGCTTACGGCGGCGGCGAGTACGCGGTCTATGTCACCGATGTCGGCGTCAAGCTCATTGCTTTGACCGTCGAGAATTATGAATACCTGCACGTGCAACACACGACGGGCATTCAGCAAGTGCAAGTTAATTAATAATTGACAATTGATCATTGAAAATGAAGACAGTTATGAAAAAATTATTCATCCTTCTAAGTTCATCTCTCATCCTGCTTGGTGGTGCTTCGCGCGCTGCCGCACAGGCGACCACGCAAGTCACGCCGCGTGTTTATACGCTGGTGACTAACCAGACCCTCGGCAGCAACGAATTGTTGCAGGCCGATGCGTCCACCAACACGTTTCTGGCGTTCAACGGCTCGCATCCCATCGGCTTGTGGGCCACGGTGACCAGCACCAATAACGTCGCGGCCAGCAACATTACGGTGAAGGTGGATTTCGCCTACGACACCGCGGGCGGGAGTTCCAACAGCCTCAGCAGTCGGTATGGAACGAACTTCACCACGACGACTCCGTTCATTTGGACTTTCCCGTTGAACGGCACCAACCAGGTCACGGCCGCGACCAATTTGCTCACGTCCGTCTGGGAACCGGCCACGGCCTTCCGCATCACGTCCGTTTCCAATGGCGCGATCAGCAACATCAACTTCACGCTGCAAGCCAGCGTGGTTCCCTAGCACGCGCATGCGCCGGCGCGGTTATTACCGTGCGCCGCGCCGGCGCCCTTGCAACCAAAAGCAATTAGTAAAAAGTATGAATTATGAAACAAAAAGCAGAAGCGCGAAGCGCCTGAAAATCTTCATCCTTCATCCTTTATCCTTCATCCTTTAAAATTATGTGGAACACCTTAGCCACGACCGACATCACGGCGGAAATTCTCCCCGATGAAGTCACCATGCTCAACACCATCCAGGGCAGTTCGTCCATCCTGGCGGCCATATTGTCAACAGTGACAGCCGAGATTCAGGCCGGCATTTTGGTGGGCGGCAACCAAATCGGCCAGCCTGGCACGGTGCCGGATCAGATCCGCTCCGATGCTATCGCGATGGTGCGCTGGAAATGGTTTTGCAGCCTGCCCAAAACAGATTTGCAAAGCGATTTCCGCCGCGCGCAATACGACGAAGCTGTCAAGCGCATGGAAAAGATCCGCGCCGGCCGGGAGAAAGTGGAGATTCCCGCCAGCCCGCAGAGCGTCACCGGCCCCAGCTTCCGCATGGAAGCCGTCCGCCGCGGCCACCGCCTCAGCACGCATTCATTTGACAAACTTGGAGAAACATGAGCCTCGCTTCGCAAATTGAATCCGTGCAGCCAGATGTTTATTACAAGCTCCTGACCGAGCCTTGGTTTCAAAACATCGCGATTTTCAAGATTCGCGACAAGCGCCTGGACACCGAAGTGAATCGCGCCCTGACCGGCCTGGCGGGACGCAACGGCAAAGGCGGCGCCAGCATCGAGGTGCTCATGCCTTCGCTCAGCAGCGCGCTGCCGGACACCGCCGGCCCGGTTTGCACGCTCGAACAGAAATTCCTCGTGAAGGAGCAGCCAACCGTCAACCAGGGCGCGAACGGCACGGGCCTGAGCGCGGAGCAAATTGCCGTGAACATCGCGCAGACATTCCAGCTTTTTTTCCTTGGAGGTCCCATTCAGGGCTTTTATACCGCGCCGTCATTTTATGAATACGCCGCCGCGCCCAAGGATGTCCTCTATGTCCCTTTGCTCGTCACCTTACGGGCTACCTTTGCCTTGACCCCTTTGACGCGGACCGCCACCCCTGCCGCGTCGGCCGCCGCCGAGACGGTCACCCTGACCGACCAGCAACCCGGCGGCGGCTCCGCGCTTTATTACACGACCGATGGCAGTTTCCCCGGAGCGGGCAACCCCAATGCCACTGTCTATACCACCCCGTTCACCGTCGCCAGCGGCACGGTCGTGCGCACCGCCGCCTACCATGGCGGTTTGCAGGGGAGCATGGTGGACACTTTTCTTGTCAATTAAATCCATTTCAAATCTCAAATCTCAAATTAACTTATGAGTGTCACAAGATCACAATTAGCCGGCGGCCCAGCCTACGCCGCCTACAACAGTAAAAACATTCAGTTCGCCGAGGATTCCACGGTCGAAACAGCGTTGGTCACTGACGTTGTTTCCACGTCCTTATATGGCGACATCGACGAAACTTACCGGGACATGGTTGTCAAAGCCCAAGGCCGCCCCCTCTTCTACGATACGGCCGCGCTGACAACCATGTTCCCGTACCTTTCCGCCGCCGCCGGCACTGTTTATCCCGGCAGCTCGGATGTGACCTGCGCCTGGAACAGCAACAACGGCGACGTCCTCACGCTAACCAGCGCGCTCATCGGCAAAATGCCGGATCTGGAGCTTGGGGTCGAAGGCCCGGTGCTAGGGCGGATGGAAATTTGGGGCGTCATCGGCAACGGCGACAACGCGAGCACGGCCAACAGTTATTATACGCTACAGACCGGCCAATCCTACAGCAACCCGGCCGTCCCCGGCACCGCTGTACTGGGCCGCCAGGAATTCACGGCCGCATGGGGAAGTGTCAGCGGCTTCGCCAGTTTCCAGGCGCAGGACAAGTGGACCATCACCCACGAACTCAAATTGGAACCAGTGACGATCCAGGGCCGCACGCGCGCCTTCAAGCTGGCGAGTTATCGCGTGCTGGCCAAATGCAAACCGCTTGGCCCGACCATGTCCCAAATTGACGCGGCGCTTTACGCGCAGGGGACCGGCGTGGCGGGCGGCTACCGTCTTTCGACCAATGCCGCCAATCTCGTTATCACCGGCAGCAGCAGCATGACCGTCACGCTGGGCAACGCCGCGCTGAAAACGGCCGGCTACGTCTTCGGCGGCAAACCTTTGCGGCTGGGTGAATTGGGTTGGGTCAGCACGCTCAACATTAACAACGGCGGCTCGCCTTCCCAAGCCGCTTTGACCCTCGCTTGAACATGAACATGGAAAATTCCCACGAAGCGCCGTTGCCGCACAACCACGGCGCCAAAGCCCGGCGCATTGATCTTGGGCTGGCCATTCTCTCGGCCGTCGCTCCTCGGCGCGCCATCTATTCCGCGGCGGAAATTGCGGATTGGTGTGGTTGCACGCCCGCTATGGTGTCAAGCATTGAAGCTCGCGCTTTGCGGCGGTTGCGCGAAAAAGTGCGCGTGAAATTCAAGCTCTCACAGGCCGACATGGCCAATCTGCCCCGGTTCCTGGCCTTGCATTGCCCGTCATGAAAATCACCATCACACCAGCCGGCAGCAGCGCGGCTTTTGTCTTGGCGGACGATACCGTTCGCCTCATTGTCGGCACGTCCGCGTTGAGCAATTTCGGCAATGGCGCGGGCGGGCAGGTCAAAGAGGGATGCCTCAATCAACAAAAGCGCAGCGTCCAGAAGGCGCCGTTGTTTCGCTCGGCCTATTTGTCGAATTTTCCCCGATTCAACCTGGAAAATCGTTTTGCCTTCACGACGCAGCGATCTTTTCAAACGGCGGAAGCCTGCCTGGCCTTCATCCTTTTTCATCCTGACAGTGTGCCCGTGCAAGGTGAAATCACGATTCTTAACCAATCCAGCACCGGGTTGATCACCCGTTACCTGCCCAACGCCGTGGTTGAATCGGTGGCGTGCATCGCGCATCAGGAAGTGGCTTGCACCATCACCTACGCCATTTGCGGCAACGGCTCTTGGCAAACGGCACCGTAACCCAAATTAAGAAGGAAGAATTATGAAGTATGAAACAATAATCCATGGCGCGAAGCCTCTGAAGTTTTTCATCCTTCATCCTTTATCCTTCATCCTTTCCCTATGACTCTAACACCTTTGCCCATCCGCTTGTTTTGCGATGTTGCCGCCCCGGGCAACCTCAACGATCTCAACCGCAACAGCCAGCCGCCGTCATTCTATCGGGGCGACGACATCGAAATCGACATCGGCCTCGGCGAAAATGGTTCGCTCCTAACGTCTCTTGCCTCCAGCGGCGCCGGCGGCGTCGCTTCCGTCACATGTCAACTATTCCAAACGGAGAACGACACCGACGATCCGATGATGAGTTGCACCGTTCTCGGCAGCGCCATGAATCTTTCACTCACTCAAACCGAATGGACCAATAACACCACTCCATTTTACCATGCCGCCTTCATCTTTCCCAACAGCCAGACCGCCATCAGCCTCAACGGCCAGTCCAGTATCAACTATTGGCTCCGCATCTTTGCCACTACCACCGACACCACCCCCAAGGTCATCACGCTTTTGGAGGGCGCCATCAACATCAAGGACGGCCCCATCAGCAGCGCCAGCGTGCCGCCACTGGCTCAATTCCGGTTCTACACCGTCGCCGGACAAATCGTCCCGCAACTTTTGGACTGCACCACGGGCCTCTACCACACGCTGGCCATCCTCAATGATGCCGGCACCCTGACCCTGCAACTCTCAGACACCGGCTACTAAACATAAATTAAAATCACTCACCAACGCCGACTTCACTCATCGCCTTGGACTTCTCGAACGATTACTGAAACCAACCAACACATGAATCTATGACAGCCACGAATCTCAATT
>Ga0206858_1156_pt1 | contig 16638 bp, 16 predicted proteins | sample Alteio_BWOrgCont_46_FD_152622 | JGI IMG/M metagenome (GOLD analysis project Ga0206858, IMG submission 152622) | Enriched cells from forest soil in Barre Woods Harvard Forest LTER site, Petersham, Massachusetts, United States -... | ecosystem: Environmental > Terrestrial > Soil > Temperate forest >... | reverse complement strand
TGTATCGGATAAAGGAAACATAAAAGGAATGGCCAATTGAAAGCCGGAATCTGTTTTGTACCTGACCAATGTATGTCCATAAGATGTAAGCCGTTTGTAGGCTTTATCAGCTACAATACTGTCAGGATAATTTTTAAGGACTACTTTAAAACTAAAACTGTCTTTTGGGGCAATGGATGGTTTTAAGGTATTGCTGTCAACAACTGCTTTCGCAATGGTGTCTTTTTTTATAGTATCTGTAATTGGTTCAGTGAGTGCTGCAGCCTGCTCAGTAGCTTCGGCTTTTTGTGCATTTTTTTTCTTGATAAAATAAAAAATGCCGGTGCCTGCCAAAGCTATAACCAATAGTACGATTGCAATGGTTATTGTATTGTTGCTTTTTTTCCTGCTCTCGCTTTCAAAAGAAACCAATTCTTCTTTTTTTTCTTTCAGCTCTTTTGGTGCCTCATCTATTTTTGTTACAACAAATGTACCCGGGATAAATTCATACTCGCCCTGCATGTTTTTTTGAACAGTGCCAACACCATCAATAATTAATGGTTTGCCGATATTTAAAAACTGTTTGGCTAATGTGCAATGCGATTCAAGATCGGAAGTGGCCAGAGGTTTAATTTTTCGGGTATGTTGAACAATGAAATCGATTAAGCCCTCATCTTCGGGTGCACGCAGGTTGTATTCAAACTGTATGGCATTTTCGGGGATGGAAAAATCTTTGTCATTTCCCGAAGGCATTACAACCTGTGGATTTAACCTGAATATACCAATTCCTTGTAAGGCAACTTCTTTATGCGTATATAAATACTGGACTATTATGTACTCTATTTTCACAACACGTAGAATTAATGTGAACAAACCTATCGAATATAAACCAATTGGCAAAAACAACCAACTGTAAATTAGTTAACTTTGCTTTATGATTAGTGAAAAAGAAAAAGAGTTTTTGCGTTACTGGGAACAAAACCGCGAAAGTGAAAATAATTTTGGGCAGAAACTGCTGAAAGGCCTGCCGAAGGGTATGATATTTGGTTTGCCTATTATTTTGTCGGTAATAGTGGTGCGGATTTATTTTCCTGAATGGTACACCAAGATTTCTCAAACCACTCCGGGAATGTTTTTAACAGCTATCATTGCTGTAGTTGGCATTATACTTTTCACATCTTTTTTTAATATGCAATTCCGTTGGGAAACCAATGAACAGGCATATCAGGAATTGAAGATTAAAGAAAAGAAGGAGCAGCAAGCTGAAGCTAAAAGCTCATAATAATATTTTACGCAAAGACGCTAAGGAGCTAAGTCGCAAAGTTTTTAATTAAAGATTATGCACAACGAAGCCATTTCAGTTTTTGACATGTTTAAAATCGGCATTGGCCCGAGTAGCAGCCATACGCTTGGCCCATGGCGGGCAGCTCAGCGTTTTGTACAATACCTCGAAAATAAAAAATTACTGCAACAGGTAAAAGGTCTGGAAGTATTGCTGTATGGCTCATTAGCCAAAACAGGCAAGGGGCACGGGACCGATATTGCTGTTCAATTAGGATTGCTTGGTGAAGACCCGGTAACCTTTGATGTAAACAGTATTAATGCCAGAATGAATGATATAATAGCGATGCAGAAATTAGTGCTGAATGGCAAGCATGAAATTGATTTTAACCCTGCTGAAGATATTGAGTTCCTGATGGCAGAGTCATTGCCTTTTCATCCGAATGCATTAACGTTTTTAGTAAAATTTGATAATGGCGAAACGATTGCAGAAACCTATTATTCTATTGGTGGAGGTTTTGTAGTTAAAGAAGGAGAGGAGCAAACAAATGCTGACAGCATAGAACTTCCTTTCCCGATTGATACTGCCAATGATTTACTGCACTGGTGCATGAAGACCGGCTTGAATATCAGCGGCGTAGTGCTGGAAAATGAATTGGCATGGCGCTCTGAAACGGCTGTTAAATCAGGCATTTTGGAGATATGGAAGGTGATGAAAGAATGTGCTTACAGAGGTTGTCATACAGAAGGGCTTTTGCCCGGAGGGTTAAATGTAAAACGGCGGGCTTATAATTTGAATAAAAAATTATTGAGCAATACAGCTTACCATGATTTTGATAGCTGGGTTATAGCTATACAAAAAGGTGCAAATGACTTTCGATATGTGTTGGATTGGGTAAACTGTTTTGCCTTAGCAGTAAATGAAGAGAATGCTTCTTTTGGAAGAGTAGTAACGGCGCCAACAAACGGTGCTGCCGGTGTAATTCCTGCAGTGTTGCTTTATCATATTATTTTTTGCGATAGTAATACAGAAGAAAATATTATCCGTTTTTTATCAACGGCTTCGGAAGTTGGATGCATCTTTAAAAAAGGCGCAACCATTTCAGCTGCCATGGGAGGTTGCCAGGCTGAAATTGGTGTAAGCAGCGCCATGTCTGCTGCCGCATTAACGGAATGCATGGGTGGCACACAACGGCAAGCACTAATGGCTGCGGAAATAGCCATGGAACATCATCTTGGGATGACATGCGACCCAATAAAAGGATTGGTACAAATTCCCTGTATTGAACGTAATACAATGGGTGCCATAAAAGCAATAACTGCATCGCAACTGGCTTTGCAAAGCAGCCCTGATTATGCAAAAGTAAGTTTGGATAGTGTAGTAAAAACCATGTGGGATACAGCCTTAGACATGAACAGCAAATACAAAGAAACAGCCGACGGAGGATTAGCTATAAATGTTCCGATAAGTTTGAGTGAATGCTGATTAATTGATAATTTAAAATTGAAAATTGACAATGTCCAATCAGACTGTTCCTAATTATCAATTGTAAATTTTCAATTATCAATTATATTCCATACTTCCTTTTAATATCTCTATCGGTATCACGCTCTTTAATGGTTTCTCTTTTGTCGTAGAGTTTTTTTCCTTTGCCTAAACCTATTTCCATTTTAAAGATTCCTTTTTCGATCAGGAAGATTTTTAGCGGTATGATAGAATATCCTTTCTCAGTTGTCTTTGCTTCCAGTTTTCGCAGTTCGTTTTTGTTGAGCAGAAGTTTACGGTCTCGTACAGTATCGTGATTGTTGTAAGTGCCAAAAGTATATTCGGCAATATGCAGGCTTTTTACAAATAACTCACCGTTAATAAAATGGCAATAGCTATCATTAAAACTTGCTTTGCCAAGGCGCAGGCTTTTAACTTCAGTACCTGTTAAAGTCATGCCGGCAATATATTTAGCTTCAAAAAAATATTCGTGATATGCTTTTCTATTCGAGATCTCCAATGAAATGTTTTTGTAAAGATAAGAACAAACAAAAATTAATAGTTACTTACCTTAATTGCTTGTATCAGGCATTGTATAAGTTTAAATTAGTTTTTGCGTAGATTGAATTTAGATTTTTTATCAGATATATATAAGGGGTTGCTCCAGACGATTCTCCATTTACTTTTATCTGTTGCGGTTCCATCGTATGGAATCAAGTTTAGTTTAGAGTTAAGTATCACGCTATCAGTGATTATTAATCCCAGTTTGGTCGTTAAGACTTCCGGGTCATTACCTTTAATGAGTCTTAACAAGGTTGCTTTAATCATCTTACTTTCTCCGCCTTTGAATGGGATAGGTAAAGGAGAATTAGCGTCACAAGAACCTCGACGTATGTATATGTAATCATTATTGACTAAAAAATTCATCCACCAAGAGCATTCCATTAACCATATTACTATTGAATCTTGAGAAGTATTTTTTATTGAGATTTCAACATCAAAGCTGTATGTTGGTGAAGCATTTGTATTAATGATTGTATCTGCTTTTATGAGGTTTAATTCAATTTTTACAGGAAGTGTAGTGTCCGACTGTGAATATGAATGCACAAACATAAAAGAGCAAATAGCTAAAATCAATAATCGTTTCATATGATTGATTTGTGAATTATTTATTTTTTTTCTATTTGTTTGTCCTTTAAGTTTTAATTGTTGCAACTATGGTTTACAATAATTCCCCGAATCTTCAACCGGATATTTTTTATCCAAATCAATATTGTTGAAGCTTTCTTTATTGCCCCAGTTAAAATATTTTTCGAAGAAGGGCAGGAGCTTGTTTGTTTTTATTTGCTCTAAGAAATATACTTCATGTTCTTTTTCTTTGATGCCCATATCATACAACAATTGGTCATGTTCTGTTATGCCGATTGAATTGAAGTATTGTTTCATCCGGAAGTATTCGCATACATTTCCGCTTTCCAATCTTCCTGCAAAATAAAAAGGCATAAACCAACCGATTATATAACAGCTTGCCGAAATTAGTTTGCCGATTATATGAAAACGTATTTCATAATATTTTGAAACAGGCACATCGTATTGATGCATTACTGCTAATACTTCCCGGCGATGATTCCATTCGTCTATTTCAATTTGCTTGATGGCAGCTTTTTCTTCCGGGCTTTTTACAGAACCGGCATGTCCCTGATAAGCAAACGCAGCAGCCTTTTCAGCCGAGTATGCTTTTTTTAATAAGTCGATTAATTCGGGATGTTGCAGTTTCAATTTTGTGCCGTTAAGAATTGTGCTATAAAGGTACGGGAGAAGAATTGATTGGAGATTCGTTCGCTGAAAGGTTGTTTAAATTGTTTTTTCTGCCGGGAAGACGGGAAGGCGGAAGATGTTTTTTGTTTTTTTATGAGCATGGGTTATTTGGACTTTTTTTCTGTTGGATTGTCGGAAGCTTATAAAAAAGTAAAAATATTTTTTCCAAACTTCCCGACTTCCTGTCTTCCCGGCAATACAATAAAAATGAAAGCTTTATTTTGCAGTTCAACTATGCATCGATATTTTATCATCAACAAGCCTTCCAATATGGTATCACAGTTTGTGAGCCCTGAAGCAGTGCCGTTATTGGGGGAATTGGATTTTGATTTCCCCGAAGGCACACATGCAATTGGCAGACTGGATAAGGATTCGGAAGGATTGCTTTTATTGACTACAGATAAAAAAGTAACCCGTTTATTATTCCTGGCAAGCAAACCGCATTTGCGTACTTATTTGGTAATGGTTCAAAATAAAGTATCTGTTGAAACATTGGAGCAATTAAAAAATGGCATACCTATTAAAGTGGAAAAAGGTGAAATGTATATAGCCAAGCCAACAGCTATTGAAATCATTTCAAATCCGCTTCAATATTATCCATTTGCAGATGATCACCGGGAAGCTTATCCGCATACATGGTTATTGATAACATTAACCGAAGGTAAATTTAGACAAGTGCGTAAGATGGTAATGGCTGCAAAGCATCCCTGCCGCAGATTGATACGCTTATCAATTAGTAATATGCATTTAGATGATTTAAAACCGGGCGAAGTAAAGGAATTTGATAAAGAAACGTTTTATCGCTTTTTGGAAATTAATTTATCTGAATCTTGATTTGCTTGATTTTAGGATTTTCTTGATATGCGAAAAACTGCATTAATGTAAAGAATCCTGAAAATCCATCAATCTTAAAATCAAGATTCGGACATTATATAAGATACTCCTATAAATTAGAAAAATCCTGTAGCAATATGCATTTAGATAATTTAGAACCAGGTGCAGTGCAGGAGCTTGCCGAAGAAGCGATTTATCGGTTGTTGGAGATTAATTTGTCTGAATCTTGATTTGCTTGATTTTAGGATTTTCTTGATATGCGAAAACCGCATTAATGTAAAGAATCCTGAAAATCCATCAATCTTAAAATCAAGATTCGGACATTATATAAGATACTCCTATAAATAAGAAAATCCTGAAAATCCATCAATCCTGCAAATCAAGATCAAGATTTAGGTTGAATTGGATGTTTAACAGGATGATAAACTTTTTTAAATTGTAAACTCGTTGATCCAAAATTTATAAGAAGCCCTACTTCAAAATCATAGGCTACTACATAATTTTTTGCCTGTGCTAAATGAACAGCTTCTAAATTGATAATAGCTTTCAGCTCTACAATTACTTTTCCTTCTACAATAAAATCAACTCTTCTCGTTCCAACTTCTTCACCACAATAGAATATAGTTTGTTCTTTTTCTCTTACAAAATCGAGATTTGCCTTTCTTAATTCAATGCCGAGGCAACGCTGATAAATAACCTCCTGAAATCCGTTGCCGAGGGTACTGTGTACTTTCATAGCACAGCCATTAATCGTATAGGTTATTTCATCTACCTGCATATCAGGAACTTGATTTTACAAGCTAAGATTGCCAGAATGAATTATTGGTTGCACAAATCAATAAATAGAATGTATCCTAAATCAAAAATGGTTGATGAAAAATATAAGCTGCATGCATTAAAAATCCTGAAAATCCATTAATCCCAAAATCAAGATTCAGACTAAACACTTAATGCAAAATCAGCCGCAGCCTTCGCATGCAGCATCAACGTATCAAAAACAGGAATACTACATTCTTCTTCTTTAATGAGCATTGGTATTTCGGTACAGCCAAAAATTACGCCTTGAGCACCTTGTGCTGTAAGGTTGTTGATGATAGAGAGGTATCGTTGTTTGGTAGCTGTTGTAAAAACGCCTTTGCCTAATTCATTAAAAATAGAATCATGCATAAAATTCCGATCCTCTTCATTGGGAATTAAAGTTGTAATGCCTTTGTCGGTCAGTCTGTCTTTAAAAAAAGATTGCTCCATGGTAAACTTAGTACCGAGTAAGGCAACTGTTTTTATATTTTGTTGCACAATGGCTTTAGCGGTTACTTCAGCAATATGGATTAAAGGAATCTTTATACTTTTTTGAATATCATCGGCAACCATGTGCGGAGTGTTGGCGCATAGCACAATACATTCGGCACCTGCAGTTTCTAATCGGGTAGCTATATCTGTTAGTTGGCAGGCAATCTGTTGCCATTGGTTCGGGTCGGACGATGGCTTAAACTCTTCGTAGTTGAGCGAATACATAAACAGCTTGGCAGAATTTAAGCCGCCAAGCTGTTTGTTAATTTCTTCGTTTATGATTTTGTAATAATCGGCTGCTGATAGCCAGCTTGTGCCGCCAATCAATCCTAAGGTCTTCATCTTATATAAAATTTAGAATCAGGAAAGCAGGAGCGATAATTTAGTTTTTAAACAAGGTCAACAATTGCGTCATCTTTTCCTTCAGCTCTTTCCTGTTTACGATAAAATCCAAAAAGCCATGTTCCAATAAAAATTCGCTGCGTTGGAAACCTTCAGGCAAATCTTTTTTAATGGTTTCTTTAATAACCCTAGGGCCTGCAAAGCCAATTAAAGCGCCGGGCTCACCACAGATAATATCGCCCAACATAGCAAAGGAAGCTGTTGTTCCTCCAAAAGTAGGATCGGTACAAAGCGAAATGTATGGAATTTTAGCATCCGCTAACTGCGATAGTTTGCCGGATGTTTTGGCTAACTGCATCAACGAGAAAGCACTTTCCATCATCCTTGCACCACCACTTTTATTGATAATCATAAAAGGGATTTTATGCTGGATGCAATAATCACAGGCACGGCTTATTTTTTCGCCCATCACGCTTCCAAGGCTTCCGCCGATGAATTCAAAATCCATACAGGCTACTACAAAATCCAGTTTATTGATCTTGCCATGGGCTACCGAAATAGAGTCGTGCAGGTTTGTTTTTGCGTAGGTTTCTTCCAGGCGCTTGCCGTATGGTTTCATATCAACAAAGCCTAAATAATCTTTTGATATTACATTGACAAACAACTCTGTATATTCATTTTCATCAAATAAAATATCAAAATATTCTGCACTACCAATACGATGATGATAGCCATCTTTGGGGCATACAAATTTGTTCTCTCTTAATTCAGTAATGGTGCAGGTGTATTTGCAGGTAGGGCATTTTGTCCAAAGCCCTTCTGGTGCATCTGCCTTATCTTTTGTAGCGGTTAAAATACCTTGTTTCTTGCGCTTAAACCACCTGCGTTTGTTGGTATCTTCTGAATCATCATTGTCGCCGGCAAGCTTTGCGTAAAAGTCTTCTTCTTTTCTCATGTTATTAAATTCAAAAATCAAAAGTAAAACTTAAAAACTATAGTTTGGTATAAAAAACAAAGTAGAGATTTGGAATCTCTACTTTTGTTTGTCTGGTATAATTTTTTATTTATTTCTGTTGATGCAATTCAGGTCATCAAACGCTATTTCCAAACGTTTGCTAAAGCTTTCTTCTGCTTTGCGCAACCATACACGTGGATCGTAATGTTTTTTGTTTGGTGAATCCGGCCCTTCAGGGTTGCCTAATTGTCCTTGTAAATATGCTTCGTTCTTTTTGTAGTTATTTAAGATGCCATCCCAAAATGCCCATTGCAAATCGGTGTCGATATTCATTTTGATAGCGCCATAACCAATTGCTTCACGGATTTGCTCCTGTGGAGATCCGCTACCACCGTGGAATACAAAGTAAACCGGTTTAGCAGCCGTTTTTAATTCACGCTCAATATAATCCTGGCTGTTTTTTAAAATGATTGGAGTTAACTGTACATTGCCAGATTTGTAAACACCGTGTACATTTCCAAAAGCAGCAGCAATAGTAAACAATTTACCTACTTTGCTAAGCTCAGTATAAGAATAGGCTACGTGTTCAGGCTGTGTGTATAATTTAGCATTGTCGATATCGCTGTTGTCAACGCCATCTTCTTCGCCACCTGTTACGCCCAATTCAATTTCGATACCCATGCCCAATGGAGCCATGCGTTTGTAAAATTCAACCGAGGTATGAATATTTTCTTCGATAGGCTCTTCCGATAAATCCAGCATGTGAGAGCTGAATAAGGGCTGTCCTTTTTCTTTATAAAATTGTTCACCTGCATCAATTAATCCGCTAACCCATGGCAACCATTTTTTAGCAGCATGATCGGTATGCAATACAACCGGTACGCCATAATGTTTTGCTACATTGTGAATATGCAAAGCACCCGAAATACCTCCCGCAATATTGGCCTGCAATTTATCATTGGGCATTCCTTTGCCGGCAATAAATTGTGCACCGCCATTTGAAAACTGGATTATAACAGGAGAATTAACTTTTGCTGCTGTTTCCAATACTGCGTTGATGGTGTTGGTACCAATAGTATTAACTGCCGGTAGGGCAAACTGGTTTTCTTTAGCGTCATTGTATAAGGCTTCCAGTTCTTCGCCGAATAATACGCCTGCTCTGTATTTACTCATGATTTTTGGGTGTTTTTTACAAAAATAGGGGAATTAAACCTTATTTACACCCGAATTTGAACCGGATTCCGATTATTTTGAGATATAGCAATTTAATGATATTTAATTTCCGGCATCGTTCCCGATATTTCGGGCATTTAGGCACAAATAAAAACTCCCGCATTTCTGCGGGAGCTAAGTTTTTGAAGATTCAACCACATAGTTAAATGTTCAAAAAAAGAATACTTTGTGAGGGCCAACATCCAGAAAAATTAAACTAATAATTTGTTCCGGGTTTCAGTGTTACATAGTTTTCCTCAGGATTTGAATTCGGTTTTTCTTTTTGGATCTCGGTTTTCGTTTGGTTTTTTCTTAGGCTATTGACTGGTTTTCTCTGGACTTGGGTTTTCTGTTGGTTTTTCTTTCGGACTTTCGATTCTTTTTGGCCTCCCTTAGGATTCCTTTTTGGTTTTTTTCTTAGGTATTGGTTGTGTTTTTCAAGGCTCAACGGCCATTTTAAAGCGACATAGGATTTTCAAAAATAGAAGTTGACTGATATTGGTTTTTACAGCTTTTCAGAAATTGGATAATTCTTTTTTTTGGTCTTTGTCAGGATTTTTGGATATTTTATGATTGATAACATTAATTCCTATCAATCAACTTCTAACACAAAGATACATCGGCTCATATCCCTGCACAAGAGCGTTATTGCTCTTTTTTCGTCATTCAGTAAATACTGCATTGTAAGTAAGAAAACAAAAAATACGATAGGTGTATTACTTAGTTTGTTATCGTAAAATTACTATGTTTAACACCTTATTTTTGGGGGCATAATAGTCCAAATTATGATGGAAGTCAGTATCCATCTATGTTTTAGGCGATACGTATGATACGCATACCTTATTTGGCAAGACTTTGTAGTATATCGTATTTAGTGATGATATGAAAATAGCCGCTATCATCTTTGCTAAGAACCGCACCATTTTCTTTTGTAATAAAAGAGCTGAGGCGCTCAACCGGCGTATCATAAGCCACTTCAGGATAAGCTTTTTCCATAACCGATTCAACTGTTTGTTTTTTTAACCCGGGGTTATTAATGATCTTATTAAATAAACCATTTTCAGAAATGGCACCAACATTAATACCATCCTTCATTACAGGAATATTCTCTACATCATTCTTCTTCATCAATTCAATAGCCTGGGCTATTGTTTGATTCGGTGTAATGGTTATTAATTGTTTAGTAGCTCTGCCGCTTACCAGGTCTTTAATAGTTTTCACTTCAAGAAAGCCACGTTCCATCATCCATTGGTCGTTATAAACCTTTGCTACATAGCGGCTGCCATGATCGTGAAAAATACATACTACCACATCGCCTTCTTTTAATTCGTTTTTTAATTGCATTAAGCCTTGTAAGCAACTACCGGCACTGTATCCGCAAAACAAACCTTCTTCTTTTGCAATGCGCCTTGCCATGATAGCGCCATCTTTATCAGTAACTTTTTCAAAGGCGTCAATCACACTCATATCATAATTGGCAGGAACAAAGTCTTCCCCAAAGCCTTCACTTATATATGGATACACTTCTTTATGATCCACTTCTCCGGTATCAAAATATTTTTTTAATAGCGAACCATAAGTATCAATGGCCCATACTTTAATATTGGGATTTTTTTCTTTTAAATATTTACCTGTACCAACAATAGTTCCACCCGTGCCCGATGCTACTACAAGATGCGTGATTTTACCTTCGGTTTGTTCCCATATCTCGGGTCCTGTCTGTTCGTAATGTGCCAGTCGGTTGGCAAGATTATCATATTGGTTTACATACCAACTATTAGGTATCTCTGCTGCCAATCTTTTGGAAACGGAATAATAACTTCTTGGGTCTTCGGGTTCTACATTGGTAGGGCATACAATCACTTCGGCACCCACAGCTTTTAATATGTCTGCTTTTTCTTTGGATTGTTTATCGGTAGTAGTGAAAATACATTTATACCCTTTTACGCAGGCAGCCAAAGCCAGTCCCATACCCGTGTTGCCGCTGGTGCCTTCTATGATGGTGCCGCCGGGCTTTAATTTGCCTTCCTGTTCGGCCACTTCAATCATCTTCAAGGCCATACGGTCTTTAACCGAATTGCCCGGATTAAAATATTCTACTTTAGCCAATACTGTGCAAGGAAGCTGCCGTGTAATTTTATTTAACCGTATAAGAGGAGTATCGCCAATTGTATCTAAAATACTATTTAACCACATGGATGTAAGTTTGCCGCAAAGATAGACAGGATTTATGATGTGATGATTACATGGATTTTATTCACTGAGTACACTAATTAAACGAATTACACTAATTACAAGAATTACAAGTATGTGTAGCAAAAGCTTCTTCTCATTTTTCTTATGAGATATTTTTGTTGGTGTAGTTATTATTCCTCGAATTGCGCAATAATAATCTCGATTATCGTTTTTTTTATAACAAACACATTGTTTCAGGCACAAAATAAACAGGCATCTTATTTGAAAATGAAAAGATGAACTTATTTATTTAACCTAAAACAGTCAACATCATGCGTATTAAAAATTTATTAAAGCTGCTTTGTTTTGTTCTTTTTGTTTCAATAACAAAACCTGCAGCTGCAGCCACTTCTTTGCTTAACACTAAGCCAACTATTGATAGCGTAACACATTCCGATAGTGTTATGGCTCAACAAATATTGCAACGTGTAGCAGAAATCCAAAGTATGGATAAAAGTAATTTGTCTTCATCTGATAAAGCAAAACTTCGTGCTGAGCTACAAGGTATGCGTGCTGATATGGGAGATCATCATGGCGTTTACATTTCTGTAGGAGCTGCTATAATTATCATCTTATTGTTGATATTGATCTTAAGATAATAAACATACACGATTACTTAATCAGTCTTTCCTGTTAAAAGAAATAATACACCTGCCTTTATATTTATACTTGCCTGCGGAGTAGCTTTAATGCTTCTGTAGGCAGTGTTATAATTTACTGTAGGGTAAAAGGGAACACCGGTATTGATAATTACATCTGTATTAGAATCGGGAAGCTCGCCACAGCTCCAGTTTGCCGGATTTTCCCATGTATTATCAAGAGCGCCTGTCCAGGTACTGGCAAAATGAATTGTATATTCAGGACTGTACAATGTATCTGTATTATTCAGGATGCGGCAGCGGTATTTATATCCGTAAATAGAGGTAGGTGGATTTGTAAAGTGTAAGGTATCTTTCGTAGTTCCCGAATAAATAGTGTTGTTTGTGATATTCGAATAGCCGTTACCGTTATTAACCTGCCATTGCCATAAAGTATTGCCATGATATCCGGAGGAGAAAAAAATGGTATCACCTGAACATAGGTTGAATGTATCCGAAACAGCATTCAACAGATTTCCCTGTATTAATTTAAAACGATCCAGATAGGCTCCCGGTTTACTGCTTAAGGATATCAGGCGGACAGTATTTGTGCCTGTATAGAAGGGCGCTGTTTTTTTTATCGTAGCCCAACCCGATTTTGTAGGAGGAAATGTTATCTGCCCGGCATTCGCACCGTTTATCAAGAGTGAACAAGGTTTATTAACTGAATCCGTATTGGCATAAGTGAAATTGATTGTATCTGTTTCATTATTCGATTTAGATACCTGCCATTCAATAGAGTTGGCAGAATCAGCAAACTCCATGTATCCGTTACCGTTATATCCTTGCAAAACATTCGACCATCCCCAAGATAATTTATCGGAATAAGCTTCGGCTTCTGTATAACCTGCTGGCGGTGCAGGAATTAACGGTACTGCATTATTTATTAAAGTATTATAAACCTGCATCCTCGTAATATTCGTATGCGTACCAACAGGTCCTGCACTTGCAAAGTTGCAACCAACAATCTTAATATCTGTTAAAGGAGAACGTTGGTAAGCATTTACAGTAAACGCTTCCTGGCTGCCGGTACTGTTGCAACTGTCTATCTCTATATTTCGGATGATGGGAGTGAAGCTGCCTACATCGCCTTCCTGATAATACATGTCCACATCTAATAAATCGCCTGCTACTTTGCCGATGGAGCAATTCCGCATAAAAATATTTTCGATGATACCACCCCGTAATGAGTTTGTTTTAAAGCGAAGCACACTGCTAAGGCTTGTACCTTTTAATGAACAATTTTGTACATACACATTATGGATACCTCCCGAACATTCGCTGCCTAAAGTAACACCGCCATGGCCATTGCCCATATTGCAGTTTTCAATAACAATGTATTGACTGGGTGTATTTACACGCCTGCCATCATTATTGCGGCCCGATTTAACAGCAATGCAATCATCGCCGGTACTGAAAGTGCAATTATTGATCAACACATCTGAACAACATTCCGGATCGCAGCCGTCATTATTAGGACCAAGCGAATTGATCGTTACATTCTGTATGGTCAGGTTTTGGCAAAGCACCGGATTCAATTCATGCATTGGTGAATTGATAATGGTAACGCTATCAATTAAAATATTCCGGCTGGCATAAAACTGTACAAACACCGGCCGTAATTGATGGCCTGCGCCAAACACCCGTTGGTTTACAGGAGTTCCAGCCTGCCCTTCCTGATTTAATAAAGTATCGTCCAGCGTTGCTTGCGCAGATGTTTTCCATGCCCACCAGTTACTGTTGGATGCCTGTCCGTTCAATGTGCCTGAGCCGGTTAAAGCAATATTTTGTGCATTGTATGAATAAATAAAAGGAGAATAATTGTAACATTCAATACCTTCAAAACGGGTTAATACCACCGGCAGGTAATTGCTGGTGCTTGTACTGAACTTAAGCGTAGCTCCCGAAGATATATGGAGATTCACATTGCTTTTTAGGGTAAGCGCTCCCGTTAGGAAAGTGCCGGGAGGAACAATAACCCTTCCGCCGCCGGCATTGCTGCAGGAGTCAATTGCTTTTTGTATAAAGGTTGTAGCAATAGTAGTGCCGTTGGTAGGGGCTCCAAAGCTTACAATATTATAATCCCTGTTGGGGAAAACCGGTACGTTGATCCTGTTTAAAACCCCGGGCAACTGATTCCAGTTTGTGTCAATCGGAAGTGTTTGTAAACTCTGAGAAAAAGCTATAAACGGAAGTAAACATACAGCGATGATGAAGGGATAAAGGCTAAAGTGTTTTTTCATGTGCAGGCGATGTCCTATAGTTTTGCACAACTAATGTAGTATAAAACGTCTGAAAGCATTATCTAATGCCAATCTTAATTACCGGCAACGATTGCGACAGGATTCATATATAAAATGAAAACACAAAACCATCTATCAACAATCTACTTCCTTGCAAGGTTGGTTTTCTCTTTCTGTTTCCAGGGTGATATGATGAATGTTTTTATGCTCCAGTTGGTGTTTTAAAACGTGTTTGATTTTTTGCTCCTGTTCCATGGTAGCATCTTCTGCTAATACTAAATGTGCTGTTAACGCATTTTCCGAAGTACTGATTGCCCAGATATGGATATGATGCAAATCCTTTACACCATTTACTTTCAGTGCTGTTTCTTTTATATCCTGCAGTGTAATGTTTTCGGGTATGCCATCCAGTGATAAGCGCAGGCTTTCTTTCAGCAGGTGCCAGGTGCTCAGCAAAATGAAAAATGCAATAGCAATACTTAAGATGCTGTCGAGTATATACCATTGCGTATAATAAATAATAATACCTCCAATTACAATACCAAGCGAAACAACAGCATCGCTCATCAAATGCAGATAGGCTCCTTTGATATTAAGGTCGCTGTCTTTATTACGGAAGAACAACAAAGCAGTAATAGCGTTGATAGCAATGCCGATTGCAGCAACAATTGAAATGACTGTGCCGGGTACATGCGGAGCCGGATGCAGGAAACGAAGTATCGCTTCGTACATGATAGCACCAATAGAAACCAGCAGCAACATGGCATTAAACAACGAAACAATAATGGAAGTCTTTTTATATCCGTAGGTATATTGTTCGTTTGATTTTACTTTTAAAAGCTTGAAGGCTAATAAGGAAAGTGCCAATGAGCCCACATCCGCAAGGTTATGGCCGGCATCGGATAATAAAGAAAGCGAGTGGATAGAAAAACCGGTAACCACTTCTATTATTACAAATAAGAAGTTAAGTACAATGCCTATTATAAAAGCTGCATTTACATTGGTAAGCGCAGCCGAATGGTCGTGATGATGATGATGGTGACCGTGATGTGAATGATCGTGTGCCAAATTATTTGTTTAAATGCTTTGGCACGAATATAAATCATAAATCACAGAACCAAAATCCTGCTTGCGGTTTAACTTCCAAATAACTGGTTTAGTATGCCTGCAAGACGAACGCCGCCTTTCAGCAATTGTTGGTTTACTGTATCAATATGTTCAAAAGAATAAGCGTAGCTAAGTTTTTGCGCATGCGTTGTTATTTCGCCATAAAGGGAATTGGAGATATGATTTGATTCGTACAGCCATTGAACAATAGGAGCAGACTGCCATTCAAGCCGCTGTTGGGCTGTGGTAAAATTAATAGCATTGGTGTATTCGGTATAACTTAATTCCTGGTTTTCGATTAGTTTGTCATCCCATACGGCATGTAAATTCGTGGCTTCTTTAAACCACATTACTTCTATTTTATTGCCTCCGTAATCGCTTGCATGGGCCACATGAAAAGGTTGGTGCACATCGCCTACAATGTGAATTAATAAACGCAGGTACATACGTTTTTTTTCCATGGGAAGGTTTTTATTCTTTAATTCTTTAATTAAAAAATTCAATTGTGTGTAAGCATCCACAGCAGTATCTTTTGACAAGTATTCTTTTAATCCTGCAAAAGTAAAATTGCTGTCGGGCAAATCCACATAATGCCAGGGTGTTAAGTATTTATAGTTGGAATCCGACTTAATAAAATCAGCCCAATTGCTCGCCATTGCTAATGTTTCGTTGCCTAAGATTGCTTTGATGGCGAGTTTGGCTTTGGGATTTAAATAGCTTTCTGCAATTTGCCCTACAATACGATGCCCTGTTTTACCCCAGGCCATGGAGCTAAACGGGATGCAAAAAAACAGGCCTGCTATAATAAGTTGTTTTAAGTGTTTCATAATATTTATAATATGATTAAGTTGTTTATTTATAAGTAAGATAAAGCTATGAAATAAAATAAAAGCACCCTTCCGTTTGTTGATAATTTAATAACATTCTTGCAGGAGTGTCGAAGGAAAGAACAGGCATTTTGAAAATTTACAGCAATAAGGCTTTCTGTATCCAGACAGCGCATATTTAATTTTGAGAAAAGGGAACAGCAGTAAAGAGGGCAGGAGGCAGTGGGTAGCACTACACATGATATTGTTTTATTGCCGGGAGATAACCTTGCAGATTTCAGTTCGTTGCTTGATAGTAAGCAGTAAGCGAATGTTTGCAAAATACATAGCAATCAACAGCAGCATTTGGCAAGCTATTTATTGTAATGCCAATGTAAATTATAGTTACTGG
>Ga0206858_1154_pt1 | contig 16714 bp, 13 predicted proteins | sample Alteio_BWOrgCont_46_FD_152622 | JGI IMG/M metagenome (GOLD analysis project Ga0206858, IMG submission 152622) | Enriched cells from forest soil in Barre Woods Harvard Forest LTER site, Petersham, Massachusetts, United States -... | ecosystem: Environmental > Terrestrial > Soil > Temperate forest >... | reverse complement strand
AGGACAGGAAAAGGGCTTGGTCTTTTTTATAATTTTGTGACATAATTTTTCAAATTGGCAGCTAAATCCATTGTACATAAATTTAGGTCTACTTCGCTAATAACGATAGTCAGCATCTCGCTGGTGTTGTTTATCCTTGGCCTGCTTGCATTGCTTATTATTGATGCGCAAAAAATAACCCGCGATGTAAAAGAGAATGCTGATGTGGAGGCCTTTTTATATAGCGGAGCCAAGGATGCAGATGTTACCAAGCTTCAAAAAATGCTGGATGCATCCGATTTTGTAAAATCAACCGCCTATATTTCCAAGGACTCTGCGGCAAAACAGTTGGAATCTGTAGATAAAGAGGATTTTATTGGCTTATTAGGATACAATCCCTTACCGGCTTCTATCAATATCCATGTAAAAGCTGAATATGCTAATGCAGACAGCCTTGCAGTGATTGAGAAAGAATTATCTCATTTTCCGCAAGTGAAGGAAGTGGTTTATCAGAAATCGCTCATCAAACTGATGAATGAAAACCTGAAAAAGATTTCCTTTATTATGCTCGGCTTCAGTGCCCTGCTTTTATTAGTATCGCTTACACTTATCAATAACACTATCAGGCTTACGGTTTATTCCAAGCGGTTTTTAATTAAAACCATGCAGCTTGTCGGCGCTACAGAACCTTTTATCCGCCGCCCCTTTATTTGGAAGGGTGTACGTAATGGCTTAGTTGCATCTATTGTTGCCCTGCTAATGATTTTTGGAGCCATAAATATTGCCACAAAATCAGAATTATTACCCGATTTAAGGGAAATAAATGATGTGAATACGTATTTGCTGCTTGTAGGGACAGTTATACTTTTGGGTATTGCTATTTCCTGGATAAGTACCTTCTTTGCCTTACATCGCTACCTGCGCCTAAGAGCTGATGATTTGCATTTTTAAGGAGCTCAGCTACTTTATTATATAAGGCCTCCCGTTTGGGTAAGCAACCATGAAGAGTGTAGAAAGTGTTCCTGTGGGTGGTTTAAATTTTTTTGTTTTTTTTAGGGTTCCATCCGATGCATAATGTTCTACCCGTATTTTTTTCTTGCCGGAGTTTACATAAACCCATCTGCCAATTTTATGATTGTCGCGGTACTTGCCTCTGGAGGCTAAAATTTCATTTTCATAATAGGTGTAACAGTAGTAATGTTTGGAATGTCTTTTATAAACAACCGCGCGTTTCATATTGCCATTTTTCCAATAGAGTGTTATAAAGAATTTCTTTCGGAACATGCCATGTTCATTTGCGGTTATCGCCAGCCGGGTTGTATCATCTTTGTAAATCAGATTATAGGTACGGACACCGAAAAGATAAGAGGGCAAAGAATCTATACAGTTTATTATAGCTGAATCGGTAACAGTGCTATCATAAGGTATTGGGATGATCTTTAGCTGAAATTTTCCAAAAGAAGGAGATTGCTTTATGAGCCACTTCTCTTTATATTGACCGTAAACACCCGATACTAATAGGGTTAATGGTAGAGCAAGAAAAATCTTTCGTAACATTTCAAATAATATTTCGTTTCAAAAGTAGGTAAATAATCGGGCTTAGTGTATAGCCTTGTATGAACACCATCAGGTTGAAAACTTTAACAGAGATGAAATAGCCTTACATAGCCGAATCTTAATTTTGTTTTTTTAAGGGCTTGAGGTATGTTGAAATGGACTCTGTTATTTTTTTATTTCGGATTTTCTTCTTTTGCGGTGTTTGGCCAGCAAACCCTCATTTATGCGGATCCTAATGCTACATTTGATAAAGCGGTTGTTTTATATGATGAGCATAAATATTCAGCAGCAGCACATCTTTTCGAGCAAGTTTCACTTTCAATAAAACAAGAACAGTCAACATTAAAAGTTCATTCTGATTACTATGCTGCAGTTTGTTCTATGTACCTGGACCATGCTGATGCCGAAAAACAAATGACAGGCTTTATTCGCAAGCATCCTCAGGCGCCGGAAGTGCACAAGATTGATTTTTTGCTGGGTAATTACGAATACGGCAAAAAAAGGTATAAGGAGGCATTAGTGTGGTATAATAAAACGGACATGGATTATCTCGAGCCTAAAGAACAATCCGAATATTATTATAAAAAAGGCTACTGCTGTTTTTCAAGGAATCAAATGGATTCGGCAAAAAAATACTTCATGGAAGTTACAGACTCTGCTTCCACCTATTATCCATGTGCGACTTATTATTACGGATATATAGAATACATTCATAAAAACTATCAGACGGCGGTTAACAGTTTTTTGAAATTACAGAAAGATCCCAACTTTGCAAAAGCAGTCCCCTATTATATAGCAGAATGTTATTACCTGGAAGGTAATTATACAAAAGCAGCAGAGTATTGTATTCCATTGATTGATTCTGTTCCCGGTACTCCAAGCTTGCTTAATTCGGGTGAAATAAAGAAAATTGCAGCCGAATCATATTATCACGTGCATGATTATAAAGATGCTATTCCATATTTTGTGAAATATGCTAAGGCGGGCACTTTAGAGCAAACAGAAGCTTATGAATTTGCCTATTGCTACTATGCAACCGGACAATATACGGAAGCTATACCTTATTTTCAGGGTGCGGCAACCGGAAATGATTCATTAACCCAAGATGCCTATTACCATATTGGAGAATGTTATCTGAATACGGGGCAAAAGTCATATGCTGCCAATGCTTTTAGTGATGCCTATAAATTGAATTATAATCAGGAACTGAAAGAAAACGCCCTCTTTAATTTCGCAAAAATATCGTACGAAACCTGTAATGATCCTTTTGATGCTGCGGTTACTGCACTTTCACAATACCTGAACAGTTATCCCAATTCCCCACACAGGGATGAAGCATACCAGTACCTGGTAAATATTTACTCCACAACAAAGGATTATGAAGCAGCGCTTAAAACGCTCGCGCATATTGAAAAATGGGATTCCCATTTGCAGGCTGTATACCAGCGCTTGTGTTATTATCAGGGTGTTGACTTGTTTAGCAATAACCAAATGGAACCTGCCATAAATTATTTTGGGAAATCACTTTCATTTAATTATGATGAAAAGCTGCACTTACTGGCCTATTATTGGAAAGCAGAGGCTTTTTACCGGGAGAAAAAATACAATGATGCCGCTGCTGCATACGCGGAATACCTGAATCAGCAAGGCGCTTTCAGTACCCCGGAATATAATCTGTCTCAGTATGGTTGCGGATATTCCTTTTTCCAAATGAAAGATTATGATAATGCAGGGAATTGGTTCAGGAAATATGTAGGAATGGAAACGAATGATAAAGCAAGATTATGTGATGCCTATAACCGTATCGGCGATTGTTTTTTTGTTCGGGAAGAATATGCTTCCGCTAACCCATTCTATCAAAAAAGCATGGATTTGAATGCACATGATGCCGATTATGCATGCTATCAGCTTGCTCAAGGCCTTGGCGTATTGCACAAGTTTGATGCTGAAATAAAAACGTTGATAGCCTTTACGGGAAATTATCCGAAAAGCAGCTATTACTCATCTGCCATGACGCAACTCGCAGATGCTTACCTGTCGAATAACCAGCCTAAAGAAGCGGCAAATGCCTACCAGCGGGTAATTGATGAATACCCAAATAGTCCCGCTACCAATCAGTGTTTGCTGCAAGTTGGAATGATATATTATAACCAGGGCGATAATGACAAGGCCCTAAAAGCGTGGAAGCAGGTAGCAGAGAAGAATAAAAACTCAAATGAAGGCAGCGAAGCCCTTTCCCATATAAAGATGTTGTATGTTTCTGCGGGGCAGGTTGGGGCTATGCAGGACTATCTAAAGACATTGGGAGTTACTCTTGGAAACTCAGCACTCGATTCCGCCACCTTTACTGTTGTAAAAGCGGATTATTCAAACCAGGACTATGCTAAACTGCTGGCTGACGGAAGTGATTATATACATAAGTTTCCCAATGGAATATTCTCGGCTGAAACTCATTTTTACCTGGCAGAGTATTACTACAAACAAAAGAATAATGACAGCGCTATTGCCTATTACCGTTACGTATTAAAAACGCCGAAGACCTATTATACAGTTACCTGCCTGGTGCGGGCATCGCAAATAGATTATGCCCAAAAGAATTATTCCGAAGCACTTGAATATTTTAATCAGTTAGGTACCATGTCGCAAGACGAAACACAAATGATCCTTGCACGCACAGGGAAAATGCGCTGTGATAATTTCCTTAATAAATACGATGCTTTGATTGGTGCTACAGATACGGTTATTGCAACACCGCAAATTATTGCCGAGGTTCATGCGGAAGCCTATTTTCTGAAAGCCAAAGCGCTTTTACAAAAGCAGCAATATGAATCCGCTCTGGATGACTTCAGAATAGTAGCAGGAATGACTAAAAGCGAAATGGAAGGAGAAGCAAAATATAACATTGCTAATATTCAATATATAAAAGGTGATTTCCTTGCTTCTGAAAAAACAGTTTTCGATCTGGTTAACCAAGAGCCTTCTTATCCTCAATGGATGGCAAAAGGATTGTTGGTCCTAGCCGATGATTACGTTTCAGTGAATGATAATTTTCAGGCTAAACATACATTGAATACCGTAATTGAAAATGCAACCGATACAGCGGTAGTTAATCTTGCAAAACGCAAACTGAATATAATAAGCGAAGCTGAAAAAGCGAAGCAGAATCCTATTAAACAGGATACTGTTTTAATAATGCATTCAGATAGTACCGGCATAAAATCTAAGAACAAATGAGCAGGCAGAATAAACATATATATATCGCTGTCGTGGTTGCTATGGCTATGTTTGGTTGTTCTAATTTGACGGCACAGCAAAAGCCATTTGATACGATAGAGGTGAATGTAATTACCCGGTACAAGCCAACCATACATGATGCGGTTAAATTAGATAATAATCCTGCTGTTGCCGATACTGTGCATCTGGAAAGAAATGTGAAATATGATTTGGTAAATACACAGTATCCTACATCTTATATCCCCCCTCAAATTTCAGCTTTGCAAATAAAAGGGGAACCATTAGAAACGCTGTATCATTCTTTCCTGAATGCAGGCATAGGAAATTATAATACGCTTTATGGCGAATACTTCTTCAATAGTTTGCGTTCTAATAATATGGATTACGGGTTTCACTTGAACCATCTTTCCTCTGATTTCACTACCAATAATTATGGTTATAGCGCGTATGCTTTTAATGATATTGAGGCCTATGGAGAACGGTTTTTTGCCCAACATACCCTGACAGCAGATGCAGGATTTGAAAATCATATTTTACATGATTATGGATATAATACGGCTGAGAACATGATCATAGATAATAATACTACACGAGAAAACTTTGATTTATACGACGGCTCTCTCGACTACGCAAGCAGCTATAAGGATTCTTCCCGCGTGGGGCACGATATTAAGTTGAAGTATTATAACCTGGATAATACTATTTACAATGCCTCGGAAAATAATGTAAATGCCGACATGAAATTTTTCACCTATTTCAATCAGCAGCGGATAGACCTGAAAGTACATGTGAATTATTTTGACGACAATAATGAATTAGGAAGTTCATCCAATACAGATATTCTCTTCAATCCTTATTTTTCTACGTATGAAACCCATTGGGATGCTCACTTGGGTGCGAATGTGTATTATAATACGATTGATAAAAAGGCCAATGTATATCCGGATTTGCTGGCTCGTTATCATATTGCACAAGATGTCGTTATGATTTATGCAGGTATTGACGGAAATGAAACATTTAATAGTTATAAATTGCTTTCAGATGCGAACCCTTTTGTTCAGGATACCATGAAACTGAACTATACCTATACGCAGTACCATGTTTATGGGGGGATAACAGGAAGTATAACACCTAAACTAACCTACAATTTAAGCGGAGGCCAATCCCTGATAAAGAACATGCCTTTGTTTATAACCGATACGCTGGAACAACTGAGGAACCGATTTACAGTGGTGTATGACAATGTGACGGTAACTAATATGCATGGGGATTTGGATTATAAATGGAGAAATAAACTGAGCATTATTTTAGCCGGCGACTATAATATTTATTCCCCTACCAACCAGTTAAAAGCATGGTATAACCCGGCATTAAAAATGAGCGCAACCGGAAAGTATACTATCAACGACAAGTATATTTTGAAAGCGGAGTTTTTTGTAGTAGGCTCGCAATACGCACCTCAAATGATAGATGGAGTTATGACAGCAAAAACACTGGCAGGCTACCCCGACCTTAATCTTGGCATAGAGTATAAGTATAATAAAGTATTCACTGCTTTCCTTAACCTTAATAATATTGCTAATGTAGCCTATTATGCATGGGACAATTACGAAATGGAAAGATTTAATCTCCTTATCGGAATAAGGCTGGGGTTTTAGTTTTTCAAGATAACTACAGTGTATAAAATCTATTTAATGCACTGGAATCCAGCAAATAAATGAGCTTAGTGAAGATTAGCTTATTTAACCATATTTTTATGTTGATTTTTATACCTTTGCGAACCTAATACTTGTAGCGTATGGAATCAACTATGACAAAATCAAAGGCAGCAGAAATAAAGGTTTCGGAAATGGCGGAGCATCTTATCGGCTCTGAAATATTGAAGATCGCAGCTGAGGTAAATGAAAAAATAAAGAAAGGACAGAAGATTTATAACTTTACTGTTGGTGATTTCGATGCAAATATTTTTCCTTTACCCAATGAGCTAAAGGCGTATATCATTGAAGCATACAATAACAATCAAACTAATTACCCGCCTTCGGATGGTGTTTTAACGCTGAGACAAGCAGTTTCAAAGTATTTATTGGCAACCTCCGAACTTCAATATTCTCCTTCTGATGAAATAATAATTGCCGGCGGAGCAAGGCCCATCATTTATTCCGCATACCGAACATTGGTTGACCCGGGAGACTATGTATTGTATCCTTTGCCTTCGTGGAATAATAACCATTATGCTTACCAGGTTGGAGCCAAGGCGATAGAGGTGGAGGCAACTCCGGAAAATAACTTTATGCTTACAGTGGATGATATAAAACCGCATATTGATAAAGTAACACTCATTTCTTTATGTTCCCCGCAAAACCCAACCGGAACAATGTTTACCAAGAAAGGCTTGCTTGATATTTGCAACCTGATCATGGAAGAAAACTACCGCCGTGGCGCAACAGGCCGCAAGCCTGTGTATTTGCTCTACGATCAAGTGTATTGCCAGCTTACTTTTGGAGATACCAAGCATTATAACCCTGTTACGATATTACCTGAAATACGCGACTATACTGTATTTGTAGACGGGCTTTCAAAGTTTTTGGCAGCTACCGGGGTTCGTGTAGGATGGTCTATGGGGAATAAAAAAATAATTGAAAGAATGAAGTCCATTATTGGCCATGTAGGAGCCTGGGCGCCTAAAGCCGAACAGGTTGCATTGGCAAAATACCTGGATAGTATTCCTGCGGTCAATAAATTCCTTGATGGATTTAAAGCCAGCATTTATCAACGCCTGGAGGCTTTTTATGCGGGCTTTGAAACATTGAAAAAAGAAGGTTTTAAAGTAAGCGCTATTAAACCCCAGGGGGCTATTTACCTTACCGTAAACCTTGATTTATCGGGGATGAAAACCGCCGGAGGCACTACCTTGACTGACAGCGAAAGCATTATGCGCTATTTATTGGATGAAGCAGGCGTTGCCCTCGTTCCGTTTTATGCTTTTGGCGCTTCCGGAAAATCACCCTGGTTCAGGCTATCGGTAGGAACTTCACAGGTAAATGAGATCTCCGATGTTATTAACCGTTTACGAAATGCCCTGCAACAACTGAAGTCATGAACAAACATCATTACTGCATAATTATGGCAGGTGGAGTGGGCAGCCGTTTTTGGCCCATGAGCCGTGCCAAGCACCCCAAGCAGTTTATTGATATTTTAGGAAAAGGGATCACATTGATAGAGGAAACCTATCAGCGTGTATCTTCCCTGGTGCCTAAGGAGAATGTATTTGTGGTGACACATGAATCATACAGGGATTTGGTAAAGCAGCAACTGCCGAATGTTCCGGATGATAATATTCTTTGTGAACCCGCAAGGAAAAATACGGCCCCCTGCATTGCATACGCCTCCTATAAAATTGCCATGAAGGACCCCAAAGCCCTGGTGGTAGTTGCCCCGGCAGACCATCTTATTAAGAAAGACAAGACCTTTGTTAAAGCCCTGAAAGCCTGTTACGAGAAAGCCGCTTCGGAAGATTGCCTTATTACCATTGGCATACGCCCTTTGTGGCCCGATACCGGTTACGGCTATATTCAGTTTATAGAATCGCCGGTGAAAGAAAAAGACAAGCGCATTAAAAAGGTGAAAACATTTACCGAAAAGCCCGATTTTGAAATGGCGCAGTTCTTCCTTCAAAGCGGCGATTTCCTTTGGAATTCGGGTATCTTTATATGGAGCGTTGCCAGTATTATAAAGGCGCTTGAGGCACATGCCCAGGACGTGGCCGACCTGTTTAAGGAAGGTCAGAAGTATTACTATACTGATCAGGAAGTGAAACAAGTGGAAAAAATTTATAGCCAGTGTAAAAATATTTCTATTGATTATGCCGTGATGGAAAAAGCCCCCAATGTATATGTGCGGAGCTCTGCCATAGGTTGGTCCGACTTGGGTACCTGGGGTTCTTTATACCAGCAACTGCCAAAAGACAAAGAGAAAAATGCCATAGTTGGGAAGAACGTAATGCTATTCCAGTCAGAGAAATGTATTGTGCATGTTCCTAAAAATAAACTGGTTGTTATTGAAGGCCTGGAAGACTATATTGTGGTGGAATCGGCGGATATATTGCTGATATGCAAAAAGCAGGACGAACAACAGATCCGTAACTTCGTTAACGAAGTAAAATCGCGCAAAGGGGAGAAATTCATTTAGTCTCATTTCTATTTCTTAACTGACAACTGACTACTTATTACTGACAACTGTAATACAAAGATAAGTCATGAAATAGCCCTTTCTTAAAAAGTCATTGACTGCCGGAACACTTCGCTAAATATTTGCTCATTTTTCCGGAATCCGTTACGCAGCGTTACGCAGCGGTTTTCAGGGGGTATAAAATTGATAGAAATGCTCCTATTATTTTGAAAACCATTCTGTTATGAGTAATTTATACATTATAAAAAAAGGAAATTATTCGCTATATTATTTATTCAAAAAGGAACACATTTTCAAGGAAAAGTCATTGACTTTTGGGAAATATGACAAAGTTTTACAGGCGAGCCTATAAAAATGCCATGCCCTAATTAGTGGGACCGAATTAGGGCAGAGTAAGTCATTGACTTTGTCCGAGTCGGAGGGGCAATTAGTAGTTTGTAATATCAACTAGCTCATTCGTCTTATACAAACTTGATAGATTTCGAGATACTATACGGAACTGGCTTCGCCTTTTTATTTTTGGTTTTGTAGAAGCGCTTTCCATTTTAATTCCGGGATCGTAATAAATATTACCAATTGACATAGCCTTTAAAAAGAATTGAAAGTCTGTTCCTATCCCCAGCATTACATTATTCCCATACTTATATTTTCTATCAGAATTCGTTTCTGATAATGAGGGAACGAAACAAGCTTGGTTATGTTTTCTATTCCAATGCAAAAGCATTGCCGAAAAACTCCATGAAGCAGCTTCATCACCTTTCTTATCAATCAATGCAATTCGCCCATTTGTATTTCTAATTTTTCCTTCTTCAGCTTCAAAACCAATTAGTTCCATCTTTAGGTTGGTAGTTGCATGTCTTACTCCAACTTTATGAATACCTCCAAAATTTAACCTATCCTCCCTACCTGACTTGCCACTTTTATCTTTGTACCCGTATTGATAAATGAACTTATCTACACCTTTAGAAACATAAATTCCGTCAGTTGGTTCAGGTGTCATTAATGTAATAACAGAACTATTTATATGCTCAAAGTTCTTAACACCAAATTGTTTTACTTCCCAGCCTAAATAATCCGGTTCAGAATATCCATTGGGGATTATCCCCAGTTCTGCTTCTAACGTATATCCTCCACAATTTGAAGAATCGCAAGGTAAAATATTGCGATGTGCATCTAATCTTTTTGAAGTAATCCAATCTTGGGAATGAATTCGTTTTAACTCCTGAATTAAACGCAACTTGCTATTTGTTGTTTCCAGTAGTTCTATGACCTTAAAAACTCCTAATTCAATCGTTGTATTGGATTGATTAAATTCTTTTGCGACTGTTGATGTTGGAGAAGCAACGTATCCAAGTATTCTACCATCTTTAGATACAGATAGAAATAATAATCTATCTGCAAGTCGCTGAGTCATTAATTCAGAAGGTGCATTTTCACATCCTGTAAGGAAACCTGAAAATCTAACCTCTGGGTATTTTGGATAAAGTATTAATTGCGAATTTGGTGCAGGGTATAAGTTGCAATCGTCGCCAATCCAACTAAAATTTATTTTTGCTTTAAATCGTTCTCTTTTCCAATCCCCTGCTGCAACAGTTTCAATTTCAGAAATTGGAAGTATGTTCAAAATTTCAAAACTTCCACCAAGATAAACTTGATTTTTTGAGTTGTCATTAGGTGAAAGTTTCTTCACGAAAATTTTCTGACAACCTTTATCAGTATATAGCGACTTTAGATTTTCTATGTTCATAGGTAGATATAACTTCTTTAACGATATTTTTTCCAACAGCATTTATAAGTGGTACAACTACAGAATTACCAAACTGTCTATATGCTTGAGTATCTGAAACAGGAATCAGAAAGCTATCAGGGAAACCCTGAAGCCTTGCACTTTCCCTTGGTGTAAGCCTTCTTGGGATTTTCCCATTTTGTGGAATTAAAATCTCGGCTCCGTCTTTATAATATCTTGCACTCATTGTTCTTGATATACCATTCAAATCAGTCATTCCAAAGCCAAAACCATTGCCTTTGGCTTTGTGCTTGGCTGAGTAATCTTGCAAGTATTTCCAAAGATGCTCAGATAAGGTGTACTTATTATCAGGGTTACATTCTAAGATATCTTTAAATTTTTTGTTGGGTTCTGGTAGTTTAGGAAATTTAAAACTTTCTTCCCCTTTAAAAACCTCTTCTCTAAACCCAACTATTATTATTCTTTCTCTATGCTGTGGCACAAAATGTTTTCCATCCAAAACCTTATAATAAATAGAGTAGCCCAATTCTTTTAGGGTTTCAGTAATTACAATAAATGTTTTACCCTTATCATGAGAAACCAGATTTTTAACATTCTCCAACATAAAAGCTGTCGGCTTTTTATGTTTAATTATTCTTGCAATATCAAAAAATAAAGTTCCTTGTGTTTCATCAAGAAAACCATGTTTCCTGCCTAAAGCATTTTTTTTTGATACCCCGGCAATTGAAAATGGTTGGCAGGGGAACCCTGCTAACAAAATGTCATGGTCAGGAATTTCCTTCTCTGAAATTTTTGTAATGTCACCAAAAGGAACTTCACCAAAATTTGCCTCATATGTTTTTTTGGAGTACGAATTCCATTCACTTGTAAATACACACTTACCACCTAAATTCTGATAGGCTAATCTTATTCCTCCAATTCCCGCAAACAAATCAATAAACTTAAATTTAGGGTTCTCTGGAGGAGGGAAAGGAACATCCCATTTTATTGGAAAATAATATTGAAAATCGGGATCTTCTAATAGGCTTAATTTTTCATGCTGCTCAACTAAATATTCCTTTGCTCCAGATTTAAAAAATTTTGAAACCCCATTTTCATGATTTTGAAAATAATGGGTTAGGTGAGCAAGTCCACTGTCTGTCTTATTATCAACTTCAATTTCGAGTTTCTTTCTTATTTCAGAATACTTAATTTGCATTTTTCCTATACTTAATCGTCTTTTCAATTTTAGCAACGCAATATCCTAATTTTTGGTTTATGTCTGTATCCCAAAACCTAAGAACTTTCCAACCATTACTAGTTAAATTATTAACAACTTCCCTATCTCGTCTCATATTCCCCTCAATCTTAGACCACCAAAATTTCCTATTCGTTTTTATTCGGTATTTATTTACTTCCCAATTCTTGCCATGAAAATATTCGCCATCTACGAAAATAGCAATTTTAAGGTGTTTGAAAGTGAAGTCCGGTTTACCAAATACCTTCTTATTATTTTTTCGGTATCTGTAGTTTTTAGCCCATAAAGCTTTTGCCAGTTTCCTTTCTACTTTAGTATTGCTACTACGTATGGCTTGCATATTCCTATGTCTTTGCTCTTTAGTTAAAACATCCATGAAGCAAATTTATTAAAACAACTTATTCGCGTGAGTGATAGAAGCGGAAAGCCCGGAATGAAATGAGGACTTGTAGTGTATAGCCCGACCCCTTGCCATAGCTTGGGGGCATACCCAAATATTACAGGGGTGAATAAACCAAATCAGTTTCGCCAAGTCAAACCCGGCGATAAATGATATTAAGCTAATAGAAGATAGTTTATTTATTATCTTTGAACTGACTTAAGGCCATTATTGAATATTTAAAAATGAATTATTAATTTTTCCCCATGAAGAAGAAAAATACCCTACCGGTTATAATTGCAATGTTTATTGGTGTTGCGGCTAATTGCCAGCACCAGCTTTACTTTGAAACCTTTAATAACTTAACGAATACGTTTACCCTTAACGATAACCAGTTGGGTATTAACGCAGGGAACAATAAATGGACTGTTGATACCAATTATTTTGGGGGCGGCATTTATCCAAAAAGCACCAATGAGAATCTTACCTACGGGGGAACTATCACAGGCGCTCCATATAGCCAATACCTGCATATATATGACAGTGCATCTACCTATTTAGATGATAATTACAACCCGACAGATTCATCTACCCGTTTTGCACACATGACGACCGGTATTTGCACCAAGGCATTAACGAATATCAATTTCAACTTTTATTATATGTGCCAGGGCTCGGCAACAGCTTATGGGCAGACCTATTATAGTATTGACGGAGGGCCATGGCTCCCCACCGGCAGCATTTTAAACAACCGGTATAAATGGCAATATGCAACTATCACCAATCCGGCTTTTACCAATGTGGAAGACCTTCGGTTTGGTTTCCTATGGCATAATAATAAAACGGCCGGGACAGATACTTCGGGGCTTGGAATTGACGATGTATCTATTTATGGAACATACGACAGTGTGGCGCATCCTATTACCTGTAAGTTTACTACTATACTGCTCGACTCTTGTTTAGGCGGAAGCCCCTATGTTTATTTTCAGGCTGCTCTTAGCGACAGTACCTGCACTGCAGCATGGGATATGTATATGTCTAATGACGTTGGAGGTTTCCCCGGCCCCTATGCCTGGACGCAAACTATAGGTATTTCAGATTTCAATGACAGTATAAGCTATTGGTATTTACCAATCCCCAATTCATATAATACTGTCGGCCATTGCTATCATTTCAAGTTCCAGAGAACTGCCTATCCCTTCCTGACATTTATTGATTCTTTTTGTTTTCCTTTCGATTCATGCCCCGGATTTATAACCACCATGCAACCTCCTGCAACGCTCGATACCAACCCGGTTTGTGCAGGCAGCGTGATAGATATTCCGTTTACTTCCACAGGGGTATATGATCCCACTAACATATATTATGCCGAGCTGATTGATTCAACCCGGCATACAAAGGTTAATATTGGTTCTTTAACCAGCAGTAGTGCATACTCCTATCCTACGGTCGGAGATATTGTGGGTACTATTCCTTTAAGCGCCGATACGGGATGCTATTATTATATACGGGTAGTTTCCACAACACCCGACAGAGGGCCTATTATATGGGGGCCGTTTTGTATACAGCATTGCGATGTGCTGACCAATAGCGAGCAAAGCCTGCAGGTATGCCTCGGTTCATGTTATCTGCAACCGCATGGATATTACGATACTATTACCTATAACACACATGAGTACGATCACCGTGCGCATTACTTCAGCGGAAATAAATTTAAAGTGCAGCTAATAGAATACGGACTTTATCCTGCTTATTTCTACGCTATAAATACCGGCCTGCTGGGTGGCATTATTGATACCACAAGTGGAAAAATACTTTTGCATGTTCCCTGTCCCGACACACTGAATATGAACGGTATATATCCGGGGGATTATTACATGAGAATTATTGCAGACAGCTCCAGCTTTACTGACAGCTCGTTGGGAACCCTTGTACACTTGATTATTGGAGAGCCTGCCGATAGCATTGTTCTTACATACCTTCCTGCCACCGGTCCTTATTGCGCCGGTTCCATCATCAATTTCTATGCAACCCCCAACGATCTAAGCCCTCCCTATAATTCCACCTATAATTGGGCACAGATTGATATACATGGAACATCCCCATTTGTTGGTTATACTACAGATCCTCTCAATTTAACGGTGACAGCAGGTCCACCCTTCTTAATAACTTGTCAGGAGAATAATTATGGGTGTCTCGGGCCTAAAGCAACCACACCGGATTCTATTGTTGTGTTGGGGCCTCCCAATATTACAAAAACAGGTCCGCTTACTCTTTGTGAGGGCGATACAGGTACCTATTCCATCCCTTTTGCGGGCAGTACCAATTACCAATGGAGGCTTCCTGCACATGCCCATTCAGATACGGCCAATAATAAATTAAAGATCAGTTTTGATACTACGGGTACTTTCAGGGTATCAGTAGAAGCATTTAATGCCTGCTTTACCGATAGCGCCGTTTGGACAATACATGTAAAAGCTGATTCTATATGCACATTATCGGTCAAAAATATTAGTGCAAAAACAAGTGTTATAGTGTATCCAAATCCGAATAAGGGCCAGTTTACAATTCAATCATTTGGAGCCAACGGGGCTTTGTCTGTTGAGGTATATAATATTTTCGGGGAGCAAGTATTTACCGGAAATGTTTCATCTGATCAGGGTAACAATATGATCAATATGTCTTCTGAACCCAACGGAATTTACCTTTATAGGGTTTTAAATGAAAGCGGAGGATTGATAGGACAAGGGAAGTTGATAATTCAGAAATAAATAGTGCATACGGTTTATGAAACCCACAACGTAATAAACTGCGTATATTGGGGCAATGAAACGCGCATACAGGCTTCTTTTTTTTATCCTCTTTTTGGGAACAACTGTTTTTGCTCAAAGAGATAGTTCAAGAATAAGCACCAATAAATTCATCCGTTTAAATTACGAGAACGACTTTTTTACCCAAACCGATGAGTATTATACCCAGGGTATAAAGCTGGAAGGCGTTAGCCCCCTATTCCGGTTTTCGCCTATTATGTGGGTGTTGCCGCGTCTTAGCCATTCTGATGTGCAGTATGGTTTATCAGCGGTGCAAGATTGCTTTACACCAACCAGTATTACCAGTGATTCTATTTTAAAAGGGGACCATCCTTTTGCCGGCTATATTTATCTCGGACATTATAAAACCTCCGCCGATTATTATAAAAAACAATTGCTGACAGCCGAACTTGATTTGGGAGAAATAGGGGCATGTGCCGAGTGCGCTGAAGAGCAGAAGGCCATACACGATGCCGTTCCGGGTAATATTCCTCCGCATGGATGGCAATTCCAAATTGCAACGGGAATAATGGCAAACTATAAATTGCGCTATGAAAAAGCGGTATACGCCGATACTGCAGTTGATGTGGATGTTGTTGGGCAAATTAATGCGGGTACAGTGTATGATAATGCACTTGCGGGTATTACCTTTCATTTTGGTAAAATGCGCTCTTATTTTTTAACCGACCGTACATCGGCATTTCAACTTTATGGTATTGCACAGGGCTGGATTGAAGGGGTAGGGTACAACGCCACTATGCAGGGCGATATGTTTACCAATAATAGCGTGTACACGCTTAGCTATAAAGAAATGTCACACTTTGTGCTTGGCGATTTGTATGGAATTTGCCTATCCTGGAATAAAACTTCCTTTACCTATTCGGTAACTCATATAAGCCAGGAAATATTAACCGGAAGTTATCACGGTTGGGGGCATATAGATATTACCCACTATTTTTAAGCCCGAAGGAAATTTATCTTCCGGCTTATTTACCGAAGTCGAAATAATCAGGCGAAAAGCGCACAAACCACTGTTTGTTTATATAATCCATGTAAAATCCGAACCCGCCTGTATGTGTATTGCTGTATTTAAACGAAGCTTTTATATAATACTTGGCATAATCGTAGTGAGGATCGCTATGTTCAACGGTATCACAGTCCACTCCGCTGAATTTCAGTTTTTTTACCATAGCGGTATCAAAGTAACTCCTGAAATCTAAATAATTATCGTACACGTCTTTTCTGGTAAATTTCGAACCTGCATGGTAAGGCCATTGGGTATCATCCAGAGACCATAGCTTAATAAAATTAGCAGTATCGGAGGTTTTAACATCATTCCAGGCGCTTTCCAATATTTTGGTCGCTTCTTTTTTAGTAAGTTTTGGAATAGTCTTAACAGCGGGTTTTTGTTGTGCGTATGTAAAAGCACTCAGGAACATGCAAATACTCAGAAGGACGATTATTTTTTTCATTTTTTTAGTGTTTTCGTAGTATATTAGTAATTATTGCAAGGCAAATATAAAAAAACTACAGGAATTGGTATTCTTTATGTCATTACACTACGGATAAAAAGGTACTTAATT
>Ga0206858_1153_pt1 | contig 16832 bp, 12 predicted proteins | sample Alteio_BWOrgCont_46_FD_152622 | JGI IMG/M metagenome (GOLD analysis project Ga0206858, IMG submission 152622) | Enriched cells from forest soil in Barre Woods Harvard Forest LTER site, Petersham, Massachusetts, United States -... | ecosystem: Environmental > Terrestrial > Soil > Temperate forest >... | reverse complement strand
TCGCACCGGCCAGGGCCTTTGATAACATTGACCAAGACGACCAGGATGATAGCAATGAGGACCCCTATCCTGATGATCCCATTGAGGTGCCATTACCTGGTCCCCGCACAGAGCTGCCGGCAGTCTCTGAGGTGGTTAACATGCTCAGCACCACAGAAGGGAGAGCAATAGCCATGACTATTTTAAAAAGCGAATTTTCCAAAGCCCGGGAGGGGGCGTTTGATCGGTGGCAGAAGCTGAAAGAGAAGACTCGGGAGATGTTTGCGGCTACTCGACAGCATGCTCAGGACAATAAGCAAGAGTGGGTTGTTGCCAGTGTAGTGGGTGGTACCATGCTTGCCGCTCTCATTATCTATAAACTTCAAGCAGCAGATGATAAGCCTAAGACACCGTCTAACAATACTTTTCCTTAATTATGACCTATGACAGAAAAACACCTTTTTGCATTGTACATAAACAATCAATCCCTAGAACTATCCACGCTATCTCCAGGGCAAGAAGTTACGCTGGGCGACGATGACCTTGTCCACCGTCTAGCCACTATTTTACGGCTTGAGCCTGGCGATTCTGTACAAATTTTCAATGACACGCATTCCGCCCTAGTAACTGTTGCGTCACTGGCTGCTCGCAAAAAGGGCACAATGCGTGGCATTATTCAAGACATTAAGCAGCACCAGCCACTGCAGCCACGTATAAATTTGTATGTAGGACTGATTAAAAAAGAGACATTTGAAGACATTGCCTATTACGCAGCTCAAATGGGTGCTACATCGATTACCCCGCTTATTACGGCTAAAGTCCAGCGGTCATGGCATGGAGAAAAAGAGGTGGTGCGGTTAAGGAAGGCTATGATTGCCGGCTGCGAGCAGGCCAAACAGTTTGTTGTTCCCGCGCTCAATGAGCCGGTGGAACTTATGTGCCCCGTACGCTCAAATGGTTCGACAAGCTCACCACGAGCGTCCTTGTTAAATTCTAATCATGGTAGTGAAAGAGATTTATTATCTCAGGATCAGCATACTCCTAATACTGCGCTCGTCCTGCCGTGCCCGCCGAAGCCTTGTGCGAAGGCTGGGAGCCTGTCGAAGGATATGAGCGCCAACGCCCAATCCCCTACAATCTACTTCGAAGCAACAGGCAAACCCTTCATGGACTGCCTGACAGCCGTCACCCACCACAAACCGACTAGTCTTTCACTATTCATAGGACCAGAGGGTGGATTTGCAACCCAAGAACAGCAACTAATGCTCAATAGTGGATTCGAGTGCTACGCACTTACGCCAACAATCTTGCGCTCGCAGGAGGCCGTTGCCGTTGCGCTTGGCAGCCTTAGGGCTATTGCGCGTTACTAAGCGGTGGCTGTTTAATGGTAAAATACTGAGATTTAAGGTACTGTGGCTCAAGCTGGTAGCATGGAGTGCTATCGGCCAAAAATTGTTGATAGGCTAACCTGCCAATCGTCACAGCGCTTGCCGTCTGATAAACTTCTGCAGGCACAATGAGCTGAGTACCAAAGGTAGATGCAATAAGCTCCTGGTGCAGCTCAAGCCCATTACCATTGATGACGACTGGTTGATCTTGAATAGTCTCTTTAAGTAACGCGATTGCCGCTGTACTTGCAAGACAGCCATTTGGCAGGACCTGTTGCTGGGCCTCTGGTGATCTGTCGGCTACCTCTGTGGCGCTCGTCCTGAGGAAGCTCGTAAGAGCTGTCTCGAAGGATACGTGCGCATCAACTCTATATAATCCATAATAAACATCGCCATTATAGGCGTTTAATAGTGGGGCGCTGTAAAACGATTGTAGCGCAGGCATGTGCTGTCCAGCACTGTCAGCCATCTGGCAAGCAAGGGCGGCAAGTCCATCAACACCTATCAGTGGCGTTGTGCGCGTGTAGCCTATGCCGTTAAGCAGGGCAATAGTAACACGTAATGATGTAAATGCCCCTGGTCCTTTATCTGCGGCAATAAAGGCAAGATCTTTTTTAGTGATGCCGTGATTACCAAGGAGCGCGTTGATGTGATTGATGAGGTGAGAGCTTGCTTTCCTGTCCTTATCATGAAAGACCTCCAAGCAAGTGGTGTCTTGAAAAAGGGCAAGCTGGGCATGTTGATGTGTTGCCTGGATGCTAATAAAGTAGGTACTCATTATTCTATTGTCAGTCGCTATGTTTTTTCAGTTTTTGTCGCTGATAAAAAATACTAAAAGCATCATCTTTTATAGTGTTTTCTCGTTTCTCGACGATCTTACCACAGTTAAGGCATTTCCAGCCCTCAAAGTTGATAAAGTGATCGAAGAACGATTGCATCACCATAAGTCCCGTGCATTTAGGACACCTCATACTACTCCTCCTGCAGGTTAACGTGATGAAGGACTGCCTTCCGGTCTCTCCTTTTATAATTTTTCAGCATAGCACAGAAAGGACAACTTGTTTCAAATCTTTTATAAAAAAATACTTTTTTGTTCAATTACGCGGCAGGAAGGGCAATCCGAGCAGCAAGCTCTGCCTCCAGCGCTGCCCTGGTAGTAGCTTCAGAGTGCTCAGGGACAAGGACCGGTGTTGATGAATCATCTTCAGCTTCGGGCAACAAGACCTGTGCAGCCTGCTCGGCCTGGATGGTATCAGATTGTGGTGGGACTTGCGATATCGGTTGCTCAAAAGATTCTTTAAGCGATGCAGCTAGGCCTTCAAGCCATTGTTGTCGCTCATCTAGAGCTTGCTGTTGCTGATCAAGTGATGCTTTTTTATTTTCTAGGTCAACAAGTTCATTATTTAAAATTGCCTCTTGCTCGCTTAAAAGAGTGCTTTTAACATCAAAATAGTAATTTTGCTCGGTGATTGATCGGTTTGCAAGTTCTTCAGTCAGGATTGTTTTGGTCTGTGCCGCCTGATATTCAAGCCTCTGATTATTTGCTTGGCTCAGTACCTCGGCTGCCTGCTCTTGCAATGCCGTCAGCGCCTTTTGAGTTGCTTCAGTCTTTTGTATTGCATCATGTGCCTGTTCAAGTGCACTAAGCTTTTCTTTGGCGGCCTGTTCTTGCATAATTTTAAGGTGATCCTTGAGCATTGTTTCCTCTTGTCTATTCTGCGCCAGTTGCTGTGTGAGCGACGCAACCAATGCGTTTTGGTGATTCAGGCTATCATGCAGCTGTTGCACAGCAATAGAAAGCCTGTTTCTTTCAGCTCCTGTAGCTTCCAGCTCGGTCTGTGCATGCTTGGAAGCATCATGGGCATGCTGCAGCTGCTGGGTAAGCATGGCAGCCTGTTTTTCCTCATGGATTACTTTTTCTTGTAAGTTTTTTGTTGTTATCAAGAGCTCATTGAGGCGTTCATCTTGGTTTGGCTGGCGCTCATCCTGCCTACCGTGGTTCGAGACGCTGCTACGCAGCTCCTCACCATGAGCGCTCGCCCTGAGGAAGCCGACAGGCTGTCTCGAAGGGTGCGTAGGCTGGTAGCCTTTAGGCGAAGGCGCATTAGCGGAGGAGGATCTTTGTACTATCTTAGTAACAATCGCGCTGATTTGATCGTGTGATAGGCCAGTGCTTGATTTCTTCGCGCTAGCATCCGATTGATTTTGTAGCATGCTATTAATTTCGTACAGAGCGGCAAGGCGTATTTTACTATAATCGGGGGCGTGTCCTGATGCTGTAAGATGGTCAAGGATTATTCCATCGGCCTCTTGCTGAGCCTTAGCCAGCGCGTTCAATATATTTTTTTTGTGCAGCAGTGCAGTATATGATGGATTTGCTGTAGGTGCTGCAGGTATGGCATCTAGAGTGGTATTGAACCAGGCTGATTGATTTTCAAATTTTTTTGAAAATTCAGACGCCTCTTGTGATGATTCACCTGCTTGGATAATGCCATTAAGGTAGGTAAGGGCTCTGGTAATGCTTTGTCTGACCTCTTCTTTCCAAGCTCTTTGCTCAGACCTAGTTTGTTCAGGCGTTGGCACTACCTGCGTTGTAGGGGTAAAGTCTTGGCTAGCAATGTCATTAAGCCGCTTTTTAAGCTCTTCTTTGCGTACTTTCTGGCGCTTTAAAATCTCTTCTTTTTCTGCCTGATCAATAATATCAAGCATTTCGCAGGCGGCATCCTGTTCGAGCTGGCAGGCCTTTGTGCGCGCTTGCTTTTTAAGCTCTTGGGCTCGTTTATCCAGCTTTTCAAGTTCAAGGGCTACTTTTTGATGCTCCTTAGACTGCTCAGTCGCAAGATCCTTTTCTAGTTCTCGCGTCTCATCCTTGAGACGTTTTGATAGCGTTAATGCCATACTATTATTGCCTGCCACAATCACGTCAGTTACCAAAGCATTAAGTGATGGTAGCTCGGTACTATCGCCTGCATCGTCAATATCATTTACTGAGCAAGGCTGCGATGATGATAATAGATTTGTTGTGCCTGGCAAGATTGCTAGCAATGCGCCAAGCAGATATATGATATGCGTCCGTACACCGGACTTATTGTATAATAACAGTATCATGCCTCACCCAATGGTTTGATAGTTAATTCTAATCTTTATTGTAAAGAGGTTGACCGGGACAAATCAATAAATTAATAAATTGAAATTTTATTAAAGGGAGCGTTCATGAAAATAATGTACAAAAATAGCACGGTGGTTTTTTTCATAATAGCCCTATCCAGCGGCCTATTTTTACTATATAACCGGCCCTCAAAACGGCAGGCCGATAAGGCAGTTGAGCAGGTGGCGGGAGGGGAGCCTTGGATGACCGTCTTTGTGCATGGCAGTTTTAGTTCAATATTGAGCCTGTTGAATCTCAATAGCGTTTGGGCTGATAAGATTTCAGGGACGTTTTATCGTCGACTTACCAGAGGTATGCGTGATGACCCATTTTTCTTTAGGGATCAGCCAATATTGCAGCGCGGGTTGATACGGGTTGAGCCATCCTTTGATCCGGTCGTGTCTTGCGATCAGTGTGTTGCGTATCCTTTGGCAAAAGCCTATGACGAGGTGAGCAATGCCGTCCATCCCCATCAGGAGCTTAATTATTTTTATACCTTTGGATGGAGTGGCCTGGTGAGCCAAAATAGTCGCCGTTTTGAGGCTGTTAGATTGTATAATCTGCTCAACCAAGAGCTTTCACTATTTCATAAAAAGGGGATTTATCCTAAAATTCGTCTCATTTGCCATTCTCACGGTGGCAATGTTTGTCTTAATTTAGCCGCTATTAATACTGTGCTTGCCGTACCATCGTGGAATGATGGCTATGTCTATTCGCATGATAATGACCAAAATAAGTCGCTACAGGCCGTTGCCCAAATTTTAAAAAGTTTGCCCTCCAGAGAGTATGCTAGCAGCAAGCTTGACCAAAAGAGGCATGATTATGTGCCGATAAAAAAGGATTTGATTATTGATCAGCTTATTATGTTTGGCGTGCCGGTACAGCCAGAAACTGAATGTTTTTATAATGCGAGCACCTTTAGAAATATTTATCATTTTTATTCTGAGCAAGATCGTGTGCAGCGGGCCGATTGGTTGAGTTCAAAAAAATCTTTAAGTGCTCAACGCCTTTCAAAGATAAGCAAGAATAAGGAGGCTGCTGGACAGGCACTATCAAATATTATTCAGGTTCGGTTGATGATTGAACGGCCAATTGCTGCCACTGTAGAAAAAGCCACTCCCTCCCAAGAAGAGCTGGCGCCAGAAGATATGAAAGAGCTGACGTTGGTTGAAGAGTTGCTCAAGGGCCGTAATATTTTTGTGCGTGACAGCATCGACCCAACGCATAAAGAATTATGGTTTATTATGTGGAAAAAAGATGAACTAAATTATACCTCCTTTTTAGCGCCACTGCCTATCGTCATTCTTACGCCCCTCTTGCTTGAGGCCTTACATGGCGTTACGTCAACTAGTGATGTTGATATCAACTTATGCGCGGATGGTACCCAGGTTAAGGCCTATCTCACCGGCAAGGGGCGGTCTTTTGATAAGCAGGGTGCCTGCATGCCGCGTGACGTTATTGAGCACATTAAAGAGCAGCTTAGGCCTTGGCAGCCGGCATCCTTACTGCTGCGTGATGAGCTAAATGCTGTGTATAGGCATTTGGTCTAGGCAACAGGACGAGTATGTATTCCTTGAGGCAAATCTTCTCATTTAAATTTATTGCGATTTGAAACATGTACCATGTATACTTAATTTGCACATTTAAAATAATAAAAAATAAAATAATAAAAAAATAATTTGAAGGGATTGTTATGCAGTACAGGACTTTTTGGTTGATTATTCTTGGGCTTTGTACGGCCTTATCGCAGGAAGTAGCAGTTGCTGCTGGTACAGGTGCTACGCATGAGTCGTCATCACCCAATTCTGCCGCAACTCAACGTAAATGTGACATATGTCTTGAGGAGAAGCCGACATCAGATTTTATTGCATTATCATGCAATAAAGAACATATGTTTTGTAAGCAATGCTTACGGGACTTTGTTGATAATGCATTAAAAAGTAAAGATGTTTTAGAATTGAAGTGTCCCCTATGTAGAGCGCTATTTAACGCGGCGGATGTTCGAGCAATTACAGCTGGACAGCCCGAGAAAGAACGTGAATTCCTCAAGCTCAAGCAAGAACAAGAGGCGGTCGTTCAGCAGGGGCCGAATGATATGTCAGCTGAGACTAAAAAGGCCCTTGGTATTGAGCCGTGTCCAAAATGTCATGTTAATATCCAAAAAGCCCAAGGCTGTTGGTGGATGTTATGTAGCAAGTGCAAATACCCATTTTGCTGGTATTGTAAGACTTATTCGCCATATAAGCGTGTTCCCCGAGGGAAAGGGTATGGAATCATACATCCTCACCCATTCAATAAATGTGCGTATGCGCCAAAGCCTCAAGGTAAGATGCCTGTAAAAAAGAAGTCCCCTGCCAAGGTGGCGCAACAGAAAAAAAAGGTAGCATTGCAAAAGAAGGTAACGTTGCAAAAGAAGGTAGCTACAAAACAGCAACTCAAACAACGACAAAATATCAGGCAACAGCAACTTAAACAGCAGCAAAAGATTAAGCAACAGCAACTTATTAAAGCGCGTCAACAGCTGAAGGCTCGAAATAATCGTACAGCAGTAAAAAAAGTTGTAAAAAAAGTTGCAAAGAAGCCAGCCACGGCATGATTTTTTAGTCTATACTGCTGTAAAGCCTTGATTAATTGAAAAGCGCCCCATTGCGCGTAATGGGGCGCTTTTCAATTTTTCTACATGCATTCGTCATCAGACACATTTAAAAAACATAGCTTTTTTTTCTCGAATCGGTATCATAATTTTTTACGTGGTGTGTTGATTAAATCGGCACTGACAATTGCATTGAACTCCCGTTCATAGGAAAAAAAGATCCATGCATAACACTATTTTAAGACAGGCGATTGCCGTTTTAGTATTGGGAGCCGCATTTTGCGACCCTGTCCTGGCCGGTGATCATAAGACAATTACAGATATTATCGTTCAAGGCAATGATTATATTGGCAAGGAGGCTATCCTTGCCCGGGTTCCGTATAAAATCGGTGGGCCATTAGATCCAAAATTGAGCGAACAGGCTATCAATAATTTATACAGCTTGGGGTATTTTAGGCAGATTAAAATTGAGGCCCAGGATACGTCTGACACGCATGTGCGCCTGTTTGTGGTTGTCAAAGAAAAGCAAATACTCGAGCGAATTGTATTTAAGAAAAAAGATAAGGTATTTAATGAAAAACAGATTCGTGAAAAGCTCAAGCTTGATGCATTAACAACCATCGATGAAGAGACTATTGATAGAATAGAAAAAACTATCGCTCGCCTTTATAAAGATGAAAATCATCATATGGCCACGGTGACGCATGAGGTTGAAGTCGATAAAGAAAATAGCGATAAAGTCACCGTGACGTTTACCATTGACGAAGGCCCTAAATCATTAATTAAATACGTTAACTTTGTTGGCACGTCACCCGGTATGAGCCGCAAATTACGTACCAAAATCTATAGCCGTGAAAAATGGTTACTAGGCTTTATGGACAGCGCTGGTTGCTACAAAGCAGAGGCTCTGGACATGGACAAACACGTTATTGAGGCTTTTTATAACGATCGTGGTTATCTGATGGCCAAGGTGGCTAAGGCCGACGTTGCGTATGCGGCTAACAAGCAGGATATTACCATCACCTTTTATGTTAAAGAGGGTGATCAATTTATTGTTGACCAGGTGCAGGCGGTTGGTGACCAAATCTATGAAGAGGATGAAATACTCCCGCTTGTTGAATTTTCTAAGGGCCAACCATTTTCTCGCACCAAGCTGATGAACTCCATCAACAAAATCAAAGATCTGTATGGCGAAAAGGGCTACATTTACGCCGATGTGTATCCGCAAGTAAAGCCAGATGAAGTTACTAAATTGGTGAATATTACCTTTCATGTTGAGCGTGGTGTGAAGTTGTACGCCAATAAAATTATTATCACTGGCAACCAGGTGACGCGTGACAAAATTATTAGACGTCAAATTGAAATCGTTGAAGGTGACTTGATTACAACGCGTAAGATGGCACAATCACAAGCAGCGGTTGAATATCTGAGCTTTTTCCAGCGCGATGGCGTCAAGTGGAAAGTGCACCGCTTATCAGATCAACTGGCTGATATTGAAATGAATGTTAAAGAGGCAAAGACCGGACACTTTGATGCACGCCTTATCTTTGGTCAAGACCAATACAATCCAAATCCATCGGTGCGTGGCGCCCTGACGCTTGAAAAAGCTAATTTATTTGGGCTTGGTATTGATATTGGTGGTATGGTTGAGGCAAACATCCATCGCATGAAAAAGATGGAAGCGCGATTGATTGATCCACACCTTTTTGATAGCAACCTTTCTGGTGGTTTATTTGTGTATAAGCGTTGGGATGAATTTGATGAATTCTTTGGCTTGGAAACGCCACCACAGCAAAAAGTTTTTGGTTTCAATGCACGCTTTGGTCTATGGGTACCAGAGATTGATAAACGGTTACAAATCATTTTTGATGCTGGTATAGAGACCATTGGATTTGAGAATGCCATTAGAATACATAATAAGAATGATAATTTTTTCAGGCATGTTATCCAGCAGCGCTTTCGTGAAGGCACCATGAGCTGGCTTGGGCTTGAGATTAGTAAGGATACGCGTAATCATCAGGTATACCCAAGCAATGGTTACAGATTTTCTGCAGCTACCCGTGTTGCACCTCCCGGCATGAATCATGATTTTACTTTTTGGAAAGCTGAGCTTGAAGGAAGTTATTATACCCCATTGATTGGTGAAGATAGCTTAGTTCTGGCATTGTACAGCAAAATTGGGCATATCGCTGCTCTGTCGTATGACAAACCAATTCCGTACAAAGAACTGTTCCATATCGGTGGTCCAAGCACGGTACGAGGCTTTCGTTGGGGTAGTATTAGCCCTGCCTGGAAAGGCGCTACCACTGATCGTGGAGGGCGCAATGACCCGCTGGGTGGTCGTAATGAATTCTTGCTCAGAGCTGAATTAATATTCCCACTGCTCCCCGATTATTCTATGAAGGCACACTTCTTTTATGACGCTGGTGCTGGTTGGAATACGCCAAAGGGTAACCTTACTGAAGTACAGATCAAAGAACTGATTGCGCGTGATCATTTTGACCTGCGTCATGCTGTCGGCTTTGGTCTTAATCTGCTCAAGCCTGTCCCTGCAAAAATTGACTGGGGATTTAAGCTTGACCGCAGAAAAGGCGAAAGCGCGCACGAGTTCCATCTGAGCATGAACACGGCGTTCTAAAAAATCGGCGCTCGTCCTGAGGAAGCCACCCTGTGGCTGTCTCGAAGGATTTGAGCGCATTCAAAAAAAGTCTATTGCTATTCTAAAAGCACAGCGCTATAATCACGTGTCATTTTATATAAATGACACGTCGTAACTGGTCGTTGTTTATACGATTATTTTTTCATCTAGGAGTTTGATTATGAAACACTTGAAAACATTCTTTTTCTTTACCCTGGTGCTATCCGCATCATTGAATGCTCGCACCGAGGTACAAAATCCTGCACAAGTAAACGTAAATGCGCAGCCCCTTGTTGCAGCACTACACAACCTGCAATTGGACCCTGGTGCCATAGCTCAAGGCATTAATGCTGTGCCCGTGAGAGCATTCATGGAAGTCACTAGAGACCTTACGCTTGTTATTGATGTTACTGTCGATGCACAGGGTCGTATTGTTCATTGTAATGTTAAGGAAATCATCGATAAGCCACTCAGGGAAGTGCGATCCTTTTATGATTTCTCGCTTGAGAATGGTTACTATTTAGTTTTTAGTGGGGCCATTAATATGGTCAAAGGAGCCGCAACAATGGTCACAGGTGTTGTTATCGTTGGTGGCAATGTGGCTAAAGAGGTTGCGATTCAATCGTTTGAGTATAGCCTTGATTTAGCTAAGACAGCACATCGCCTTGTTATGCGTAAGCAAAATCAGGTAGCGCCTGACTAAGATGATAATACCAGCTATATTTTTGAGCCTTGTATTGTTACCAGTACCTGCCCCACTCATGGGGCGAGCTGTAGCACGCAAGGCTCATCCATTTTCTAAGATTATTATCACCAGTACCCATGCAGTTGCCAAAAAGGATCCCGCAACGCCTGGGGCTTTTTTATTGCGCTATCATGATGATGTACATGTCACACTGGCCGATCAAAGCACGGTGGTTGCAAAACAGCTCGATATGGTATTGCATGGTACAACAGGTAGCAAGCAGCATGCGGCATGCGCAAAGGGCAGCACAACGGTGCCGGCCCAGCCGTCGCTTGATGCCTGTAAGAAAATTACCTTTTCCCATAATGTTTGTATTACGCAACGCCACAGAAAGGCATGCGCTGATAAGGCGACATTTTATCCGCGTGAACAAAAATGTCTTCTAGAAGGCAACGTATCTATCACGCAAGAAAAAGGGGCATCACGCTCCCAAGTGCCGGTTGCGATTACTAGCCAGAAAGCTGAACTTAATCTGGTTACCGGGACGATTAATTTTATAGGGTCATCGCAAAAGCCGGTGAGTACAACGATTGTTCTGAATGAAGAGGTTTTATCGCATGCCAAAAATCCACGTCCTATCACCACAAGAGGCGCTTAAAATTGCAGCGGGCGAAGTTATAGAGCGCCCTGCCCACGTTATTAAAGAGCTGATGGAAAATGCCCTTGATGCCGGCGCTACCCAGATTACGTTGCATGTACACAAGGCAGGCAAGGAACTAATACGCATTGTTGATAATGGCTGTGGCATGCTGCCAGAGGATGCTAAGCTCTGTTTTTTGCCGCATGCAACCAGCAAGATTACCAGCCTTGACGACCTTGAACAAGTACAATCGTTTGGTTTTCGCGGTGAAGCGCTTGCCAGCATTTCAGCAATTAGTCACGTCACGCTTGTTACAAAATCTGATCAGCTTAGCCAGCAGGATGTTGGCATCAGCCTGGCCTACAGCGAGGGTAGGGTTTTGCACGAAGTGCCCATTGCCTGCCCCGTAGGCAGTGATATCAGCATCAAAGATTTATTTTTTAATACCCCGGTCAGGAAAAAATTTTTAAAACAGGATGACACTGAATGGAATGCTATTCAGGCAGTATTTCATGCATTTTGCCTCAGTTATCCAGCGGTGCATTTTAAGCTCTACCATGATACTACATTAACACTCAATGCCCCGCCGGTAGCGCATGCTAAAGATCGTGCATGTCAACTGTGGGACCACACCTTTGCGCAGCACTTTATGCCACTTGTATCCGATGATGCATTGAGCGGTGTGCAAGAAAAACCGTCCTTTCGTATCACCGGTTACATTTCTCGGCCAACTTTCTGGCGATATGGCAGACAAAATATTTATTTCTTTGTGAACAATCGATGGATAAAAAATTACGAGCTGGGTAAAGCACTGATGAAAGGGTACCTCAATATATTACCCGCTTTGCGTTATCCTGCTGCGGTGATTTTTATTGAAATAGATCCTCAATTTGTTGATGTTAATGTGCATCCAAAAAAAGAAGAGATAAAATTTATCAAACCGGGTGTTGTGCAGACCACGCTTGCAACCTTGGTGAAGGCAACACTTGAAAATCATGTTTCGCAGACGTTGCAACCGTTCGCACCCCTCCATTCGAACCTTCGTCTAAAAGACTCAGGCTTACGCCCTGCGGGTTCTCCATCGGGGCGAACGGATCAATATCAAGCGCAGCACCAGTTTGCTTATACCCCTCAACGTGTTGCGCTCTTTCACGGGGATTGGATAGGTAAAGAACCGCTCGTTCCAACTTTTCAAACACTCCTCCGGGGTGATTCAATTACTAAAAGGCCGTTCGCCCCGATGGAGGTGCCGCAGGCCTTTAGCCCCGTAGGGGACCGAATGGAGGGGTGCGACGGCGATAGAAAATTGGCCATTGAACAAAACTTAGATGAAGCATTTGCTGATTTAGATTCGTGCGTGGATGAGCGCATACTTACACACACCCAAGACACCGTCCTTTCCTCGCAAGCCACCGACCAGCAATTCTCCATCATGGGCCAGCTCTTCAATACGTACATCATGATAGAAAAGGGCAACGAACTTATTTTCGTTGATCAGCATGCAGCGCATGAACGTATTTTATACGAGCGTTACAAAAATTATTTTACCCAGGCTGAAGGAATCGCGCTTTTATTCCCTGAAGTTATTGCGCTCACGCCGTCACAGGTCCGAGCCATCATGGAGCATAAAGACTTTTGGCTTGCTCAGGGCATTGATATTGATATGATGGGCGAGGATGAGATCGTGGTGCGCAGTACGCCGCCGCTCCTGCGCGGCCCGTCACTCAAAGACCTACTGACAGAAGCAGCACTGTTTATAGAAGAATATGCAACGATTGATAAAGAGCTCTTCACCCAAAAGCTTAACGATTTTGTGCATGCGCAAACAGCATGCAAGGCGGCGGTTAGAGCTGGCGATGCGCTAACGCCTATTCAGATGCAGCAGCTTATTAATGATCTCAATCAGACCTCAAATCGCTTTATCTGCATTCACGGACGACCTACCATGTGGGCGGTGCCCAAAAATGACATAGAAAAACGCTTCAAACGTGCCTAAATTAAAAGGTATCTTTGTTTTTTATACATGAATCACAAAAACTTACCCTGTTTTTTCTGCATATACTAGCCAAAATGAGTTTGTTTTTTCTACATTAAACTTAAAAATTAACTCCGGGCTGAAAGGCTGTACTATGAAAAGAATAATAGATTTCTTCTTAAAAGAGTGGAAAGAGACGCAATTTGACAGAAAGCCACTCTTGCTGCGCGGCGCAAGGCAGGTCGGCAAAACGCATGCCGCGCGCAACCTTGGAACGTCATTTAAGACCTTTATTGAAATTAATTTAGAGTCTGATGAGTCGGCTAAAAAAATTGTTGAGCAGGACCATGACGCTAAAAGGATAGTGTTGCAGCTTACCGAATATTTAAAAAAAGATATCACCCCTGGTTCCACCTTACTTTTTATCGATGAAATTCAGTCAGTCCCCAAAGCAATTATTACGCTGCGCTATTTTTATGAAACAATGCCAGAGCTGCATGTTATTGCTGCTGGGTCGCTTTTGGATTTTGCCATTGAGCAGGTAGGAATGCCGGTTGGGCGTATTTCTAGTTTGTACATGTATCCAATGTCATTTCTAGAATTTTTGGTTGCCCTTGGGCATGAACAATGGGCAAGAACAATTTTGAATCGTAGGATAGAAGAACCTTTATTCGATGCGTTGCATGATCAGTTTCTTAATTTAGTTGGCATCTACCTTGCCATAGGCGGTATGCCCGCGGCTGTCAATGCGTGGGTGCAAACGCAGACATCGCGAAATGTAAAAAGAATACACGCAGACCTTCTTGACTCCTACACGCAAGACTTTAATAAATATGCCGCAGCACACCAGATAAAATATCTCGATCGACTGTTTCATCACGCCGTATCTCAACTGAGCAATAAATTTATGTATAGCCGTGTTGGCGAATATCAAAAAAGAGAGCTTGAGCCTGCATTAGAACTGCTGGAAAAGGCTGGACTGGTATATCCTGTTGTCCGTAGTGCAGGACAGGGGATTCCAATCGGAGCACAGGCGCAACTTGATGATTTTAAAATTATTTTTTTAGATGTTGGCCTTGGTCAGGCATCACTTAGCCTTGATATAGCGCCATGGTTTATCGATCCTTTAACCACCTTTATCAACAAAGGCGAAATAGTGGAAGCCTTTGTTGGACAAGAGATGCTGGCATATTCTGATCCAATCAGCAAGAGCCATCTTTTTTATTGGCATCGCGAGAACCGTAACAGCCAAGCAGAAGTTGATTACTTAGTGCAAATAAAGGAAGCCGTTGTTCCTATTGAAGTTAAAGCTGGCACAAGTTCGCGCATCAAAAGTTTGCACATATTTTTAGATACGCATCAAAGCTCTTTGTATGGAATGCGTTTTTTTTCTCATAATTATGCCTTGGAGCATAGAGTACACACATATCCACTGTACGCTGTTGCCAAACCTTTTTTTGATGCAAACGAAAATATACGCGAAGCATTGACAAGTTTGATTGGGAATTGAGAGGGGCATTCTTGGGGGTAAAAATATTGCAAGAGATGCAATCAGCACTTCAATAATAAAATCCGGATTGTTTGCGTGATGAATCTTAATATTTATAGCGCAGCCGTAGGTCTTCGGCGATTGCCGCTCTCACATCCGGGTCATTTTTCAGCAGCTCAAGATGCAGCTTTCTAGCCTCCTGGACAGTATCGGCTGTTGCCTTGATAGCAGGAAAGCGCTCCCACCATACGGTGACCATTTTAGTGTTTTTATCACGCGAAACTTTGTAGGTTGCGCGCTCAGTAACTTCTTTAATAAAATCATCATTAACGCTCATCGCGTCGTCCTTTGCTTTATGGTGTGTAAGAAAAGATCTTTTGTGAAAGTATAACACTGCGGTCGCCCATTATCTAATTGTTTGAAATTTTTATCGTCACTCTGTTAGCATCACTATTGGCTCACTTGTTGTGTAGTGCGCTGTGAAAATCAATAAAAGGAGAACGGTTGTGACGTTTAGAAAATTTTTCCTACTTCCCCTCATATTCTTGGGCTGTGCGCCATTTATCAACAACCTTGTGCGCGCCAACGGAGATGATGACCAGCAGTCAGTCCTTGCGCCCTTTTCCATCGCATCAATCAAAGATACCAGCGACATACTGACCAGCGAGTTTAAACAGTGCTCGCCGATTACTGGCGCGCTGTGGTGGGAATTTGATGTAGCCAAGAAATATTATCTGTACGGCGATCCGGAGCATGCTACCGTCAAACTATTGCAGCAGCTTTTTCATATTATCCAGGGCAGCTTTGGTATTACCAGCAACGCAAGCTGGCCGGCCATGCACTTTTCTACCGCAACGGTAGGCAACCTTATTGGGGTTATTCAGCAGCATAAGGCAACCGGCAAGCGTGATGGGCTCAAAGAGGATTTGAAAAAGACAATCTTGGATGATGCTGATTTTAAGGCGTCGATTGCAACAACAAAGCCCATCTATGAAAACCTTGTTGGCGAGGTGACGGCTATAACCGCTACGGTCAAAGCAAAGGCGTTGTCATTAAAGGAATGGGTCAAGTGGCTCTCAAAGGCGAGCGGTTGGTGGTGCAAGCAGGAAAAAAAGACCCCAAGCGATAAGCCGGCCAATAAAGATCTCTATCAGTACATCAAGGACAAGGCGGATGCAGGCAACAAGGAAGCCAAGAAGCATATCGATTCACTGCACCAGCTTTTAAAAAATAATGCCGGACCGAAAAATATCAATGATGTCCTGGCGGCCGATCATAAGCTTGAAGAGGTGTCGGCAATTTTCAAGAAAAAATCGGCAGAATGTGCCAATCAAGATTATACCAAGGCGCTTGGTACTAACGCCAAAGAAAATCGGCTAGAACAATTCGTTGACGCGTTGTGCGCCTCACTGGAGGAGTGCGATCTTTTTGCCGATCAGTCATCAACCCCAAAGTACCTTCCTTATACCACTTATGCTATCTTGCTTGCCTTTGTCTATCACAAAGCTGAGACCAAACAGGACATAAAAAATTATTTTGATGCAATCGCAGCCAACCTTGATACCCCTATTTTTACGCAGGAAGGCCAACAACTCTTCGATGCTCCTGCATGGCTGACAGCCGCCGCGTATAATCAAGGTACTAAAGAAGCAACTACAACGGCGCTCATTAATCTTGAGGCTTCAAGTGATCAACCAGAGGCATTAGGAGATGTGCTCTCTCTGGTTTCATATGAAGCAATTGTGTATACCGAAGTTATGAAATGCATCTACGATAACCCATCGCCCAAAATCCTTGGGTACAAGAACGTCCTCTTTGATGGTCAAAAATTTTCAGATTGCGTTGAAACGATGATGCGCAATTTGTGTGATTTTGCTTTATATGACCCAATCACTCGTACGTATACATTTTCAAGAATCTCAACTCGCGACCAAAAGTGCCAAACGTTTTATACAACCTATCCAACGCAAACTGGTGCTGATGTTGAAAAGGCGCACCATGCCTGGGGCGACGTGATTGAAAATCGCAATTATGTTGCCTATCTTAATCTCATTAGCAGTGATGGCTTGAGAACAGCACGGGCACCAGGTGATTCTGATGGCTTTGTTCCCGTCGATGATCTACAAAATGTTCTACAGGCCATCCAGGCCCTGCAATCGTCGGACGCGACCAATCGGGTAACGATAACAAAACGTATGATACAATTTTCTGGGGGCGAATCGGCGGAGCTTGACCAACTTACCGTCAATAATCGCCACTACATTGTCATTGATCCAACGCAGTATCATGCCTATGAG
>Ga0206858_1152_pt1 | contig 16892 bp, 17 predicted proteins | sample Alteio_BWOrgCont_46_FD_152622 | JGI IMG/M metagenome (GOLD analysis project Ga0206858, IMG submission 152622) | Enriched cells from forest soil in Barre Woods Harvard Forest LTER site, Petersham, Massachusetts, United States -... | ecosystem: Environmental > Terrestrial > Soil > Temperate forest >... | reverse complement strand
CGCTTCACGGTGCGGAAGAGATAGTGCAGAACCACATTACAACTGTAAGCGGGCAAGTCGCTAGCCTTGATCAACAGATAGCATCCGCAACTGGGTCATCGACTATCGCTGCTCTCGAGGCTCAGCTGCCGGGGCTAGAAACCCAACAAAATACTTACCAAACTGAGCTTGCGCAATACGAGTTCTACGAATCTCTCAACACCGGCGGGGGTCAACTAATCAGTCCGGCAGCAGTGCCTAAAAAGCCATCTCATCCTAAGCCAGTTGAGTATGCATTCCTAGCGGGACTTATCGGCGCCATTCTTGGTGTCGGAGCCTCGCTTTTGCTGGAATATTTCGACGACAGAATTCGGAGTAAGTCTGACCTTCAGCAACTGATGGGTGGAACGCCAGCTTTAGCGACGATCCCCAACGTCGAAGCCTGGAAGAATAGTAAGACACCTTTTCTGGTCACCCTTCAAGACCCTAGTTCGCCCGCAGCTGAGGCATATCGTAGCCTTAGGACCGCGATTCAGTTCAGTACGCTAGATCGCTCAGTTCACCTTGTGCAGTTTACGAGCCCTACAGCGTCTGATGGCAAAACGACGACCTTAGCGAATACGGCAGTGACGCTTAGCCAGGCTGGATTACGTGTTGTTGTTGTATGTTGTGACCTTCGCAGACCACGGATCCATGAATTCTTTGGTCTCAGCAATAATATCGGATTTACTTCGGTTCTCTTGGGCGCCAGTTCGCTTGTGGATGCCCTACAGGAGGTTCCTGATTGTGTGGGACTGCACCTCCTTGCCTCAGGTCCAAAACCCCCAAATCCTTCCGAACTATTGGCTACTCAGAAAACGCGTCAACTTCTTGAGGAATTGGGTGAGCTCGCCGACATCGTCCTGATCGATAGTCCTCCGGTCCTTCCCGTAACCGATCCAACCGTTCTAGCTGGTATCGCTGACTCAGTGATTCTGGTGGTATCGATGGGCAATTCCACAAAGGCTGGAGTTTCATTTGCACTAGAAAAGCTGAACCGAGTTAGCGCACCAATTGCCGGAGTCGTGCTAAACAAGGTCTCGGAATTCGAACCGTACTCTTATTATGAGTATGCGTACCAGTCTAAGAAATAACGGGGGGGGGTCGGTGTGACCTCGCAGATTTGCATTCGATTCCTTGCGGAACTACAGATTTGAGCGCTCGCATGGAGATAGACGATCCGATAGGTAGGTTAGCGCGGATCTTATTTTTTGCCGGATGCGCGACCATTCCTATGCTCGCTTTTCGAGTGTCGAGCTTCGCTGTAAGCGACTTGTTGTTCATATTGGGCGCGTTACTTCAACTGGCTGCTTTTGGCCATCGACGCCAATCCGTCCCGGGTCCTTGGTTGGCAGCAGCGGCGTTGGTTGCGGTAGGTGGATGTCTTGCAGGCTTTCGCGCTGACTCCATTCCCGGCGACCTAGCTACAACGGTTCGTTTAGTCTACCTAATGACCATTTGGGTTTGGCAGGCTCGATATGCGTTGGACACTAGAGAGCGTGTTTGGACAGCTGTGAATCTCTTCGTCGCAGGATCCGCAATTTCAGGGCTCGCGGGGTTACTTGAGCTACACGGGGGGTTGGTTATACCGGGCTCGCTTCCGGTCTTTGGAAGATCACCGGGCCTCACCCAGCACGTGAACGACCAAGGAGCTGTGCTGGCGGCTGCATTTCCAATGGCTGTCGGCTCGACAATGCATAGCACTCGAAGGAGCATTTTTAGAATCGCGCTTATTCTATCTATTGCCCTTATCGCAATAGGATTGTTATCTTCGGGAAGTGTCAGCGGCATGCTTGGAGCGGCCGTCGGGATCGTCGTTTTAACTTTGCGAGCCAGGTCGTTGGGCAAAACGCTAGTCGGAGTATTAATAGTTGGAGGGGCTTTTCTTATAGGTTCTCATTTTCTGGCGCATGGGAGCTTGAATCCATTACAGAGGTTTGACCAGGCGACCGGAGGAGGCTCCATTGCGGGCCAGGACACAGCTTCCACGCGTATTCAAACATGGGAGATCGCGTGGCATCGAATAATCCAGAACCCTTTAGTGGGAGCCGGCCTAGATCCGAATTCAGAACTTACTGTTGACGGGTTTAGTGCGCATAATATTTTACTATTGGCGTGGTCTCAAGGGGGGTTGTTCACGTTTATCGGCATACTCGCGGCGGTTTCGTATTCTGTGAGGCGCGGATGGTCAAGAACCGGTGATGGACTAATGGAGGTTGCTTTCGCTGGGGTCGCGGCAGCGATTGCATATGCAATGACGGGTCCAGTCCTGTTTGATCGATTCTTCTGGTTTCCGGTGATTCTTCCTCTCGTGGTCTCCGCGGTTCGAGGAGTGGGATCATCGTCCCTCGTAGAGGGCGAAGAAGGTTATGGACTTATTCAAGAGGCCGCGGTTGAGGACTCATCCGTAGCTTGATTTGCCCGATTGACATGCAATTGGCGAATAGTTGATGCGTATCCTTTTCGACGCGTCCATCCTTAAACCCGGTGCAGCTGGAATTTCGACCTTCGTCCGCTCGCTCGGCACAGCGCTTCTTCGCATCGGAGACGTTTACATTCTGACGAGCGTCCCAAACCAATTTTCCGGCATCGATCCGGCAAGAATAATTGCAATACCTGAAAGCACTCAAACTTTTCCGCAACGACAGCTTTGGCGTGAAATGGCCCTTCGGCGCCACATTACGGGTCTTGGAGCTGAGGGCCTTATTGTGCCGGCGCCCGAAATGCCCTTCCGACGGATTTCGGTGCCGTCTATTGCCGTTGTGTTTGACGTAGGACCGCTCGCACGGCCAGATCTGTATAGCGTCGCGAGAAATATCCGTATGAGGGGATTGCTTCGCCCCGTTCTCAGGAGGTCGTCGCGAGTAGTTTGCATCAGCAGGTTTTCCCAGCAAGAATTGGGACGGCTATTGCCCGGTTATGAGGCAAAGACAGAAGTGGTGCAGTGCGCAGTCGAGCCCAGCCGCATCCAGCCGTTGAGTGAGCCTGTCTCAAACGAAAATGTAGTCTTGTATATAGGTACTACCCATCGCCACAAGAACCTGGAGACCCTCGTTTCTTCTTTCGCGAGTCTCCCTAGTCTTCACTTGATCTTAGTCGGGCCTGGCACGGAAAAATTTCGTGACGCTAGTCAGAATGTGACTGGCAAGGGCTGGGTGGAACTACCAGAGTTACGGATCCTGTTGTCACGTGCGACCTTATTGGTCAATCCAAGTCTCTACGAAGGCAGCGGGCTTCCAGCTTTAGAAGCGCTGGCATCTGGCATTCCAACCGTCCTTAGTGACATCCCAGCATTTAGGGAAGTTGCCGGAGATGCCGCCGCCTACGTAGCAAATCCAAAATCGCCGGATGAATGGAAGGCGGTGCTTTCAGAGATTTGTTCGAACCCGAAGCGGCGGGAGGAGCTTTCCTTGGCAGGGTTAAGGCGGGTGTCGCAGCTCTCGTGGGACTCTGTAGCCCAGTCATACATTGATATTCTTGGCGCCGTTTCGTAGAGACGCCTTATTGATAAATAGAAAGTCCGCCTGGGCTGCTTTCCCTTCCAATGTTGTGAGATTGTGGACATTCGTGAGTTCAAAACTTGCCTTGTTGAGATACTCTGTAACGTCCCCGATCAGTGCCTGCCCTTCGTATAATTCTATATATGAACATTCAACGTAGATTGCCGAGAAACTGCGTAATAGCGAACCTGCGCCTTTCAGAACACTAAGCTCGAATCCTTGAACATCGATCTTAAGGAGACTATTACAAGACAAAGCCTCTCGGAGCTCGGGTCGGGAATCCAGCCTTGCGACGGTCACTAACTCGGTTGCCGACGGCCTGCTGCCTGATGAGAGCTGAACTTGGGAGTTCGTAGGTCTCAACAGTGACGAGCTGTCATCGTCTTCTGTCACGAACATGCTGGATTCACCGTTGAATTCGGCTAGCGCAATTGGAAAGCACAAGACTCGGTCGAATTCCGCGGCGATCTTTTCAAGAATTAAAAATGGCTCGGATAATGGTTCATAGCAGATTATCGTGGCTGCTGGACAAGACTTGCCAGCTACCAGGAGAAACTGGCCTCGATTTGCTCCGACATCGACAACAAAATCAAAGCAGAATCGTTGGAATAAATTATGGTGCTCAACTGCGGGAGCAACGTGAAGCATCAGTGCTCTTCTGCCAGTCCTGGTAGCCAAGGCATTGCAGAGTTTGCGGATTCGCAGTTTCAATAGGCGGATTCTGACGGAAGGTTGAGCTAAATCCATACTATCTTCGCTGGCTGACTAGTCGCCGGACACCCTCTTCGAAGTTGTCAACCCAGGATGATAGGTCTAGTAAATTACCGAGTTGATGGGATGCTCTAGACATTTTGGCGTATGTCGAAAAGGGTAGTTCGTCCATGTATAACAACGCTTTGGTCAGTTCACTGACGCTTTGGCCTACATAGAGTCCATTTCGCCCCGAGGAGAGATATCTGGAGCCGGCGTAAACCCTAGGGCCAAGAATCATGGGCAAGCCCATTGAGGCGGCTTCGTGTACTACTACTCCCCAGTGTTCTAAATGGGCTGGATGAACCAAGATATAAGCATTATCCATGTGGTCTCGAAGTTGGGATGGATCTGTGAAATCAAATACTTCGATTCCTTCACGTGAAATCGGGATTAAACCCCTACCGATCACTTTCAAAGGGCGCTGAGTCCCGGTCGTTGATCGGAGGGACCGATAGGCTTGATACAGCTCTAGTATGCCCTTTTGTTCTACTAGCCGGCCCACAAACAGGAAGGGTCCGTCGAATCGATCCTCGGGAGCATTTATCGCCTTAAACAGATTGCTGTCACAACAGTAGAGGTGGTCAAGTATTTGCCACGTTGCAAAGCCGAGACGGTTTGCCAGAACGCGTTGCTGAGTGCCGGTGACCCAGGCGCCATCAAACGCTCGCCTGAGTGCTCGACGATGAGAGACCTGACCCACGACTTGACGTGGTGAGGCTCGCCACGGACTATCCATCCCAACTAGTCGGAGAGTTGTCTTCGGGGCCCTTTGAGAATGGCGAACATATTGCCAGACCCCCCAAGAGGCGACAACGAGCACGTCTGGTTCTTCTATGAGGGAGGATTCAAGAACGGCGTCCGAGGGCCTCTGATTCCAGATTGACACGGATTCGAGGTGTGTAAAGCCAGATTCAACCAAGCTCGTAAATGGAGCACTATCCGTTGGCGATTGATAGATCACTGATACACGGTGACCAGCCTCAACGAGCGCACGCGTGCATGCGTCAAAGTAACCCGATGCCTGCCGCCACCAGAACGTAATCTTCATGGGTTAGTTAGAAACCGCGTTGGAGGCATCATCGGGCTAGATGGCATTTCCGGTTGTTTGCTCACGCTCCGCCTCCAATGCACTTCCATCACCCTAATCCAAATCATTCTTCTTGATAAACACACAAAGTAATGGACCTAGGCTCTCTGGTTGGAGCCTAGATAGGCCTCTAACCAGGGTGATCAGAATTCGTGACCGGCCGAAGTAGGGAGGGTCAATAATTGGACAATAGGTCGCATGGGTAAAACATGGCGAGGGAAATAGCTTGCGCAGGCGGTACTTTGTATTCATCCGATAGCGTGTGGGAAAAACGTCAATAGCCTTTCGATGGGGCTGTGAGCGCTTCAGAACGCTGGTATGGATTCTGTTTGGTACAATTCGAGCTCCGATACCAATATAGCCATATCGATTAGGCGTGCGAGCACAAATCCAGCCTCCCGGCTTTAAGACGCGAGCCAGCTCCTTGCTTACCGCTCGTGGATTGTCAACATGTTCGAACACCCACTCAGCCACTACCATATCCACGCTAGAATCCGGCAGCGGCAAACGCTCATTGGTCAAAATATGCGCCTCATTTACAAGAGGATTGGTCGAGACGATTGGATCAATGTCCACTCCTATCACCGTACGGTCCACTGCTCGGAGGTCGTATAAGCGCCGTCGGAAATCAATCGGATCCTCGATTCCCCGTTCGCCGCGGCCGGCCCCGAAATTGAGAATGATTGCGTCTGGCGGAATCAGACTATGCACCCGGGAGTAGAACTCAATTGCTCCATCAAGCCGCGTAAACCCGCCCGCGATTACCTCCGGGGAGGTACCAAACTTCATAGGTGCACTCCGGCCGATACTGTAAACTGAAAAAAGAGCACCTGATCTGTTAGGTCGTCAACGGGCTCACTGTAAAGCAATGACATTGCAATCTCCATCGATGGGAAGTCGAATCCCAGGAACGTGCTCCGAGATCTACGTCGACATCATTGCACGATGCCGGCGCGCCTTGCGTTGGGTTGCGCCCGTCAGACCGGCTCTGGTCGAGCTAGCACCCCGGAATTGCCGTCGCGATATAGGCGCTCGTTGACGTTGATGCGCTGGCCGTGGTCTTCTGCAAGCGACAATCAAGACGATAGGCCAATCATTTTCCCAACTAACTCAGTCCAACGTGGCCCGGGCGTGCACAACAACCAGCGGGTTCATCGATTTCTAACGCTGACAATCATAGACCAAGCGGTCTCAAGCGTGTCCAATTTCCTATTAGCCGTTATCATTGCCCACTATAATAATGCGACCAATCTTGGATACTATGCGTTAGTATTTACCACCTACGCACTAGTCATTGGAGTATCCCGTAGCTTAACCAGCGACTGTCTCTTGACTCGATCCAGCATCCCCAACCAATCGGCAAGACGGGAACAAGGGGGCTACCTTTTTGCTCTAATCATATCGAGTGCCGTCTCATTAGTAATCCTCGGCGCCTCCGTTGGGATGTCCGGCTCGCTTCAGATCCTGTTTCTGACGCTGGCATGCACCCTGCCATTTATGGCAGTCCAAGATTATTCCAGGTACATCGGCATAAGCCGGCACAAGCCAAACTACGCGATAAAACTCGACATTGCTTGGCTGGTGCTTTTCATACTCTCGGTCGTGATCCTTCATGCTCTTGGCCTTGTGGCGGTCACTTGGTTATTTGGAGCGTGGGCTGCAGCCGGGGCGATAATCGGGGCCGCTACCGCGCGGCCCCATCTTGTGTTGAGCGGAACTCTAGGTCGCTTAAGATATTGGATGGCCAATGAGCGAAGTGTTGGGCTGAGATTCTCTATCCAATTCATGCTGAACTCTGGAGTATCTCAAGCATGCATCTATTTCTTGGCTGTTATAGTCTCAGTTCAGGCGGTGGGATGGATCAAGCTCGCACAACTCGCTTTGGGTCCAATTGCAGTGATCGTCACCGGGGCTCAGTCGGCTCTAATTGCTAGTGGACACCAAAGGTGGCAATCCGGTCCCCGGGCTCTTATTCGATTTATCAGTTTGGCGGGTATCGGCATGGCGGGATCCGCATTGTTGTGGACCATATTGGTATATCTGATGCCGCTGAAAGTGGGATCCTCGCTTTTGGGTAGTGCATGGCCAGAAGCACGTCATTTGGTGCTATGGATTGGAATTGGCTTAGTACTTGGCAATTTTGCTGCTGCTGCCGCCGCTGGTCTGAGGGCGATGCGAGCAGCTAGAGAAGGGCTACTATTAGCTCTAGCCATGGTCCCCGTGACGATTTTAACTTGCCTCGGGGGTGCGGCAATCTATGGCGCCAAAGGCTTTGCTATTGGAACCACAATTTCCTATTTTGTATTGGCCATATTAGGATCGTATGTCTTCTTTCGGAGCACACACGTTAAATCACCTGATCCCACATAAAAGACCACTAGAGGGTAGTGCGTTACTTTGAGAACGTTTCCAGGTCTTCAAATTACGAAGACGAACCGCACGCTGTTCCACCTTCCAGGCGTAGGCAAACTAACTATCAGGGGAACTATTGGCGCCGCTTGAGGTGGAACTGGCGAGCACTTGGCGTAGCAGTTCTCCAAATTTACCCAGACCTACCGATCGATCCAGGAATCCCATTGCATACGTCCTCGATGCGTGCCTCATTGCTGTGAGTTGTTCTTCTTTCGATACCAAGTCCTCGAGGGTGGCTGCAAGGTCCCTCGGATTTCCCGGTTCTACCAAAAGAGCCACTCCATTTGTCTGGTCGAGGAAGTGGCGAGATGCGCCGAGTTGGGAGACTGCTGCGACGATGGGTCTCCCAGCCGCCAGGTAGCTGGTGAGTTTGCTCGGGACGGACATTTCTCGGACGCTGGATCTCTCATTTATGAGGAGAACGTCGGCGGCAGCAAGCATCAATGCATATTGCGAGTCCTTCACAACGCCCAAAAACCGAACATTGGACATTCCTGAAGCTTGCCGTTCAAGCTCTCGGCGTTGACTCCCATCTCCGATCAGAATGAACTCAATTGAGGGATTCTCGACCAATTTCGCGGCCCCAATGACGTTGGCCAGGTCTTGTTTGAACCCCATATTTCCTGTGTGAATCAATAGAATTCGATCCTTGGACCACCGGAGCTCGTCCCGGGCTGCATCTCGCTCATGAGTGCTGGCTTGAATGCGAATCCAATTCGGAACTAGGTGGATGTCTTCATCCGGCACGCCGTATTCGGAGACATGCTCTCTGAATCCGTCACTGATAACTGCCACCTTCGAAGCCGATCGAAATGCCCAGCCTTCAAGTCGGGCGGTAATTGCCGTTGTACGGCTGGCCCCAGTGAGCCCGCTCTGACTTGTCGCCATTGCCATGAGATCCTGGACATGAAGGACCAATGGGCATTGGAATCTCCTTGCTAGGACTGCTCCGGCGACAGCGCCACCCAGTGCAGGACTAATCGCAATGATCAGATCCGGCCTTTCGTTACGTGCGCGCAAGATTGTGTGCGCGCAGTAGGAAGCTTCGTATGCCGCCCGTCTCGGCGCTGTCATTTTCCGAGGTACGGAATGCAGCAGGCGCGAAATCTCCACTCCGTTTCGCATTTCATGGCTGGCCAATCGATGGCGATAGGAGGTTTCGACCTGCCAAGTCGGATAGTGGGGTACCCCTGTGATGACCTTGACGGACGCACCCAGGCTCGCGAGATATTCTGATATCTCGGTTGTGTACGGTCCGATTCCGGTGGCTTCGGGCCAGTAGTTGATTCCGAGGATCAGAATTCGAACCCCTGAGAAGGTGCCTAGTGTTGGCTCTGTCTCGGTTGGACTAGTGATGGCCGCCGAACCTCACAGTCCTAGCAGGCACGGAGGGAGTGTACGTATCAAGTGCCTGTATTGAAAGAGTGACATTGAATAGTGAGATAGAAACGCGTGGCTTTGCTACGGAATTCATCAATTGTAAATCACCCAGCTTCGTTGATGTCGGACCTTGCAAATAGACTCTTTTAAGCAAGTGGCTCAAGAAAGCCCAATCAGCTGAACGGCGAACTATGTCCGCCTCAAGATACCCATCGTTAATCAACCCCCGATCCACGCATGGTTTCGATCGCGTGAACTCCGCCGTCAACATGAAGAATCTCTGCTGTAGTCATGGGCAACAAGTCACTGAACAAGGCAATACAGGCTCGTGCAACGACCTCGGAATTGTGGATATCCCAGCCCAGGGGCGCACGCTCAGCCCAGGACTCCTCAAAGACCGAGAAGCCCGGAATGGATTTCGCCGCCATGGTCCGAATCGGCCCCGCCGCGATGAGATTCACGCGAATACCATCCTCGCCGAGATCTCGAGCCAGGTAACGGGTCAGTGATTCGAGCGCGGCTTTGGCCACGCCCATCCAGTCATAAATTGGCCAAGCGACAGTGGCATCGAAGTCGAGTCCAACAACCGACGCGCCCCCGTCGTGTCCTGCCTCTATTAGGAGCGGTTTGAAGGCTTCAACCAGTGCTTTGAGTGAGTAAGCGGATATGTTCAGCGCAGTTGAAACGTCCTCCCAGCTGGCGGCGAACATGCCGTTGCCGAGGCAACTGGGCGGAGCGAATCCGATTGCGTGAAGAAGTCCGTCAAGGCGGGGCCAACGCTCGGCAAGCGCCGCACCAGCGGCTTCGAGTTGTTCGGGCGAGGTCACGTCGATTTCGAGGACTTCGGGCTCGGTTGGGAGCTTCCGAGCGGTTCGCTTGGTGAGCGAGAGGGCTCTTCCAGCCCCAGAGAGGACGATCTCAGCCCCCTGTTCCTGGGCCAGTTTCGCGACCGCGTAGGCGAGGGAAGCATCAGTGAGGACGCCTGTTACGAGGATCCGTTTGCCGTCGAGAAGTCCCATTCGGTAGGTGAGGTTATGCGACAGTGTGGGGATGCACGTCGGAATTCTGGGTGGAACAGGTCCAGCGGGGCGCGGAATTGCGATTCGGCTAGCCCACGCTGGGGTGACAGTGACGATCGGATCTCGAGATGGTGAGCGCGCGGCGGCTGTCGCGGGTCAGGTCGTAGAGCAACGGCCACATCTGACCCTGGATATCCGGGGAGCCGACAACAGTGGGGCAGCCGAGGCTGAGGTGGTTGTTTTGGCCACCCCCTGGGACAGTGCCGTTCCAACGGTGCAGTTGGTGCGGGCTTCGATGGTCGGAAAGGTGGTCATTTCCATGGCCAACGCGCTTTTTAAGGAAGGCCGTGAAATGATGGCGTTGATACCTCCACGCGGCTCAGTGGCGGCAGCCGTTCAAGCTGCTCTGCCCGAATCGCTAGTGGCCGCCGCTTTCCACCACCTTCCCGCGTCGGAGATGGAAGATCTGGAGTCGGGGTTGGAAGCAGATGTCCTCGTGTGTTCGGATCACCCTGAAGCGACCGCGGCCACTATGGAACTAACCCACTTGATGAAGGGACTGCGACCTTTAGACGCCGGCACCCTCAGTCAGGCTGGAGCGATCGAGGCCTTTACCGCAGTCTGCATTACGTTGAACATTCGCCACAAAGCACACTCGACTCTCCGGATGGTAGGCATCTAGGCATGCGGCTGTTTGACACAGCCAAGAGGGAGGTTGTTCCCTTCGAACCGGGACACGAAGTAACGCTCTATTCCTGTGGGATAACCCCGTATGACTCGGCACATCTAGGGCACGCCGCGGTCTATCTGTACTTCGACATGCTGCAGCGGCGACTGCGCGATCTAGGGCACGCCACCCGATGCGTCCGCAACGTAACCGATGTTGATGATGACATCCTGCGTAAGGCGCGAGAACTGGGAGTGCACTACCTGGACCTGGCAGCTGAAGAGATGGCTCGATTTGATTCCGAAATGGGCATGCTCAATCTCTTGCCCGTTGAGTCCGAACCGCGAGCCACATCAGCCATATCTGAGATCCTGTCCTTGGTGGGCGCCGCTCTAGACGGTGGGCACGCCTATGAGGCGGGGGGTGCCGTCTATTTCGACGTCTCTACTTTCGCCAGATTTGGCGAAGTAAGCGGATATGACCGAAGCAGAATGATCGAACTGGCAGCCGAGCATGGCGGCAATCCCGATGATCCGAACAAACGGGATCCCTTGGATTTCGTCCTTTGGCAGCCCTCGATGGCTGACGAGCCTGCCTGGGAATCCCGTTGGGGTCCTGGGCGACCCGGGTGGCACATTGAGTGCTCTGCCTTGGCCTTGCGAGAACTAGGGGAGACGGTCGATATTCATGGGGGAGGGCGGGACCTCATTTTTCCCCACCACGAATGCGAGAATGCCCAATCGGAGTCGGTGACCGGAAAGCAATTCGTCCGGTTGTGGTTCCATGTTGGATTGGTCGGACTCAATGGGACAAAGATGTCGAAATCCCTGGGTAACCTCGTATTTGTAGGGGATCTGTGCCAGGACTGGGAACCGTCAGCTGTCCGTTTGGCGCTACTTGGGCATCACTACCGACCGGATTGGGATTGGGATACGGAGACCGACATGCTCGCCGCTACAGCTCGCCTGGCCCTCTGGCGCGGAGCACCCAGCGGGATGGGGGGCAAAGGTTTGGATGCCGTTCGGAGAGCACTCGACGATGATCTCGACACGCCGCTTGCACTTGAGGAGCTCGATGCTGAAGCGGAAGCCGGCCGCTCCATTACTGGGGGTGCCGCCCTCCTCGGCGTTCGACTCTAGGCACACTGAGCAGGAACTATGCTTGCATCCCAATGATCCCGAAGGATTCTTCAATCTTCGTCGCAGGGCATACTGGGCTTGTTGGCTCGGCTGTTCTGCGGAAATTGCGCTCAGAAGGGTTTACCAACCTTCTAGTTGCCCGGCGTGAGCAAGTTGATCTGCGGGATCAAGCGGCGGTGACGTACTGGTTTCGTGCCAATCGACCGGAGTATGTCTTTCTCGTGGCTGGGACAGTCGGAGGCATTATGGCCAATTCGACCCGACCTGCGGAATTTCTCTACGACAACATGATGATCCATGCCACGGTTGTTCACGCCGCCTTTCTGTTCGACACTCAGAAGCTGCTCTACCTAGGCAGCTCATGCATCTACCCACGCCAGGCGGCGCAACCGATAGATGAGGGTCAACTCCTCATGGGTCCGCTTGAACCCACGAACGAGTACTACGCCATTGCAAAAATTGCAGGGGTCAAGCTTTGCCAGAGCTATCGAGCCCAACATGGGTGCAACTTTATTTCAGCGATGCCGACGAACCTCTATGGACCGAACGACAACTTCGATTTGACGAGTAGCCATGTCCTTCCCGCTTTGATCCGAAAGTTCCATGACGCGAGAATTGCTGGTCGCGATGAGGTGGAAATTTGGGGCTCTGGTGACCCAAGGAGGGAGTTCCTTCATGTTGACGACCTCGCGGATTCCTGTCTCTTCCTCATGGAGAACTACTCAGAAGCTCAACACGTAAATGTTGGTACTGGAGTTGACGTAACGATTCGAGAGTTGGCTGAAATCGTGCGTGACATCGTTCACCCACATGCACGTTTGGTGTTCGATTCATCGAAGCCGGACGGTATGCCTCGCAAAGTCCTTGATGTATCTAAGCTGAACAAGCTTGGATGGCATCCGACAATCGATTTGGCTGACGGAATTCGCGATACCTATGCATGGTTCTTGGCGCAAGCCCCTGGCAGTATTCGGGGCACAGAATTGATGGGTGCAGCTAGATGAATTGCAATATCTCAGATCTTCGCCACAGCAGCGGCCTTGATGCTGGGCCGTCATGGGCTGGGGTGGCTAGAGATTCAGCGGTTCCAAGGTCCGGAAATAAGCAAAATAAGCATACGACTCGAGCGATGTCCGGTCGGGACGAAATCATGAGTGGGCATGGATCTCTACCGGTGGGGATTGTTGGGCGGATCGTTCCTGAACGGCTTGGGTCGTAGCAGAACGTGTCCTTTGAACCGCTCGATTCGACTGATTCTGGAGAACCAGAGTCGGGTGAGGTGATTCGAATTCGCCGAGAAGCACGCCCACCTGCAGGTGGCGAAGCCGACACCGAATTCCAATTTGGCGCTCATCCTGCCCCACCAGAGGACATCGCGCGGGCCTACATCAACCAACATGGGGACTTTGTTGGATGGGACAAGACGAATAGGTGGCATAGGCCCTTAAAGATCTATGGCATAGCAGTGGCGGTAGCGGCGGTTCTGGCGGCAGCGGCGTTGGTCGGTGTACTAAAGAGTGGAGTGCTGCACCGAGGTACCCAACCACGGCCTGCGGGGAGTGTTGTCCGGCAACCCTTGGTCGACGTGGTCCAAGATTTAGCTCGAAGTGAGGTGACATTTGACGTGCACTTGTCGTCGTGCCTTGTGAAGGTTGTGGCATTCGGTGGCCCGACTTCCGTGACGGTGGGAGGCAAGGTTCAGAATCTCCCTCAGAGTGACTCCAAGACTTTCACGGTGACGAACAACCTAACTTTAGTTACGGCCAACTCAGCAGCACGAGTTGGCGTGTATGACGGATCTGAAGTGATTGGATATTATTTTCCGTCTTTCGGCCCCTTCACTTTGACAATCCACGCGTTAGGGAAGAGGTAGGACTCGATCTCGAGCCAGAGTCAGAAGGTCTACTGGCCGACGCGTGCGCTGACACCAATCGAAGTTAGATCCTTAAATTGGATAATCGGAGAGGCCTGACTTGCCTTGCTAGGTTCGAAATCGTGAGAAACGCCATCGCAACGTCGACAATGTACCGCCGCTTATCTCATTCGAAGTTGGGAGAGTTGGCAAAGCCGTCGATAAAGAAGTCTCGGGCACGCCGGAATGGCCACTATTCGAACTTCGATGAAGAGTCGATAATCGAGCGACTAACAAACCGAGACGACATCATCAGGTTCTGCGTCGACATCGGAGCCAGTGACGGACTTACAATGTCAAACACTCTCGCTTTGTTCGAGCGAGGGTGGGCCGGGCTGTCGGCAGAGCTGGACGGACCGAACTTTGCCGCGCTGGCACGACTCCATGCTCAGTTTCCGAAGAGTTCCTTGTTTCGCGGGCGTGTTTCTCCCGACATGGTCTGCAGCCTGTTTCGGACGATTGACGTACCCAGGAATTTCGGTCTGTTGAATCTCGACATTGACAGCTACGACTACTTCGTACTCGAAGCGATCCTCGGTGAGTACCGTCCCAGCGTCATCTGTGCGGAGATCAATGAAAAAATCCCTCCGCCTATCAAGTTCACGGTGAACTACTCGCCAGAGGCCTTTACGGATGGCCACTTTCACGGCCAATCCATCTGCCAGCTCGATCTTCTCCGTGAACGCTTCGACTATGTATTCGTCCAGCTGGAGTACAACGATGCATTCCTCATGCCGGCTGAGCTTGCAACATCGTCACTTTCGGCGGAAGACGCCTATCGGCTTGGCTATGCCGACCGACCCGACCGCCTGAACCGAATGCCGTGGAACAGAGACATGGAGCCGCTGCAGGGCATGGATCCTGCCTCGTCCATAGCGTTCCTGGACGGTATGTTCTCAGCACAGAGTGGGCGGTACACGCTCAGAATATGAGCCTGTGGCAGCTCGCCTATTTCTCGAAACACCCAAAGCTCGTGCCGACGAATTTCGTCAAGGATTGTTGAACCCTAAAAGCTATTAGTTAGACACCCCTTAGCCGGGTGAAGACTTCGGCGAGACTATCAGCCATGAATTCTGCACTATAATTATCCCGACATTCTTTGGCAATTTCGGTCCGTCTTCTAAGCCAGAGTTTTTTATTGTCTTCCATTCCCAGCAGACCCTCTGCTAACGAATGTTCGTCGCCCTCTGTAAAGAATGCGCAGTTCTCCCCTCTTTTTGCTGCTTCTATTTCTGGCGAATGGGCTTCGTCGGCAGCAATAAGCATAGGAACCCCAAATGACAAACTTTGAATCAGAGAGAGCCCGACATATCCCGGGGAAACTGAAGCTATCGCGCGCTCGTAGAAATATCTCAATTGATTTTGATCATTGATCGTCCCGGCAAAAGTCACCCTATTGGATAGATCGTAAGAAGCAGCTTGGTGCTTCAAGGATTGTGTTTCAGAGCCTTCGCCAACGAACACCAAGTTTGCCGAAAGTCCTCCGCGGACCGCTTCCTTGAAGGCATTTAATAGCAAAGCCGGCCTTTTGTCGACGTCCATTCTTCCAACGTAAATAAAATCTAGGTTACCCTCTGCAAGCTCAGCCGCTACAATGTCCTTGGAGGAATAGAGGGCGTTTGGAGCCGAAACGACTCGTAGTTTCGGATAGCGCTGTGCGAGTTCATTCCTTTGCTTGTCAGTGTATACAACGGTCTCGTAGGCAAGCAGGCGCATGGCATGCCTGATGTGCTCTGTCCAGTATTTGTCACCGCGTCGAGACCACGAATGCCCCCAAAGTGCAGTTCGTCGCTTGAGGAGGCGGCGAATCAGCAGAATGACCCAGTTTGAGATTATGCGTGGATTAAATTCAAGAATGACGCTTGGAGCGGCGAGGGCTTCCCGCAGAATTCCACTTTGCCATTCCAAGCGTCGCCAAAATAGAAAGTGGTTGTGCAAGGGCACCAGAGTGTCATCGAGCGAGACTCCAGTCTGGATGTTCTCGTTGAAATACGATTGACCCACAAATATCTGCAATTCCCCACCGCATCGGTCTTTTAGCAACTTAAAGGGAATTTGCCTGTATTCTGGCGCGACAGTTTGGACCAAGACCATCTTTGAGCCTCCATGTCGCAATGGCTTAGTTCTCCCGGCGGTCAAGATCTGTCTTAAGTCACCGATGCGGGCTCCGCAGTGGGGCACCCCAAAGCGAGGCCCACCCTGAAGGACCTGGGTTCAGTGACGGCTGACCAAGCTGCTCCGGCAGGCACATTCTAGGCGATCCACCGTGAGTACCTAAACCATTCCGTCGCCGAGTCGTGTCAGGAAGCGCACCAGGTCGGACACAGCACGGTCGCAGTAACGAAGGCGGCCGAAACGAGAGTGAAGCGTTGAGCCTCGCGGTAGCACAGATCTGAGCAATTTCGCTCGTAATAATGAAATGCCTTTTATACCGCTAGCCGCTCACCTATGATCTCAACAACGCTGCAATCATTTGTGCGCAACGGCGGTGTCCGGACCAGGGACTGGACAAGGAGTGGTGATGACGATGTTTAGCGTCGGCGCGCGGTTTGTGCGCGCGCAAAATGGTCGCCACGTGGCGACTGTCGGGTTTCGCCGGCGGACGGTGGACGGTGTCGTGGCGTCACTCATTGCCTCTTTTGTGATGTTGGTCAGCATCATCGGCAGCGCGGGTACCAATGTCGGGGCGGATTCACCGGCTCTCTCATCGTCTGTCGGACAGGCTCTCAGCGTTGTCAGTGCTGCGCTGTCGCCGCTCTCGACAGCTTTGGAGTCGATACAGCTTGCGAACTCGAGGTCGAACGGCTCCCTGGTTTCGGGTCTTTCGTTATTCCCGACGACTCCAGTGGCTCCTACCGCGCCAGCACCTCCAGCGAGTACCGGGCCTGTTCCAGCCGCGGTGACTTCGGTGATTGCGTCCCAGGCCGGCACTCTGCCCGACCTGGCAGTGACGTGGGTGCCCTCGGCGACGGAAACAGGCGCCGCGGTCCAGCTGAGTGACTTCG
>Ga0206858_1134_pt2 | contig 16918 bp, 15 predicted proteins | sample Alteio_BWOrgCont_46_FD_152622 | JGI IMG/M metagenome (GOLD analysis project Ga0206858, IMG submission 152622) | Enriched cells from forest soil in Barre Woods Harvard Forest LTER site, Petersham, Massachusetts, United States -... | ecosystem: Environmental > Terrestrial > Soil > Temperate forest >... | reverse complement strand
GGCGGCGCGGAGCGAGGACGGCTCGGAAATGGTGGTGGGGACGGAAGTCGCGGTGGAGCGCTATGAAGATGCAATCGCGTACGTGAGGCGCTGGGACGAGATGGCCTCCGACCCTAGCGCGAGCTGGCGCCGGAAGTATGCTGCCGCCGAAGGCACGGCGCCGGAGGAATCCCAGCCGATCGCCAACAGCATTGTTTCGCACTATCGCGTGTTGGACAAACTGGGAGACGGCGGCATGGGCGTGGTTTACCGTGCCGAAGACACGCGGCTGGGCCGCACAGTGGCGTTGAAGTTTCTGACGCGGCCGTACCTGCGCGATGCATCCGCTTTGGAGCGGTTCGAACGGGAGGCGCGGGCAGCATCGGCCTTGAACCATCCCAATATCTGCACGCTATACGACGTGGGCGAATCCCCCTGCGGGCCGTTTCTCGCCATGGAGTACCTGGAGGGAGTGAGCCTGCGCGACAAGATCGATGGAAAACCCATACCGGTGTCCGAGCTGCTGAACGTCGCGATTCAGATCGCCGAGGGGCTGGAAGCGGCACACGCGGCGGGCATTGTGCACCGGGACATCAAGCCGGCCAACGTGTTTCTGACCGCCCGCGGGCAGGTAAAGATTCTGGACTTCGGGTTAGCGAAGGTGAATGCGGGCCGGAGACCGCAGGTGACAGGAGAGCGAACCGCGGCCACCGTCGAGATCACGAGTTCGGGCGCCGCTTTGGGAACGGTCGCATACATGTCGCCCGAGCAGGCAAAGGGCCAAGACATCGACGCGCGCACGGACCTGTTCTCGTTCGGGGTGGTCTTGTACGAGATGGCGACGGGCGTTCGGCCCTTTGAGGGGACCACGTCGGCGGTGGTGTTTGACGCCATTCTCAACAAGGCGCCGGTCCCGCCCACGCGACTTCAGCCCGCGGTACCGGCGGCACTGAGCCGGATCATCGAGCATGCACTCGAGAAAGACCGGGAGCGCAGATACGGCACCGCCACCGAAATGGTTTTCGACTTGGAGAAGCTGCAGGAAGGAATGGAATCGTCCGCGGCGGTGTGAATTTGGGATGAAAGGCTTCGAGGCCAGGAGGGTTTTGAAGTAGAGAGGCGAGGCTGAGGCCCGCCCAGAAGCGAGGAAAACGTATGCATTTCGGACCGGGAGTTTTTGTAATTGCAGGGCTGATGTTTCTCTGCGTGATTTTATTAATGAGCATGTTCGCGAGGCTGTTTCGTAAAGCCGGGCCGCACGAAGCGCTAGTGGTTTATGGCTTTGGGGGAACGCGCATTATCAAGGGTGGCGGCGGCGTCATCTGGCCCATGATCGAAAACTGCCGGTGGCTATCGCTCGAGCTAATGTCGTTCGACGTGGCGCCGCAGCAGGATTTGTACACCAAGCAAGGCGTGGCGGTGACGGTCGAGGCCGTAGCCCAGATCAAGGTGAAGAGCGATCCGGAATCGATTCTGACGGCGGCGGAGCAGTTTTTGACCAAGTCGCCGCAAGAGCGTGACGGACTAATTCGCCTCGTCATGGAAGGGCATTTGCGCGGGATTATCGGGCAGTTGACGGTGGAAGAGATCGTCAAGCAACCGGAGATGGTGGGGGACCGGATGCGCTCCACGTGCGCCGCTGACGTGAACAAAATGGGGTTGGAAGTGATTTCGTTCACGATCAAGGAGGTCCGCGATAAGAACGAGTACATCACGAACATGGGCAAGCCGGACGTGGCGCGAATCAAGCGCGACGCGGATGTGGCGTCGGCGGAAGCTTCGCGCGATACGGCAGTGGCGACGGCGGCGGCGCAATTGGCGGCCGCAGTGGCAACAGCCGAAGCCGACCAGAAGCGCATTGAGGCGCAGACGGCTTCGCAGGCCAAGCAGGCCGAGGCGCAGCGCGATCTCGAGGTCAAGAAAGCGGCCTACCAGGAATCTGTCAAAAGGCAGCAGGCCCAAGCCGACAAGGCTTACGAGATCCAGACGAACGTAATGCAGCAGCAGGTGATGGTGGAGCAGGTCAAGGTTCAGCAGGTGGAAAAAGAGCAGCAGATCAAGGTGCAGGATGCCGAGATTCAGCGCCGAGAGCGCGAGCTGGTGGCGACGGTGCTGAAGCCGGCCGAGGTCGAGCGTCAGCGCATCGAGACACTGGCCGCCGCCGAGAAGCAGCGGTTGACTGCCGAGGCCGAAGGTCACGCTAGCGCCATACGTGCTCAGGGTGAGGCTGAGGCCGAGATCATCTTCAAGAAAGGCGACGCGGAAGCGCGTGCGATGAATGTGAAGGCGGAGGCGTATCAGGAGTACAACCAAGCGGCGGTGGTCGACAAACTGTTCACCAACATGCCGGAAGTCGTACGCGCGCTGGCGGCGCCGCTGGCCAACGTCGACAAGATCACCATCGTTTCCACAGGGAACGGCGATTCGGCGGGCATGAGCAAGATCACGGGCGACATCACCAAGATGGCGGCGCAAATCCCGGCGCTGTTCGAAACGCTCTCGGGCATGCAGATGTCGGAGCTGTTGAGCAAAGTTCGGTCGATCGGGGACAAGACGCCTCGCACCGATGGGAGCGACGCGAAGAAATAGGGCAAGCGGTAAAAGTTGGAAGGAGATTTTTATGGCACTACTGGAAAGAGTCTCAACACTGGTTCGGGCGAATCTCAACGACCTGATCGATAAGGCCGAAGAGCCCGAAAAAATGATCAAGCAGGTCATCCTGGACATGCAGAACCAGTTGATGCAGGTGAAGACACAGGTGGCGATCTCCATCGCCGACCAACACCTGCTGGAAAAGAAGCAGACTGACAACAAGGATAAGCATGCCGAGTGGATGCGCAAAGCGGAGCTGGCCGTGGACAAGAAGCACGATGACCTGGCGCGGGCGGCATTGGAGCGTGCTATGAGCTATCAGCAAATGGCCGCAAGCTTCGATCAACAGATCGCCGATCAGAAGACGCAGGTGGAGAATCTGAAATCAGCTTTGCGGCAATTGGAGCAGAAGCTGGCCGAGGCCCAGGCCAAAAGCGATGTTTTGGTGGCGCAACACCGCCGGTCGCGGGCGCTCGGCAAGGCCAGCGATGCACGCCTGGCCATGGGTGACGGGTCGAATGCCGCCGCCTTCGAGCGCATGGAGCGCAAGGTGATGCATTCTGAAGCCGTGAGCCAGGCGAAATCCGAGATGGGAGCAGACAGCATGGAGGACCGCTTGGCGGCGCTCGAGAAGGAGGATAAAATCGACAAGCTGCTGGCGGAAATCAAAACCCGCCGCGGCGTTGCGTGAAACCATGCTCAAGCGCTTTCACTTTGACTCGCCGACTGAGGTTTATCGGGCGGATGCGGCCGTCCTGTGGTGCTTCGACGACCGCATCACGCTCGTGGTGCAGAAGTTTCTGAAGCGGATTGGGGTGAGACAGGTAGATACTGTCCGGATCGCGGGAGGCGCCATGGCACTCGCGTCGCCAAAGGACAACTTCGAGCAGGGGTTCGTTATCGAGCAACTGCGCGTGTCGCGGAGGCTGCACCAAACCGAACGTGTGATCCTGTTCGCGCATCGCGATTGCGGCGCGTATGGAGGCTCGGCGCGGTTCCAGGGAGATGCGGAAACCGAGGCGTCCTTTCATCGTGCGGAACTGGCGCGGGCCGCGGAGGTGATCCGGGCGGCGTTGCCGGACGTCACGGTTGAGTACTACTTCGCGGACTTTGACGGCGTGTGGGAAATGGATGCGCCGCGCTCAGCGATCGCCGGCTAGCTTGCGCAGCTCGTCCAGCTGGCCACCGAGCTCGTTCAACCGCTTCATCACGTCCGCGTGCTCGCGCTCGTGTGGGCGGGGCTCTTTCGCCTCAAAGTAGAACACGCCGCCAGGCTCCAGCGTGCAGTGGTGTATCTCATCCAGCGAGCCGAAACCTTGGCGGTGCGCGACCGTCAGCAACTCGGACTCAGTCAGCAACTCCTTTGCAAGCCCGCCAGGGCACACGCATCCATTTTCAATGAGGCATATCGGCGTACCTTCCAGGATCTCGTCCAGCCGGCGGTGCTTAAACAGAAACCGCACCACCAGGTAATTCACCCCGAACAGTGCGAAGGCGCCGATCAATCCTCCGGAGACGGAGTTGTCGTCCCCGATGATGGCGTTTTGCACTGTATTTGAAACCGAGAGCAGAACGACTAAGTCAAAGGGATTGAGTTGGGCCAGCTCGCGCTTTCCGAAAATGCGCAACATCAGCACCAGAAATGCATACACGATGATCGGGCGCAGGATTTTTTCCGCGACCGGCAGGTTGAGCGCGAACATATGGGTCCACATGAATTTTTTTCTCCAAGGGAAATCATACGGTACGAGAGGATAAATATAGTTAATATAGTTACGAGCCCTTCGGCAGGCATCCATGCATCGGGATCACGCACGTGGCGGATTGAGGGCGGCGTGAGCACTTCCCCGGCCGCGTTCTTGACTGCGTGCATGCTCGCCCTTCAGGCGCCACCAACAGGACCCATCAAGCCCATGCACACCAACCGTCTCATTCACGAGAAGAGTCCGTACCTGCTGCAACACGCGCATAATCCAGTGGACTGGTACGCCTGGGGACCGGAAGCGTTCGAGGCAGCGCGCAAGGAAAACAAGCCGATTTTTCTTTCCATTGGCTACTCCACTTGCCACTGGTGCCACGTCATGGAGCGCGAGTCGTTCGAAAACGAACAGATCGCGGCGATCCTGAACAAATACTTTGTGGCCATCAAAGTCGATCGCGAGGAGCGGCCGGATGTGGACCGGATCTACATGGCGTATGTGCAGGCAAGCACCGGTGGCGGCGGTTGGCCCATGTCAGTGTGGCTCACTCCCGACCTGAAGCCGTTCCTGGGTGGGACGTATTTTCCGCCTGAAAATCGTTATGGCCGCGCGGGATTTCCGGCTGTGCTCGAGCGCGTGGCCGAGGCATGGCGCACGGACCGCCAGAAAATCGTGGAATCGAGCGCCGAGGTGCTGGCACATCTGGAGCAGGCGGCTGAGGTGGCACCGGCGGGAGGCCTGGATCCGAATGCCTTGCAAGCCGGATTTCTGCAATTCCGGCGATCGTTTGACTCGACGTCAGGTGGGTTCGGTGGGGCACCAAAGTTTCCCCGGCCAGTAACTCTGAACTTCTTGTTGCGGTATTCTCTGCGCACCCATAACGAAGAGGCGCGCGACATGGTGTTGGCCACGCTTCGTGCCATGGCGAAGGGCGGGATGCATGACCAGTTAGGCGGCGGATTTCATCGTTATTCGGTGGATGAGCGCTGGTTCGTGCCGCACTTCGAGAAAATGCTATACGATCAGGCGCAACTGGCGATTTCTTATATCGAGGCTTATCAGATCACACACGACGCTTTCTTCGCTGGAGTGGCGCGGCGGATCTTCGACTATGTGCTGCGCGATATGACCGATAAAGACGGCGGCTTTTATTCGGCGGAAGACGCGGACAGCGTGATCGATCCCGCCAAGCCGGAAGTGAAGGGCGAAGGCGCGTATTACGTCTGGACGCACACGGAGATCAAGCACGTGGTTGGAGAACCGGCGTCGTCGTGGTTTTCGTTCCGCTACGGCATCGGACCGCATGGCAATGTGGAGAGCGACCCGCACGATGAGTTCACCGGGAAGAACATTCTTTTTGAGGCGCACACGGTAGAGGAGACGGCGCGACGCTTCTCACTGCCGCTTGCGGGTGTGGAACGCGGGCTCGCCGAGGCTATGGAGAAGCTGTTAGCGGCACGGTCGAAGCGCGTGCGGCCGCATCTGGATGACAAGGTGTTGACGGCGTGGAACGGTTTGATGATTTCCGCGCTGGGGAAGGGCGGCGCGATCCTTTCCGAACCACGCTATTCAGCCGCCGCGACGCGAGCCGCGGAATTCATCCTGAACCGGATGTATGAGGCAAAGACCGGTTCGCTGCTGCGCCGTTACCGGCAACAAGACGCCGCCATTCCAGGTTTTCTGGACGATTACGCGCTCTTTACCCAGGCGCTGCTCGATTTGTATGAGATGCAGTTTGACATCCGCTATCTCGAAACCGCTGTGAAGCTGGCTGCAAAACAGAGCGAGTTGTTTGAAGATCGGCAGCACGGCGGATTTTTCAGCACCGCCGGGGGCGACTCCAGTCTCCTGATGCGCATGAAAGATGATTACGATGGCGCCGAGCCCTCGGGAAACTCGATTGCTGCGTTGAATCTCCTGCGCCTCGCACAAATGACCGACCGGCATGACCTGCGGGAGTCCGCGGAGCGAACCCTGGCTGCATTTGCTTCGCGAATCAGCAGCATGCCCTCGGGCGTTCCCCAAATGTTGGTGGCATACGAGTTCAGCCTGTCAAAACCGAAGCAAGTCATACTGGTAGGCGCCCCGTCGACGGCGAACGCGCAAGAAATGTTGCGCGTGTTACACGAGCGATTCATGCCGGATCGGATCGTACTGTTCGTGGATGAGTCGTCGCGCAAAGCACTCGCCGGCTACCTTCCAGTGATCGAAACCATGAGTGCCGTTCACGACAAAACTACGGCATATGTGTGTGAGAACTACACATGTAAACTGCCGACGGCGGACGCGGGCAAGTTCGCCGAATTGCTACAATAACAGCTCAAATCAAATTTAGGAGACAAACATGGAGAGACCAGGAGCGACCACAATGCGGGGAAACCCGCTGACACTGATTGGCCCCGAGCTGAAGGCCGGCGATTCGGCTCCGGATTTCAAGTTAGTGGACAACAGCCTCAAGAACGTCTCGCTGGCCGATACCGGAAGCAACGTTCGCATCATCAGCGTAGTGCCTTCGCTGGACACGCCGGTTTGCGATGCGCAGACTAAGCGCTTCAACGAAGAGGCGGCCAAATTGCCCGGTGTCGATATTCTAACCGTGAGCATGGACCTGCCGTTCGCGCAAAAGCGCTGGTGCGGGGCGTTCGGCGTGGACAAAGTCAAGATGCTGTCGGACCATCGGGACGGATCATTTGGCACCAACTACGGAACGCTGATCAAGGATCTGCGGATCGAGAGCCGGGCGATTTTTGTACTGGACCAGAAGAACAAGATTCGGCACGCCGAGTACGTCAAAGAAGTAGCCGATTTCCCCAATTACGACACCGCCCTCGCCGCCGCCCGGGCCGCTGCGTCAGCCGCATCCGCATAAGCTGGCACCGGGGGCCAGAATCCGGCCGCGCGTTATCGGCCCAGGATTTCAACTGAATCACAGCGAAACACCTCCGGTCTCCTCACCTGAAAACCGCGCGCACGGCGTGGGGAGCGGAGTACTGGGCCGTGCGGCCGGGAGCCCGATTGTGCGCGGCGGACTGGCCCTCAGCGTGGGGCTGATCGCCGGCAACCTGCTCGGTTTCTTCCGTGTGGCGTTGACTGCGTACTTGCTGGGTACGCACAGCGCGGCAGATGCGCTTGCCGTGGCGATAGGACCGATCGATACACTCAACTCGGTTCTCATCAACACGATGATCTTCGCCTTTGTTCCCATGCTCACGGAGCACGAGGGGAACCATCGTGCGGGGCTATTTCGCAAATTGAACCACGTGTTTGTGCGGGTTTTTGGTGGGCTGGCTATATTCATCATCCTCGCGGCGCCGCTGCTGATTCGCCTGCTTGCTCCGGGATTGGACGCGGCGTATGTGGGGACCGCGGTCACCATTCTGCGGATTGCGGCGATTTCCTCTCTGCCCGCCGGTACTGCCGCGCTGTACGTTGCGTACCTTTACACACAAAGGCGCTTTGCGGCGACGGCGTTTTACCAGGCCTCGCTCAATGTGTTTACCATTGCCTGCGCACTCGGGCTCTGGCGGTTGCTAGGCGTCTACGGGTTCGCCATAGGCTACGCGGCCGGGGCATGGGTACAATTGGCGATCGTATATTCCGCGAGCCGCTCCAGCCTTGCCGCCCCAGACGCGCAAGAACACGGCATTGACTGGCGCGCGTTGCTGGCCAAACCGGTTTCCTTCCTGGTTTACGCCGGAGTCCTCGGGCTTAACATCATCATTACCAGAGCTTATGCCACACATACGGGCCCAGGAATGGCGGCGGCGTTCGACTACAGCATGCGATGTCTCAACGTGCCGCTCGCGTATCTGATCAATCCAGTGTCCAATTCGCTGCTGCCGGAAATCGCTCGCTTGCGAAGCCGTTTCCAACTGCGCCAAGCGTTCCGTTTGATCGACAAGACCATTGCGCTGGTTGCATTTGTTGGGTTGCTAGGATGTGCTGTAGGAATCGCCTTTCGTGAACCGCTCATAACATTACTGTTCCAGCGCGGCAACTTCACGGCGCAATCCACGCGCGTAGTGGCGGCGGTGTTTCTCGGATTCGCGCCAAGCCTGATCGGATGGAGTTTGTTGGAACTGATGTCGCGGGCTCTGTTTGCTCTGGATCGTCCCGCGCTGCCGCTCGGAGCGGTGGCCATCTCTGCGATCTTCAACCTCGGTTTTGTGTTGCTAGTCCATTCGCCGGAACCGCAGTGGATCGGGTTGGGCGCGTCACTTGGCTTTCTGATTGCGTTCCTGCTGTTGTTTGCGATGGTCCGGATGAATCGCCGACGGTGGTTGGAACTGGCGGCGAATTCCCGGCCAGCGCTCGAAACGGTCTGAAGGCGCTTAAGCGGCTAGATCCACAACATCGAAATGAAAGCGCTCCGGCGGAAACAACACCGGTGAATCCTGCGCCAGATGCGCCCAGGTCTGGTAAGCGGTGCTGGTCATGCTGGCATTCAGATAAAACAAAAACTGATTGGAGAAACAATCGATGGGTGGCGGTTGGCGGAAAGTGAGCCGCAAGCCCACGGCATTCTCCAGGCCAACACCATGCGTCGGCACTGATTTTTCCATCAGCAGGCTGACAAAGCTGCTGCGGCCTGCATGGGGCCACACGTCCGGGTGCAGTAGATGCCGCAATCCGTCACAGGCTTCGAAAGTGATCTCGCACTGCCGGACCCATTCCAGAATCGAATCGCCCCACTGCCAGTGAGAGACCAGACGCAGATATTGATCCGCCAGATTGAGAGCAAGATCAAACTTCCGCTGTTCGAGGACACCCTCTTCACCAGGTGCGTCGCCAAGGATATCCTCGGCTTCCACAATCCCGGCAGCCATGTCCACTACCTCGGAAATTGGCGTGCCATCCTGTGCAGCGTGCACCAGCAGCGGCGGCAATTCGTGAGTCCCGCTACCTGGGATGTCGATGTATCGCCGGTCACTCATAAACGTCTCTACCTACTCTTATCGACGCAAACGCGACACTATTCTGTTTCATTATGTAGCATGAAATGCGCTTCACATGCGTACGCTTATTCCTATGAGGCCCATAACCGATTGCTATGGAAGGGCCTACCCCCGGCGGGCGCGTGGCATCGGCAGGCTCTAACCTTTGTTATCATCACCTGTTCATGGCCGAATATTCGATAGGGGTGGACTTGGGTGGTACCAACCTGCGCGCGGCGGCAATCACTCGCGAAGGCAAGATCCTGGAAAAGATCTCCGTCCCCACCAATCCCCAGTTGGGGCGCGAATCATTATTACGAGAAATGGTGGCCGGGATTGCGGACCTGCGCTCGCGCTGGGGTACCGGCGGGCTGGCCGGGATCGGGCTGGGAATTCCGGGCTTCATTCTGCTCAAGGAAGGCGTAATTCGCAACTCGAATAATCTCGCGTGCATCGAGGACTTTCCATTTCGCGATGAGATGGAGCACCGGCTCCAGACCAAAGTCGTGCTCGAGAACGATGCGAACGCCGCCGCCTTGGGGGAGAAATGGATGGGGGCGGGCCGCGATGTAAACGACCTGGTTCTTTTCACCTTGGGCACGGGCATTGGTGGCGGCATTATTTCCGGTGGTAAGGTGCTGCACGGTTTTCTAGGCATGGCGGGAGAGCTCGGTCATTTGACCGTGGTCCCGAACGGGCTTCCATGCGGCTGCGGAAATCACGGATGTGTCGAGAAACACGCATCCGCCACCGCCATTGGGGTGATGGCACGCCTGATGGGGTTGGGAGAGGATCTCAGCTCCGCCGACGTCTACAAGTTAGCCAGCGAAGGCAACGACCATGCACGCCGGATCTTCCAATCGATGGGGGAGTCGCTGGGCATCACGCTGGCCATGGTGGTTAACATCTTCAATTTTCCTCTCTACCTGCTCAGCGGTGGCGTACTCGCCGCCTGGGATTTCTTCGCGCCCACGATGCTGGAGGAAACACGCCGGCGCTCTTTTACGTTTCGCAACAGCAATACGCGGGTTGAGAAGGCGGTGCTGGGGAATGAAGCGGGGCTGTACGGTGCTGGCTATCTTCCGTGGGCTGAACTGATCTAAAAAATGTGGCTGGGAATTGACGTTGGAACTGGCGGTACGCGCGCGCTGGTTGTAGACGAGCGCGGAACCATTCGTGCGGGCTTCACCGCGCCGCATGAGGACATACGCATGGATCGGCTGCTCTGGGCGGAGCAGCGGCCCGAGAATTGGTGGGAAGCGGCGATCCAGGCGATTCGCGGGGTGTTGGCGGAAGCCCACATCAACGGCCGGGATGTGCGCGGCATCGGCCTCTCCGGCCAGATGCACGGATTGGTCATTCTGGACCGGGAAAACAAAGTCATCCGGCCCGCACTCATCTGGTGCGATCAACGCAGCCAGTCGCAGGTGGATGCCATCAACCGGGCAGTCGGGACGGCCAATGTTTTGTCCTATACGGCCAATCCCGTGCTCACCGGCTTTACACTACCCAAGCTGCTGTGGGTGCGCGACAACGAGCCTGACCTTTACGAGCGCGTCAACAAGATGCTGTTGCCCAAGGACTACCTACGCTTCCGGCTAACCGGAGAGTTCGCGACCGAAGTGTCGGACGCATCCGGCACGGCGCTGTTTGACGTGGTGCGGCGTGAATGGTCAACGCCCATGATGGAGGCACTCGGCCTGGACAGTGCCATTCTTCCGAAGTGTTACGAATCGGTGGAAATCACGGGCGCGATCAGCCCTACCGCGGCGGGATTGACGGGCTTGGCTGCCGGCACTCCGGTAGTGGGTGGCGGCGGTGATCAAGCATCGAGCGCGGTGGGGAACGGCATCGTCGAATCTGGTATCGTCTCTTGCACCCTCGGGACGTCCGGCGTAGTGTTCGCGCACATGGACCAGGTAGCTTACGATCCCTCGGGGCGTGTGCATACGTTCTGCCACGCCGTTCCGGGAAAGTGGCACGTGATGGGTGTGACCCAGGGTGCCGGATTGAGCCTGCAATGGCTACGCAATCAACTGGCGCCCGGGACTGATTACAACGCGCTCACCGCTGAGGCTGCAACGGCGCCGCCGGGAGCGCAAGGACTATTCTGGCTGCCATATCTGATGGGAGAGCGCACGCCGCATTTGGATGCGACGGCGCGCGGAGGTTGGATCGGGCTGACCGCGAAGCACACGCGCGCGGATCTGATTCGTTCCGTCATTGAAGGCGTTTCCTACAGCCAGAAGGACTGCCTCGATATCATCGAACGGCTGGGCGTAATAGTGAACTCGGTGCGCGTTTCCGGAGGCGGCGGGAAGAGCCCGTTCTGGCGCCAGGTGCTCGCCGACGTGCTGGCAAAACCCGTGGTGACGCTCGAAACGCAGGAAGGGTCGGCCTACGGCGCGGCACTGCTGGCGCTGGTCGGCACTGGCGTCTATCCCTCCGTTCCAGAGGTTTGCCGGCGAGCTATACGAGAAACCGATTCCGTCATGCCGAGCGGCGCGGAATCCGATTTTTATCAAAACGGCCACTCACTCTACGCCTCGCTGTACCCTGCACTGAAGCCGATCTTTCAGCGGATTGCTCGACTGTGACCGGTGGAACCCGGTCAGGAGCGCTTCTGTTATTCTGGTTTTGGCGAAACGACGAAGGACTAAACTGTGGATTTGAATCTCGACACGCTCAAGCGCGAAATCCTCGATTATCTGGACAAATCCGGATTCGCCGTCTTTCACAGCCATGCGGGCGGACTGGAAGGCTTGCCAATGGTGACCTGGGACACGGAACGCTATCCCGATTACCAGATCTTTCTCGAAACCGCGCGGCAAGTGGGTTGCAAGATGGTCCTGTTCGCGTCACGTGATTTCGACGCGGCAGAGATCGAAGATGCGCTCGAGCAACTGGAAGACAGCGACATTTCGACCGAGGAGAGCCGGGAACTGGAGCGGCGCATTCGCGCGGTCCGCAGCCATGAAGGTGTCACCTGCTCCCTGGAACTCGCCTTCGATCATCACGCGCGCATGTACGTTTACGAACTGCGCCCCGATTGGTACGAAGAATTCATCACTGTTTGCGAAGAGATCACCAGCCACCTGCCCGCCGAGGAGGACGACGATGACGGATCGCTCGGCGGGTTCTACTCGAAAAACTGAGCTGCCCGCATGGCTCGACCGGCGCGCTGGCTGCTTCCGAACTTAGATCGCGACGCGGTGGAGACGCTGGGCCGCGACCTGGGTATCGGACTGCCTACGGCTAGCGTCCTCTATGGGCGAGGCTTTCACGACGCCCCGTCGGCACGCCGCTTCCTTTGCCCTTCGCTTGACGACCTGCATGACCCCCTTGCGATGCGCGGCATGGATTGCGCGCTCGAACGACTGAAACGCGCGATTCACGATGGCGAAAAGATTCTGGTCTACGGCGACTACGATGTCGACGGCGCTACTTCGGTGGTGATCTTAAAGCGCTCCATCGAACTGGCCGGTGGTGTGGCCGACTTTCACGTGCCGGATCGCTTGAAGGACGGCTACGGCATGCGTCCGGAGGTGGTGGAAACCGCGGCGGCGCGCGGAGTGTCACTCATCATCAGCGTCGATACGGGGATCCGCGCTGCCCAAGTGGTGCGGCGCGCGCGGGAGCTGGCGATCGACGTAATTATTACCGACCATCACCTGCCCGAAGCAGAGTTGCCGCCCGCGCTGGCCGTGCTCAATCCCAACCGGCCGGACTGCGAATATCCGGAGAAGAATCTCTGCGGCGTGGGGGTTGCTTTCAAGCTCGTGCAGGCGCTCGTGGCGACGCTCGATTGGCCACTCGACAAGCGCCGGCGGATTCTCGAATCGTTTCTAAAACTAGTGGCGATCGGCACTGTAGCCGACGTGGTGCCGCTGACAGGCGAAAACCGCATCATCGTCAAACATGGGTTGAGCGGCTTGCGTGACGTGCGGAGCCCGGGTCTGCGCGCCCTGCTCGATGTCGCCGGATTCAGAGGTGGCAGCGTTCCTTCCGCGACTCAGGTGGCCTTTCGCATTGCGCCTCGCATGAATGCCGCCGGCCGCATGGCTACCGCTAATGACGTAATCGAGATGCTGCTCACCAGTGATGTGGAGCGCGCCCGGGTGCTTGCCGAGCAGTTGCACGCCCTGAATGCCGAGCGGCAGAAAACCGAAGCTCAAATCATTGAAACGATCCTCGCGGAATGCGCGCGCTCCCCGGTGGATGACACTCAAGCGGCGCTAGTTTTCTGTGCGCCGGACTGGCATCGTGGTGTGCTGGGCATTGTGGCCAGCCGTTTGGTGGAACGTTTCTGCCGGCCGGTTTTTGTGTTGAGCGAAGACCAGGAGTCCGGCCTGGCGCAAGGTTCTGGCCGGAGCATAGCCCGGTTTCACTTGCTCGATGCGCTCGAATCCATGCCCGAGCTATTCGTGAAGTTCGGAGGCCACAGCCACGCCGCCGGGCTAACGCTGCAAGGGAAAGATGTCGGGGCCTTCCGCGGGCGGTTCGAACAGTACGCCGGTGCCAGGCTCACGCGGGAGGACTTCGTACCGGAGACCGAAATCGATGCCGCGCTCGCGTTGAGCGAAGTCAACGAAAGGACGTTAGCCGAAATCAACGCCTTGGCGCCGTTTGGATGCGGCCATCCAGCTCCCTTGTTCGCCGCCTTGAATGTGGAGGTGGCGGGATCGCCGGTTGCCTGGAAAGAAAAGCACCTCCGCGTGGCCCTTCGACAGAACGGACGGATGCTCTGGCTTAAAGCCTGGAACTTTGCGGAACGCATCTCCGAACTCTCGCCGGGCTCACGAGTGGATGCCGCGCTGAGTCTGGAAGAGGACTCGTACGCAGCGGCCAACGGGCTGCCCGGCTGGAGCGCAATACTGAGGGATGTCCGGCCCGCTGGAACACCCGGATGAAATGGCAGGAAATTCTGAGTTCGTGGTTTAGTCCTCGCCGAAACGACGAAGAACTGGCTCTCTTGAAACAGCGTGTGGCCGTCATCAGCCAGGAGCGCGACGAGCTCAAAAGAATTCTTGCCGACGCCGGCCCGTTTGCCCCTCCGGGTCACTTCTACTCCCCCATTCCCTCCCAGAGCGATGTTGCGGAATACTTAAACCGGCTTCAGCGCAAGTCGCTGCTGGCCGGGTTACCGGCAATCCGGATGGATGACCAGACGCAGCTTGAGTTTCTCGAACTCTTAAAGCCTTATTACTCCCAGTTACCATTCCAGGCTGGGCCCGTCGAGGGGTTGCTTTACCAGTTTGATAATCCTCACTTTTCCTATGCTGACGCGTCTGCTCTATTTTGCGTGATGAACTACTTTCGCCCGCGGAAATTGATCGAGATTGGTTCGGGCTTTTCCACTTGTGTCATCCTTGATACAAACCGCGTCTGTTTAGGCTCGCAAACACAGGTCATTTCAATCGAGCCCCATGCTAAGTTACTACGAGCTCTCATCACCAAGTCACATGATTCTCCAACAATTATTGAACACAAGCTACAGGACACCGAACCGGAAGTGTTTGATCAGCTAAGTGCGGGCGACATTCTCTTTATCGATTCAACCCACATATGCAAAGCCGGAAGCGACGTCAACTACATCATTTTCGAAATCTTGCCGAGGATCAAATCGGGCGTCGTCATTCAGATACACGATATCCATTTGGCATTTGAATATCCGGACGTATGGCTGCGGGAGGGCCGCGCCTGGAATGAAGCGTATTTGTTGCGCGCCTTCCTGGAATACAATGACCACTTTCGCATTCTCCTATTCCTAAGTTACATGCAGAACGCATATGAAGAGTGGTTCCGGCGGAACATGCCACAGACCTTACTAAAAAAGGGCGGCTCTTTCTGGATGGAGAAACTATAGCATGATATCGCGTTGTAGTAAGTTGGCTGGATTACTGCTCTTACTATCGACGCTGCGTGCTGACGACTGGCCGCAATGGCGGGGCCCACGGCGCGATGGAGTAGTTAGTAGCTCGGATGGACCGGCCGCATGGCCCGAGCAACTGAAGCTGCGGTGGAAGGTTACTGTCGGAGAAGGGCATGCGTCACCCATCTTGGCCGGCGGCAGAATCTATGTGTTCACTCGCCAGCAGGACAAGGAAACTGCGTTGGCCCTCGACCCTGAGAACGGCAAAGTCATTTGGCAGCAATCTTATGCTGCCCCTTATACGATGCATCCGGCTGCGGTAAGGCACGGAAAAGGGCCTAAGTCGACGCCAGTCTTTGCCGGCGAACGGCTGTATACGCTTGGGATCAGCGGAGTTCTCACCTGCTGGGACGCCGCCGCTGGTACGCTGAAGTGGCGAAGGGAGTTCACGAGAGAGTATCGGGGAACGTCCCCGGATTTTGGAGCGGCCATGTCGCCGGTTGTGGATCGTGGCTTAGTGATTGCGCACGTCGGCGGTCATGACGACGGCGCGCTGACGGCGTTCGATGCCGCTTCGGGCGAAGTCAAATGGCGATGGACTGGCGATGGACCCGCATATGCGTCGCCGATTGTCGTCGAGTTCGGCGGTGTGCGCCAAGTCGTCACCGAAACGCAAAACAACATCGTCGGCGTGTCCGCGGAAAACGGCCAGCTGCTCTGGAAAATTCCGTTCACCACCGATTACGACCAGAACATTCCGACCCCGATTCTCTACCGCGACGAACTGATTCTTTCCGGGGATGCAAAGGGAATCATGGCGGTTCGCGCCAGCGTGAAGGATGGCAAATGGGCTACGGAAACCGTCTGGCGCAATACCGATGTTGCGCTCTTCATGAGCTCACCCGTGGTAGCGGGGGATCTCCTTTTTGGTTTTTCGCAATATAAGAAAGGCCAGTTCTTCTCTTTGGACTTAAGCAATGGCGCGGCGAAATGGATGGGGCCTGCTCGACAAGGCGACAACGCCACGGTCTTGGTCAGCGGCGAGAACCTCATTTTTCTGAAGGACGATGCCGAATTGATCATCGCCAAAGCTACCGGCCAAGGGTTCGAGCCTCTCCATACCTACTCGGCGGCCCAAAGCCCAACCTGGGCTCATCCGCTGGTGTTGCGCGACGGCATCGTCATCAAAGACGCTACCACTCTCGCGCGCTGGGGCACCAACTAGCAGAGGACCTGTTTCAACTCGTGCTCGAAGCGGTTCAGATCATTCTCGTCATTGTAGAAATGCGGTGAAACACGCAGATTGCCGTGGCGTGCAGCCACCAGGACTTTGCGCGCATGCAAGTCACGCACGAGCTGCCGCGCGTCTTTTCCCTCGAAGCGCGCGGTAACCACGGGCGATTCGTAATGCGCATCGCGATCCGCGGACAGCTTACCCCCGGCCCGGCGCAGCACGTCGCGGGTCATCGCAGCCAATTGCATCACGCGTTCCTCGATCGCCGGCGGTCCGGTCTCGAGCATCATTTCAATCGACGCGCCCATGGCATAGATAGGATCGAACGCCAGCATGCCGCCTTCATACTTCTCGGCCTTCGCACTAAATTCCGGCGCGCCGTGATGCAGGTTCTCATGTTGCCGCCAGCCGCGATGACTCCGCCAGCCGATCACGTTCGGCCGCAGCCATGTGCGTACTGCGGGATCGACGTACAGGAATCCAGCACCGGTCGGCGCGAGCATCCACTTATACCCGTTAACCGAAAGCATCGCCGGCCGCACTGAGCCGACATCGAACTGAAGGGCGCCCAATCCCTGCGTTCCATCTACGTAGAGGAGGACGTCGC
>Ga0206858_1151_pt1 | contig 17001 bp, 12 predicted proteins | sample Alteio_BWOrgCont_46_FD_152622 | JGI IMG/M metagenome (GOLD analysis project Ga0206858, IMG submission 152622) | Enriched cells from forest soil in Barre Woods Harvard Forest LTER site, Petersham, Massachusetts, United States -... | ecosystem: Environmental > Terrestrial > Soil > Temperate forest >... | reverse complement strand
AAAATCAGTATGTGCTTCTGGTAAATAAAATAATTTTTGAATACCACTGCCTAAACCTAAACCAAACCATTCACCGCGACCAAATGCAATTAATGCTTGAGTGAGCTGATAACCACTCGCATATTGATCCGCCCAAGGATTTAAAAAACTGGTAATCCGTTGCCAACGATAGGGCGCGCTGACGGCAAGTGCCGTTAAAACCCCGCTTAAACCAATGACCATTAAAATAAAATATTGCAGTGGCGCACCGGCTAAAAATAATACCCCTAAAATAGCGCTTAAAATTACCACGGCGGTACCAAAATCAGGTTGCAATAATAATAAGCCCACGATGAGTAATGTGGTGATTAAAGCTTTCGCAAACCCCAAACCATGGGTAGTAATTTCATAATGTCTGCGCGTAATATAATCTGCAAAATAAATCATTAAGGCTAGTTTTGCAATTTCAGATACTTGGATATTAAAAAAACCAAAGGTGATCCACCGTCTGGCACCATTGACTTCATGGCCAACACCCGGAATAAGTACCACGATTAATAATAATAGTGAGAGTAACAATAAAACGCGACTAAGTTTTTGCCAAATATAAAGTGGGGTTTTTAATACAATAAAACCTGCAAATAAACCCATCAGAATATAAATTAATTGTCTTTGTGCATAATAAAAAGCAAAATCAGTTTGATTGTGCGAAAGCGCCATAGAGCTTGAGGTTAACATCACAAAACCCATCGCAAGCAAGATAGAGCTTACAATAAATAATCCTTGATCATAGTCTAAGAGTTTAGTGTTCTGCATGGACTAACTCCACAAATTGATTGCCTCTATCACGATAGTCTTTAAACATGTCCATGCTGGCGCAAGCTGGCGCTAATAATACAGCATCACCCGGTTGAGCAAGTTCTGCTGCCAACATAACAGCTTCGGCTAAATTTTTCACATGAGTTCTTGCTAAGTCTGCAGGTAAAATCGCTGCAATTTCATATTGTGCTTCACCTAATAAAATCGCATGTTTTGCATAGCGCAAAAGAGGAGACGTTAAATCAGAAAAATCAGCACCTTTACCGATGCCACCCAAAATCACAATTTGTTTACCTGTAATGTCTGCAGCCACATCTTGTAATGCTGCAATAGTAGCACCCACATTGGTTGCTTTAGAATCGTTATACCAACGGATATCATTTTTATTAAGGACTAATTCACAGCGATGCTTAAGTCCTTTAAAATCATGTAACGTTTTTGCAGCAGTTGCAAGTGGCCAGTTGAAGTAACAGACGATACTGAGCGCTGCCAAAGCATTATTTAAAAAATTCGGACGTTGATTGGGTAAATTTGTAATCGGCATTAATACTTGCTGGCCACACACCAACCTGTCATCTTTAATCCCTAAATTATTATCTGTGGGTATATCTAAGCCAAAACTTTGTTTTTGTTTAACGGCAAGTTGCGGAAGCGTTAATTGATCTGCACGATTGTATACGGCTAATTCGGCATGATGAAATACATGTTGCTTTGCGGCAATGTAATCTGCATGCTCTGCATAGCGATCTTGATGATCGGGTGTAATATTTAATAATATTGCAACAGTCGGGGCTAAACTATTTGTTGTTTCCAATTGAAAGCTAGATAATTCTAAAACATAAAGTTCAATATTTGATTGTAATAAATCTAAAGCGGGTTCACCTAAATTGCCACCGACGGCAACTTTAACACCCGCATCGCGTGCTAAATCACCAATCATAGTCGTGACCGTGCTTTTACCATTGGTACCTGTAATGACAACTATGGGCGCTTTTGCTGCGCGTGCAAATAACTCAATATCACCGACAATGGGAATATGTTTGTTGCGAGCAGCAATTAAATCAGGATGTGTGAGTGCAATGCCTGGACTTAAAATAATTTCTTGGGCTTGAGATAATAGTTCAGAATCAAAACGACCTAAGATACATTCCACGTCTGGAAATTCGGTGTTGACTTCGGAAAGTCCAGGAGGTGATAAACGCGAGTCCATAACCATGACCGGATGATTTAATTTTTTCAAATAACGGACCACTGATAAACCAGTAATGCCAAGTCCGACGACGATATACATGTTAAAATCCTATCGCACTTTCAGTGATACTAATCCCAATAATACTAATATTAAAGTCATAATACAAAAACGCACCATGACTTTAGGTTCTGGCCAACCTTTTAATTCAAAATGATGATGCAAGGGTGCCATGCGAAAAATCCGCTTGCCTTTGGTCATTTTAAAATAGGCTACTTGCATAATGACCGAAAAAGTCTCAGCGACAAAAATTCCGCCCATAATAAACAAAATAATTTCTTGCTTAACCATAATGGCCATCACACCTAATACTGCACCGAGTGATAAAGAACCTACATCACCCATAAATACTTGCGCAGGATAGGCATTGAACCACAAAAATCCTAACCCTGCGCCTACTAATGCCGCAGCGAAGATGGCCATTTCACTGGATTGCACTATAAAGGGTATGGATAAATAATCCGCAAAAAAAGCGTGACTGGTGACATAGGCAAATACGCCCAATGCACCACCGACTAATACGGTTAATGTAATTGCTAAACCATCTAAACCATCCGTTAAATTCACCGCATTACTTGCGCCCACAATCACAAAATAAGCGAGCAGTAAATAAAATGGACCGAGATTGATAAACAAATCTTTAAAGAAAGGGATTAATAGTTGAGTAGAGTTTTCATCATGAGTGTTCATGAATAGCGCGCAAATGATGATAATAGCGGCCACACTTTGCCATAAATATTTCCAACGGGCTGAGAGGCCGTGTGGATTTTTCTTCACTAATTTTTGATAATCATCATAAAAACCTATTGCACCAAAAGACCATAAGGTAAATAAGATGATCCATACATAATGATTGGTAAGATCTGTCCAGAATAATGTTGAGATTGAAATGGCTACAATGACCAAAACGCCACCCATGGTAGGTGTACCGGCTTTACTAAAATGTGACTTAGGTCCATCATCGCGCACCGGTTGTCCGACTTTATAACTGGCAAGCCAGCGGATCATACTAGGGCCAATGACTAATGCCACGATCAATGCGGTCAATACGCTTAAAATAATACGCACCGTCACATAGTGAAAAACATTAAAACCAGAATAGAATTGGGTTAGATATTCGCTCAACCATAACAACATGACGTTTACTCCATTAGTGCTTTGACGACTTCTTCTAAAGCGCCAGAGCGTGATCCTTTAATTAATATAGTCATATTTTTGTGAAGTAGTGGTTTTAAAGCGGTGATTAAATCGGCTTTATGAGTAAAATGTTGTCCACCTTCACCAAAAGCGTCTACGGTGATACGCGCATGTTCTCCCAGTGCAAAAATACGATTAATGCCTTTTTCGCGCGCGAGCATTCCCACTTCTTGGTGAGCATCATGGGCCAGCGCGCCTAATTCTTTCATATCAAAAAATACCCAGACTTTTTCACCGGGATAATCCGCTAAAATATCGAGTGCAGCTTTTACTGCCAAGGGATTCGCGTTATAGGCATCATCAATAATGGTTGCACCATTGATGCCTTTACATACATGTAAGCGATGTTTGGCAGGTTGCATATGGGCTAAACCTTCAGCAATTAATGCTAATGGCACATCAAGCGCCACCGCCGCACTCGCAGCAGCTAAAGCATTAATAACATTATGTCGTCCCAAAATAGGTAATTGAATGCGAATATTGCCCTTTGGTGTATTTAACATAAAAGCAGGACAGCCAAATTCAAGGCTAATATCACTTGCAAATACATCTGCTTTATTATGGGTAGAAAAACGCAATACCGGTTGATTTTTTAATAGTTGTTGCCAAAAAGAAAAATAGTGATCATCCTGATTCACAACCGCAACACCCTTAGGTCCTAAGCCTTCAAAAATTTCGGCTTTAGTTTTGGCTATAGTATCCACATCGCCAAACCCTTCAGTATGAACAGGCGCCACAATAGTAATGATGGCAACATCAGGCTTTGCCATCTGCGTGAGCGGACTAATTTCATGTGGGTGATTAGCACCTATTTCAATGACAGCAAAACGATGGGCTTTTGTTAAACCCAATAAAGTTACCGGCACGCCAATATGATTATTAAAACTACCTATAGCAGCAAAAGTTGGACCTGCTTTTGCAAAAATAGCGCTCATCATTTGTTTAGTAGTGGTTTTACCGCAACTGCCGGTAACAGCTATGACTTTGATATCAGGTAATTGTGCTCTATGCCAAGCGGCCCAAGTCGCTAAAGCTTGGTAAGTATCAGCGACTATAATTTGCGGCAAATCTATAGCTTGTGCTTTTTCAACAAGTGCACAGGCTGCGTTTTTTGATAAAACTTGCGCCAAATGATCATGACCATCAAATGTTTCACCTTTAAGGGCAATAAATAATTCACCCGGATTGATGGTGCGAGAATCTGTAGAAAATCCCTGGAATTCGACATCGTTTCCATTTAATTGTCCAGAGATAATATGAGCAAGTTCAGAAGTTTTCATTGTGGTAATGATAACAGCTAAACTCAATTTTGCAATGTATCCTGTGCGACTTTAAAATCGCTTAATGGGTACTTATGGGTGCCAATAATTTGATAATCTTCGTGGCCTTTGCCGGCAATTAACACAAAGTCTTTTGGAGATGCATGACGAATAGCATATTGAATAGCTGCCGTACGGTCATGTTCAACAGTGGCTTGTTCAGGATGGGTTAAACCTTGCAGAATTTGGCTGACAATTTCTTTAGGATCTTCAGTACGTGGATTATCATCAGTGATAATAATCTTGTGTGCATGTTGCTGCGCGACTTGCGCCATTAAAGGCCGTTTACTTTTATCCCGATCACCACCGCAACCAAATACGCACCATAATTGACCTTGGCATAAAGGTTTTAACACCGTTAATACTTTTTCCAAAGCATCAGGCGTATGGGCATAATCAATAAAAACAAACGGTTTGTCATGACCGCCAATTTTGGTCAACCGTCCTGGCGGCTCATGAATTTTTTGTAATACCTGAAGTGCTTCATTAAACTCTACCCCAAGCGCAATAAGTGCACCCAAAACCAATAATAAATTCGATAAATTAAATTCCCCAAGAATAGGCGTCGTGAACGCCCCCTTAAGAAAGGGGGCCGCCCCTTGGGCGGGGGGATTTTGCATCGCAATCACAGCAGCAGTTTTATCAACACTTAAACGAATATCATCCGCTTTAATTAACAAATCACAACGCGCATGTATTTTATTATGTAATGTAACCCCAATAACATGGATCTTATCCGCAATGGTATTAAGTATAATCTCAGCAAACGCATCATCCAAATTAACAACTGCATATTTCAAACCAGGCCACTTAAACAATTGCGCCTTAGCTTCACCATAAGCTTCCATAGTCTTATGAAAATCCAAATGATCCAGCGTTAAATTCGTAAATAAAGCCACTTCAAACGGAACCCCCGCAACACGATGCTGCGCGAGCGCATGTGATGACACTTCCATATTAATATAATTAAAATGTTGCTCGGAAAATTCATACAACTGTTGTTGCAACGGCAATGCACATAAAGTGGTATGCGTACTTTCTTTTAATGCACTGGCAGGCCCAACACCAATAGTGCCCATCATCGCAGCTTTTTTGCCTAATATTTCTAAAGCTTGCGTTAAAAAATAAGCACAAGAAGTTTTGCCATTAGTCCCTGTCACACCCATAATATGCATATCTTTAGCGCAATAAGTCCAATTTTTTCTTCTAAATGGGGTATAGCAAGCATCGGTAATTGATGTTGATATTTTGCAATCATCTGTTGCATCGATTGCGTTAATTCTTCCGCTTCATAAATAACCGCAGTCGCGCCTTGCTTAATTGCTTCTTCAATATACATCCGCCCATCTAATTGCGTACCGCGACTTGCCAAAAATAATTCCCCAGGTTTTGCCATACGGCTGTCGGTACAAAGACCAGAAATGACAAGGTCTTTACCTTGATAATCGACAAGATTTGAAAGTAGGGCAGTTAAGTGTTGGGTTAGCATCCTGTAACTATATAACATAACTGCTTAAATTGTCATATCAAGGGTTGACCTATCATGTAAGTCCTATTGCTTTCTTAAATTTAAACATGATAAACTAGCCAATTATCATTAAACAAGGACTCTAAATATGTCTCCAAATTTACAAACGTTATTGAGGTCTGCTATAGCGGCCTACAAGGGTGAGCTGCTCTCATATTCGGATATGGAGGATGGTGACATATACATTAAGGTAAAGATACCTTCCCAGAATCAGCAGGCATTTAATAAAGCGATTCAATCTATTTTACTAGAGCCCAATGATAAACCATGGGCCAGTACAGAACAGACCAAAACATTTCAAATTAAAGTGGGTGTAAAATTTGCAGCATTGTTTGATAAATTTTATCAACAAGCGCCATCGAGAAAAATTCCTGTTGGTGTTGCAGGTCAAGAAACTACGAAGGATCGAATAAAGGCTGCTATTGCTGAAAAAAATAATTATGATGACAAACTTGCAGCTCTTGCTGCTGCCCAACTACATGAAGGTGAACTAAGCCTTCATCCAGTACTCGACCCAGACAATTCTGTATATGCCTATCATATATTATATAAAGAAACAGACGGTCCGACTTGGTTCATCACTGAAAAAAATGAAGTACTAAATCTTTCGTCATTAGACGATGTCATGACTGCCACTAAAGAAGAGTGGCGCGCTATTGATATTAAAGTGTTTAGACAATTCGATGCTGAGCTGCTAAAAGCTAAAATACAGGCCATGCGCCTAGAAAAATTTATAAATTTTGTAACTATTTATTTATCTACACAAACCTATAATGAAGATCAAAAATCTTTGCTTAATATGATTGTTGCAAACCGTCAAGGTGAGCACAAGCTAACTATTTGTAAATATGCCATTGAAAATAATATTAACAGTGAATTTTATTACCCCCATCTTTTAAAGAATCTTGAAGTACATAAAAATCGTATCGACTTAACATTTAGATCTGCCGGCGAGAGAATTAAATTTATTAAATGGTGTGCTCAAGGAAAGGAATTGGAAGGAGAATCTAAACTTTCAGAAGCGGATAAAGCTTTAATTGATTTGCATCGCATGTATCTGCAAGCAGTTAAAGAACCTAGTAAAGAAATTTTTGATGCTTTTAATAAAAAAGTACAAGCGCAACATGCTCATATTCCCATTGAGATTCTAGAAACTTATTTAAAATATGAACTGGATTTATTAAATGGTAAAACAACGCCAGCCCCAGCTATTCATGAATCCATATTGGTATTATTTTCTCAGCTACTACAAGCAAGGCCAAACGATCAAAAATCCTTCTGGAATCTGATTAAAAATTTAAACAATGATCATCCTCTTCTCGCACTATTAAGCAAACTTTATTTTGAAAGTTCTGCTGCGAGCGTCGATGTCGATATGTTGTCAGTCATCGTTAATCGCATGCCTGAAAATGCAGCATTGATTAATCAGGCCTTTAGAAAACTCAATATGAATGCTTTCACTAACGCGCTTAAAGTCGACGAGTTACTTGAACTTGCAGATGCTAATCCTATTGTTAAAGCAAACATCTCTAAATTTATGCAGGACAATGCTCAATTACCATTAACTCAACTTTTAATTGCAGGTATGGCGCCTCATGCTACTGCTTTACGTACATATAGAACATTACTTTTTAATGATACACCTGAAGAGATTGTGAAATTTTATAAGCTAATTGCGACTATGGAATACAAGGATATTAAAGATGAACTAGCTAGATATTTTACACAGGGAAATAAATGGATATTAGATAAAAAGGTTGCTATTGTTCCGGAGCTGGTGGTTATATTTAATCTTGGCATGCTGCATGGCGATGAACGGCAGCAAGGAACGCTTAAAGCAGCAGTGAGTAAATTATCTACAAATTCACCATTGTATAAAGCATTGCCGCCGGAGTATCAAACAAACCTTACGGCAAATGTTCAGCAGCAAGCACCACAACAGCCGCAGCAGCAACAACAGAAACAACCACAGCAGCAAGAACAATCATCTTCTATTCCTACATGGTTAAAGTTGGGTGGTGCATTAGCGTTTACAGCAGCGTTAATTAAATATCCCAAGCAAACAATTGCAGTGGGGGCAATCAGCACGGTTTTATGGCTTGGCTATCAGCAAAATAAGACAAGTACTGTAGCATCTAATCGTGTGACACAAACTCCACAACATAGACAATAGATGTATTCATATGCAGCCTAGAAATAACCCTAAAAAACAAACTTATAGTACCCGCACCCTTTTATTGGGTGCTGGGTTGTTAACGCTTACTAGCGTAAATCTTATTTTATTGTATTCAGGATTCTGTGAGACAGAAGAAAATGGCGCTGTTAATCGTAATGACGCTAGTGCATTAGCAAAAACATTAATCTGTCCTTTATTTGCTTTAGGGGCGATGATGAGTGCAAAGACTACTTCATCACCCGTTGAAAATGATGTTTGCATAGGATCTACTGATGGTCCTAAGCATCGTCCTTACAATGGCTACTTATATCTTGCACGTAACATAGAAGATGTTTTAGATGCAACCAATGGCGGTGATGATGATGTTTTGCAGCGATTTTCTGAATTAAAAAATACTATTTTTCATTTTCAAGTGATGAATCATTATTATGATAGATTAAAAAATATTTATGAACATTTATCAGCAGATGATAGAGCCGCACTGTGTGCATCACAAGATATTAATGGTCGCACGCCATTTTTTCTGAGTCTAGCCATTAGCGCGCCGGGCGAAGTGCAACGTTTATTAGCCACAAAAGCCAATGTACTCATGCCAGATAAAAAAGGTATGACACCTTTAAAACTGGCCTCTATGGGTTTGACGAATTTAAAAACGACACAATATTTATTATCATTGATTGATGAGCAAGATTTAAGGCAGGCAAGTTTAGAAGATTATCCGTCAGTATCACGAAAAAAAATCATCAAACATTTGAAAGATTATGAAATCAGTCCTAATAAAGCCAGTAATCATTGTACAGATGCTTTTAATTCAGGAAATATGCCGATTTGTCTACCCAAAGAGAATGCCCATAAACATAGTGATGTATTTTATATGGATGAAGTGACGATGGGTGAGCAAAAAATCCATTGCGTTATCGCAACCAAAGATAATATTGAAAAAATAGCACGAGTTAAAACAGATCATAAAGCTTTTGCCGGCAACTATGAAGAAGCACACAGATTGTATCCAGATGTTTCTGATCAATCGATTACTGATGTTGTTGTGGCTAGACAAGCTGAAAATATAGCGGTTATTCATCAGGCGATTAATCAGGCAAAGTCGAATTATAAACCCAGTAAAAAGTATTCATAATAAATCTTTGTCAAAAAACTTTTCTAATACTTTTAACGGCGCAGTATCCGGGTTTTTTAAACCGGATACGGGCAAGTGAAAAGTTTGTTCAAACACATATTGACCACTCATGGCTGCATGTGAGACTTGATCGGTATAAACAAACCATGTGCTACCGGGTGGAAAATGCACTTCTTGTTGGGAAACATTTTTCTGATAATCATTATTGGCTTTCATATTATTATGAATGTTTAACATATAATGATCATACGGCGTACGGTAATCGCGGGTAATTTTTAACATATGTTGTAAATGTAAAAGAAAGGGAATGGGTTTTTTAATCTGCGGGGCAAATTTTTCAACAACATGAGCAAAAGGCTCACCTGTGCGCCAGATGCGTGATTGTCCATTAGGATTTACATTAGTAAACACTCTTAAAATACGTGTACCTTTGACAGGAGATGCTGGAAATGCATCGACATGTAACAAAGTATCATCTTTACGATAAGAGAGCGCTTTTCGGCCTAATATTTCTACTGGCCGATAACTCGTGCGTGCTTGTGTAATCGTTGGCACATAATGTGGAAATAAGAGTTCTAATAATTGTCGGCTTTGCACTGCGTAGCGATGCATCATGGCTTGCAAGTGAGATGCTTGTTCACCTTTACAAACCGTTCCCGCTAATTTTTGCCTGCGAATATCATAACTGACATTTTTTGCCCGACCATCCGTAATAAGAGGTGAGAGAAACGCCAGCTCTTGTGCCTGGAATTGAAAAGGCAAATGTGGCAAATAAACAACCAAGCCATTTTCCAGAGCCTCTATCGCTTGCTGCTGGCTTTGACTGGAGGGCATAGTTTCCCAGTCATTTAATTGAAAGTTTTCAAGTATGTTTTTCATATGAGAATACTTCTTATTCAAGTTAATGCTTAATATAGCCTTAATACAAGTCAGATACAATAGTGACTTTGACATCTTAAGGAATGCTTATGCCACTACATGTAACGACCGTTGGTGAACTCTTAGATACTTACCGTACCAGTATATTAAATTCCATTGATAATCAGTGGATAAAATATCAACTTCAGCCGTTGCTAGAATACTCATGGTTGCTCACCTTAGGCACAGATTTATATGCCAAACCCTTAAATGCATTAAATTATCATGAAAAACAGAAAATTAGTAAAGCAATAGAATTTTTTGTCTCTAAAATAAGTCGGGCAATAGTACCTTATATAAGTACAGATCATAAAATTAAAGAGCGTGTCAATACAGAAAAATTTTGTAATGCATTTAACGCGTATGGAAAAATTTTATATGATTTTAATATTATAAATAATAATCAATTGACTTTTGGTGCCGTAAGTAACAATGCGGCATTTGGGCTTTATTGTTTTAATAATGGCATGGCAGCAGGTTATTATGTCCCTGAATTACAATATGAAAAAGCCCAAGATAATCATGTTGTCAGTTACTCAAGGGTGCTGAAAAAAGGTGGTTATTCAAATGGCAATGGTTGGGGCAGTTTTAATGTTGATCCTTTCCCTCATTATTATTATTATACTTACCATGATCCTATTCTTATCCGTTTAATGGCTGAAAGCATTCAGTTTCAAGTTGAAACAACAGCAAAGGTGATTAATGTTGCTGTGGATGCAGCGCAACAAGCATTACCCCTAGTGATTGATGGCGTACAACAAGGCGCGCAATTAGTCGGTAATTTATTACAAAAAATGCCTGACATCAATTCTGCGAGTTATCAGGCTGCACAGGAAATTGTTTCTACAATAGGAAATATCGCTGAAATGGTGATAGATGGTACTGTCAATACGATTAACAATGTGCCCAATGATTGCTGTCATCTCTGTGGCGATTGCAATTGTTGTTGCGATGCAATCGGTAAAAGTGCTGAATGTTGCACACAATTTATGAGTTGTATAGGTGATTTTTTTGCTTCTTGCTGCAAAGGCTGTGGTCAAATTGGTAATTGTAATTGTAACGCAGGCGGCGGTGGTGGCGATTGCAAAGGTTGTGGTGAAGGTTGTTTTGGATGTTGCTCTGTGTGTTGTGGTGCTACAAGCATGGTCCCAGGTGATGCGGATGATGAGGCCGCAAGTGAAGCCTTTTCACAAATTATCGAAACTGCAGGCGACAATGCTTCAGATGAAGCGATGGGTATAACAGCAGGAGAATATTTTATTGGCTGTAACGTCAGTATTGCCGTGATTATTAAAACACTTGAAATGCTAAATCGATTTCGTTTAACTCGGCACGAGGGTCCCATAGTTCAGAATGATGCTGCAAAAGAATTTGCCTCAGGCTTATGTGTAGGCGGAATTGCATGTGCTATAGGCTTTTTGTTACCTTGCGGCGGGATTAAGACTGCCGCTGCTTTTGCATCGGGTGCTTATCGTTTAACACCTGAAATTACAGCGTATTATAATGATAAACAATTTAAAGAAAACTTAAATGCAAATTATAAACAACAAGTGGGCATTTCACATCCTAAAAAAAATGTATTGACATCCATTGAACAAGAAAAACTGTTAAATAAAATAAGAGAAAATCTAAGTGATGCTGCCAAGCGTGATCAAATTGCAAGAGCTAATGCTTCTTTAATCAAAACTAAAAATGAGGCGCATAAAGCTATGCGTAAAGGCCTTGGTCGTCATACGGCAAATGGAATGCAAGAAATATTTAAATTTTCTTACTTTATAAATCCATGTAATGTATTAGATAAAGTATTACCGAATCCATGTACTAAAACAGAGTATATGCAATTAAATAGAATTGCTAATGCGTGTAGACAAGGGATCGATCAGTTGAAAAAAGGCGAGTTAATTTCAGATGATGTAATGAAAGTTTTAGTTCGCACTGAACATATTAATGAAATTAGAGGTGCTGCTGCAAGTGCGCAAATACGTGGTCTGCAGGTGCCTTATGTCACTAGACAACTGCCTTATGTACCAGGGGCACAGCGCAATAATTATGGTACTTATAATAATCATGTTATGAATTAACTGCTCGGGCTCAAATCATCCGGCGGCACGTTAAGTAATCTTAAACTGCCGCTCATAACTTTTGAAAATACTGGGGCAGCGACTAGGCCGCCGTAATATTCGCCTTGGCTAGGTTCATCGATAATAACAATAATCGCTATGCGTGGATTACTTGCGGGTGCAAAGCCTGCGAATAGGGCAATATGACGATTATCTACATAACCACCTTCACCAATTTTTCGGGTAGTACCGGTTTTTCCAGCAACTTGGTAACCTGGAATACGTGCATATAATCCAGTACCTTGATCAAGGGGATCTAAGATAATCATTTCACTCACAGCATTTGCGACTTTCTTATCTAATACCTGTTCGGAATTTGCCAAATCATTGATGCGCAATAATGACACCGGATGTAATTCGCCACCATTAGCTAAAATGGCATAAGCTTGTGCCAGTTGTAAACCTGTGACTGATAAACCATAACCAAATGCTAAAGTGGCATAACTAAACGGATCCATTCTTGGCGTCATGGTAATGCGACCAGCTTGTTCACCAGGTAAACCACTGTGAGAGATTTGGGTGAGGCCCATACTTTGCCAAGTTTGATTAATTTTTTCTGGCGGTAAAGGCAATAATAATTTAGTGATGCCGACATTACTTGAATGTCGTAAAATCATTTCCAAAGATAAATTACCATAATCATGTAAATCTTTGACTATATTGCGATGTACTTGCATTTGTCCCGGTGAAGTATCGATCATCGTATCAAAATCAACTTCGCCAGTTTCTAAAATCGCAGCCATGGCAAGAGGTTTCATGGTTGAACCGGGTTCAAGCGTGTCAGTCACTGCGCGATTACGCATACCGGCTTTGGGTCTTTCGGAACTATTAGGATTAAAAGAAGGATAATTCACCATGGCTAATACCTCTCCGGTATTAACATCCATTGCGATCACACTACCCGCTTGGGCTTTATGTTGCGCAATGGTGGCTTTTAATTCGCGATATGCTAAATATTGAATGCGTTTATCAATACTTAAATATAAATGTTGCCCATCTTGATTGGCTTGTACCAGTTCTAAATTTTCAATCACATGTCCTAAGCGATCGCGCAGTACGCGTTTTTCTCCGGCTTGTCCACTTAAGGCATGATCATAGGCTAATTCAATGCCTTCTTGTCCGGTGCCATCAATATTAGTGACACCAATCAATTGTGCTGTAGCTTCACCCAGAGGATAAAAGCGTCGATATTCACGTTGGTTATAGACACCGGGAATATCAAGTGCAATTACCGCTTGTGCTATGTCAGGATTTTGCTGACGTTTGACATATAAAAATTCTTTTTTACGATTGGCATCCAAACGCTTTGCCAGATCAGAGACATTGATATCTAATATTTCCGCGAGCGGTCTAATGTCTTGTGGTTCCACAAAATATTCTTTCGGATTTATCCAAATGGAATCGACCGGCGTGCTAATGGCTAAAGGTTCACCATTTCTATCCAAAATCATGCCACGATGCGCAGGTAAGGTGACTGTGCGCACGGTGCGCATATCACCTTGTTTGCTTAAGAAATCATGATTAAAAATATGCAGATCAACAAGACGTGCGCCTACAATAATAATGCCGGCAGCGAATAATATAAGAACGGCATAAAAGCGCCAGTTATAGTTTTTTTTCTCTTTCATGGGGTATTATCCATTGGCAACCAAACAATTTCTTTATCACTTGGGATACGCATGTGTAATTCTTCAGTCGCTATGCGCTCAACACGAGAGTGGGTAATGAGTGTGCTTTCCTCGAGTAATAATTGTGACCATTCACTATTGAGGGCATCGCGTTCGGTGTGCAGATTATGCAATTCAACTAATAATTGTCGATTGTTATGTTTAAAATAAACAATCGCCAGCGCTGTTGCAAATAATAATATCCCTAATACAATAATCCTCATGTCCCTTGACCTTATGTTTTTTCAGCAACACGCATGCGGGCACTGCGTGCGCGTGGATTTTGTTTTATTTCAGCTTCGCTTGGGGTTTCATTAATGATGATTTTTACAGCAGAATGAATGTCTTTGGCGAATACAGGGATAGAGATCGGTAATTGATCGCCTTTTTCTTGTTTACGCATCCATTGCTTCACGATTCTATCTTCCAGAGAATGAAAACTAATCACCACCAAGTGCCCGCCTTTATTTAATACTTTGAGCGCCGCATCTAAACCCAGGGTTAAATCATCCAGTTCATGATTCAAAAAAATGCGAATCGCCTGGAAAGTGCGAGTTGCGGGATGTTTGTATTTGTCATAAAAGGGTACCGCTTGCTTAATAATAGTTGCTAACTGGGTGGTTGTCATAATGGGTTCAATTATGCGTGCTGCGCAAATGGCTTTAGCGATCATTTTTGCGCATCTTTCTTCGCCGTAGGTTTTGATGATATTGCTTAATTCATTTTCTTTGACATGGGCAAGCCAAGTGGCCGCACTTTCTCCTTGTTTTGGATCCATACGCATATCCAGTGGTCCTTCGCGCATAAAACTAAAACCGCGGCTGGCTTCATCTAATTGAGGTGAAGAGACGCCCAAATCCATAAGCACACCGCAAATTTTGCCTTGTAATTGTTGCTCTTCAACATATTGATCTAAATGTGCAAAACTACCTTGAATAGGAATAATCGGCAGGCCTTGGGCTTTTAAAGCTTCTGCAGTTTTAATGGCATCGGGATCTTTATCAATAATTAATACTTGCCCGCCAGGTTGTAGTTTTTCAATGATGGCTTGTGTATGTCCACCTCGACCAAAGGTGGCGTCGATGTAACATCCTTGTGGATCGGTGATTAAAGCATTAACAGCTTCATGAAGTAATACGGATTGGTGCATAGTATAAATTCTTAAAATAAAAATAAATTGCCTCGCCCCCTTGGGGGAGAGGCCGGCGTCTTCGCCGGGTGAGGGGGAAATTGCACGATTATATATAAAAACTTGCTATTTCCCTCACCCCAACCCTCTCCCACTGCGAGCGCTCTCCTTGTAGAAATTTCTACCAGTGGGAGAGGGGGCGCACTCGTAATGTTCTTTGTAATGCAACGTTTATAAAAAAAGAGTCGGCCGATAAGCCGGGTTTTGTCTTGGACAATCATTCATCTACGATAATAATCGCTTATTATCTTTAGCAGCCTACCCAGATCAACTGCGGGTCGCAGGAAATGATCCTATTTGGCCTTGCTCCAGGTGGGGTTTGTCCTGCCATATTTGTTGCCAAATATGCGGTGCGCTCTTACCGCACCATTTCACCCTTACCGAAATAAATCGGCGGTATATTTTCTGTGACACTTTCCGTAGGCTCACGCCTCCCAGGCGTTACCTGGCACCTTACCCTATGGAGCCCGGACTTTCCTCGGCCCTAAGTTATAAATAACTTAAGAACGCGATTGCCTAGCCGACTCAGTGGATAGAGTACCAATTATTGCTGATTAAATCAATAGTTGGATGGATTACAAATTTAAAGGTAGTAAGAAGTAGCAGTTATGCAGTTTCACTCAATAGATGATGATCAAGATGAAAATTTAGACGATGATACAAATGAATCATTGGCTATCAGTTCACAAACATCATATACACCCAGCACAATAGATTCTCCCGTAGAATTCAATGTTACACCTATACTCAGTGGTGATGAACAATTTGGTTTAGAATATCTTGACGATTCAGAAAATTTTTGTGCAGCAACGACAGCAGGTCGGCGGGGTGAAGGTTATATAAATGGGTTCTCACATAATCAAGATAGATTTACTTTCAGTAATAATATTGATGCATTCAAAAATTTATCAGACAGCCAGTTAAAAATTATTTTGCACAATGCGTTTTATATAGCTGATTTAAAAGTAAAAGCCGCTTTAAGTTCACTTTCGTCTGATTCGGGTAAAGTACCTGAAGATTCAGGCTCTACAGCCTTAGTATCTTATAAACAGGGGAACCGTATTTTTATTGCAAATGCAGGCGATTGTCGCGCGACCTTAGTGTATAAAAAAAATAATAAATATCATATCAAGCATTTGACCCAAGAAATTGAGCATCGCACCAGTCTTGTAAAAGAACAAGAAAGAATTAAACGATGTGGTGGCAATATTGTGCATGGACGTCTGGAGCGTGGGGGTCTAGCCAATACGCGAGGCTTAGGGGCACCTGATTATGTGGCCTCAGGTTTTTCATGCGTACCTGATTTTATATGCGTAAGAGATATAGATTTAACGGATAGTTTTTTATTGAATAGCACAGATGGTTTTTGGGAGCATGTAAAAGATGAAGAAATTGTAGATTTTTTTAATATTCATTCAGAATGTACGCTGGAAGATCGAGCAAAGGAATTACGCAAAATAGCCTATAACAATAAGAGCCAAGATAATATTACCGTCGGTATTCTAAAAGAAGGAATGTCTGGGATTTTTGATGGATTCGGCGATTATGGTGATATTGCCGCACAAACGGCTGCTGAAAATTTTACAAATGTATTAACTCAATCATTAGGTGATAAACACCTGGCTTGTGAAAACAAGCCGTTTGTTAAAATAGAAAGAGCTCAGATTCCAAATGCAATGGAACAAAATCAAAAAACTATTTTAAA
>Ga0206858_1149_pt1 | contig 17131 bp, 15 predicted proteins | sample Alteio_BWOrgCont_46_FD_152622 | JGI IMG/M metagenome (GOLD analysis project Ga0206858, IMG submission 152622) | Enriched cells from forest soil in Barre Woods Harvard Forest LTER site, Petersham, Massachusetts, United States -... | ecosystem: Environmental > Terrestrial > Soil > Temperate forest >... | reverse complement strand
CAGATCACTTATGCTGGAAAAAATAGTAGCTTTTTTTGTTCTTGCGTTGATCACGCTGGTGGCAAGTATGAATATGATATCGCTGCTCTTTATGCAGATTCAGGCCAAGCGCCGCGATATTGCCATTCTCAAAGCAATGGGACTGGGCGACAAAGCCATTCGTTCCATCTTTTTAAGTATGGGATTAACCATCACCACCAGTGCGTCACTGTGTGGCCTTGGGCTTGCCGCCCTGGTTGGCTATCTGCTTGAACGCTACCCATGCATACCGCTACCAGATGTCTATTTTGTCTCACATCTGCCAGCGCGCATGGACAGCGAAATCTTTATGGTGGTCTTTATCGCCACCCTGCTGCTCGGCTTTTTCGCCTCGTGGCTGCCAAGCCGGCTGGCAACGCGGTTGCCCATTGTGCAGGTTTTGCGGCAGGATTGATGAGGATATTCTCATTTACTTAAACATAGCTGCTACCGGTGCCAAAAATATTTTGTTCGTCACCCAAACACTACTGTATCCAGCAATAGCCAGTACACAAGACCCCACAAATGCCCCAATAGCAAAGTTTTTGACTTTTGCAAGGAAAGGGCTAGTATACTGACCCCAATTTTCTTTAAAATGCGCATTAAACGCAACGAGGTATCCACTTTGATGCGTTAGTATTACCACCCCCGATTGTCTTTCAGACGCCCTTTGTTGAGCTGGTGAAAGCCTGGCAAATGCTGCCTGAAATGCTGTCCGAGCTTGCTCAGCTTGAGCAAGCTGATCGGGATTTGCATCAGGTTGCTGGTACGGCGGCAGTGGTAGTGGTGGTGGTTGGACCGCTTGACCCTCTTGCGGCTGATTCATACCAAAACAGGTACTAAGACCCAAAACTGACGATGCTATAAAAGCCATAACTATTAAACTCTTTTTCATATCATAACCTTTCCATTTTTTATAGTTTTAAGATTTTCTAAAATTATTTAGGAGACGGCACAAGCTGAGCTCTTGCTCCTGACCATTTGCCATACTTGATAGCAAGAACCATAAGCAAAACTAGGCACATTGGCTTAATCGCGTAATCCATAGTGAGCTCTCCGGCCTTGCGAGCCATGTCCCCAACGGACATGCTCTCCCAAAAATGCCAATTATTTTGCTGCCGTACCAGTATGCCTTTAGCACTAATCTTGAGCCCATTAACGCCAATCACCTCAGATTGTCTTTCAACCTCCCCGAGATCAGCTGCTTTTCCGGCAGCAGCGGTATTGCTCAAATAGATAAACACAGCTCTTGCAAGCACCTTCTCCCTTGCATGTGGATCTTCGGCTGCCCGACCCTCAACACGGTCAAAGTACCTATCCATACAATGAACCGCACCGCCACTTAGCAACGTGCCAAGAAATGCTAGTAATAAAACCTTTTTCATAAGAAATCCTCCACTTGTTACATAAATAACGACAGATTGCATTAATCCATCGTAACATCCATACAAGATCCTACCATGGAGGGCGTACTTTGTAAAAAGGGGGGGTCTGGGGATAGAAGGAGGAAGGCAAGAAAAAGGGCCCTAGATTGCTCTAGAGCCCCGTTAAATAAACAAGCATTACTTGGTGTTCAAAACCGGCGCTCGTCCTGAGCCTGTCGAAGGACAGGAGCGTACGAGCGCCGTTACAACTCTAAACTACTCAGCAACTGCTGGCGCTTCGGTTGCCTCAGGCACCGGAATTATCTCTTCTTCCTCAATGACTTCAACCTCTTCAGGGGCGGCTTCTTGCTCATTTTCTGAGCGTGCCATCTCATTGAAAAGACTTTCTAGGTCGTCATTGCTAACTGCGTCACTGCCCTGATCAATGCCTTCATCCATTTGAGCGTAATCAGCGTGCACGGTGGCTAGTGTTCCAGCACATAGAGCACATAATGCTAACGTTAATAACTTCTTCATAGTAAATCCTCCGTTATTGGATTATGGTAAATCAATACACTACCTTACTGGTTTTGAGCATAACAGCTTTTATTAATAATGTCAAATAGAAATCATTTCATTTGAGGAATCACCAAATGACCACTATTCAGAACCTTGATCTGGCCGGCCAGCACGTCATTGTTCGTGCCGACCTTAATGTACCTTTCAGGGACGGTATCATAGAAAATGATTACCGCTTACAGGCATTTTTGCCTACGCTAGCCTATCTAAATAAGCACAATGCCGCATCAGTAACTATTATTACCCATCTTGGACGGCCACACAAAGGGATCTTTGATGCCACGCTTTCCACTAAACAGCTTGCTGGATGGTTTTGGGAGCATGGTTACAATGTTACTCACGCGGCTACACCGCATGAAGCCTTACAGGATCAAGCCAGTCACTCACTTACTTTACTTGAAAATATTCGCTTTTTTGCAGGAGAAAAGGACAATGACCTTGCTTTTGCCAAAACACTGGCAACCCTTGGCACCCGCTATATCAACGATGCATTTGGCACGTTACACCGATCAGATGCATCGGTTAATGCGTTGCCGCAACTTTATGCTCGAGCTAATCGTGGCATAGGCCTTTTAGTTGAACGTGAAATCAACTGCCTGGAGCGCATTCGAACCAATGCGGATAAGCCCCTTATTCTTGTCCTTGGCGGCGCCAAGCTTGACGATAAGCTCCCGCTTATCAACCAGATTATGACCACGCAGCCGGCCACCACTATCATGATTGGTGGCGCACTCGCTTTACCATTTTTAAAGGCACAGGGCCTTGTCGTTGGCACAACGCCGGTCACCGATCAGGCTGTCCAGCAGGCAAGAAACATTATTGAAGGGGCGCAAGCACACCACGTCACCCTGATACTGCCCACCGATATGATGATTATTGAGGGCCAGCTCGGTTCACCGGCACAAGCCTGCGCCGTTAATGCCATTCCCGCAACCGCACAGTGCCTTGACGTCGGCCCAGATACCATTTCATGCTTTACGCGGGGCCTGGTGGGGGCCAAAACCATCTTTACTAACGGCACCATGGGCATGTACGAGTATGCTGCCTATGCTCACGGTACGCAGGCGGTCTTACAAGCCATTGCCGCAGTCCCGTCTTGTTATACGGTCGCCGGTGGGGGCAATGCCACCGATGCCATAGCCACTTTTGGCCTTGCCAGCGCCTTTTCATATCTATCAACCGGCGGCGGCGCTACCCTTGCATATCTGGGGTCACGCGATCCCTGGCATGAATTGCCAGGCCTTTTTGCCCTCATTGAGCCATCAGCGTGAATCCACTTGAAATAATATGAACAGTCGGTATACTTGTTGACAGATAGTAGCTTCAAACCCAATGAGTTACTGCGGGACCATGCCTCATTATGAGTCGCATAAGCCGCAACTAATGCTTAAAGGTTTATAAAAATGAGTGTGCAAGAGTAAGTTAAGATTCAATATCGGTCAGGAGTCATTATAGATTAGTTAGAATAGCACAGCGTCTGAGGCATTGAAGAAGCCATTTAAGCATTAATTTCTTTGTTCTTCTCTTTCAATCCTTAAGCAATAACCCTAGAAATTTAATTTGAACATTATATTCATTAATATCGTGATGACGTTATAAGCGTCATTACAAAAGGACCCTCTATGAAACTTTATGTAGGCAATATTGCCAACAACGTATCTGAACAAGATTTAAACGATCTTTTCGTATCATTCGGCGCAGTTGCATCAGCTCGCATCATCAAAGACAAATTCAGCGGCGAATCCCGTGGTTTTGGTTTTGTTGAAATGGATGACAGCCAAGCAGCTAACAACGCTATCACAGAATTGAATGGCTCAGAATTCAAAGGCCAACGCATTCGTGTTAGCGAAGCTCGCCCTCCACAAGAACGCACAGGCGGCTTCGGCGGTGATCGTCGTGGCGGCAGTGGCGGCGGTGATCGTGGCGGCTTCGGCGGCAGCCGTGGCGGCTTTGGTGGCCCACGTGGTGGCGGCAGAAGTTTCAATAACTAAGCTCACCTCGCTGGTTCTACTAGCTTAAGCAGTATTTAAAAAAGACCCTCGTTATTTGACGAGGGTCTTTTTTTGCTTCCAACCAAAACCTTGACTCCAGCCATCAAAAAACCGTACGACTATAGTTGTAGTAGTTTTCAACCATACAATGAAGGAGTCGTCATGTTTCCAGACCTATGTAACCGTTCTATGGCATATTTTTCAAGCCATCCAATACACAACAGCATTGCCCATGCAGCCGGAGGCTTTGGCCTGGCCATTCTTTTACAATATTACCTTCTGGGTGATGTGTTCATCAACTATCTGTTCGGATGGGGCCTTGTGATCCTCTGTGTCGGTATGCACATACGTTCTTGTATGAAGTAACACGACGATCAAAGTTTTTTGTAGAATGAGAAAAGGCGCCTGTAATTTCTACAGGCGCCTTTTTACTTTACTCGTAACTATTCAATTCTTTACCCCGCTGGACCAGCGTATCCAGCGACAAGCCAAACTCCTGTTTGCCATCGGCATGGCGCAATGTCACGGTATTTTGGTCAACCTCTTTTTGGCCAACCACCACCATCCACGGCACCTTTTCAACTTGGGCCCTGCGGATCTTGGCAGAAATTTGGTCACCTGAATGGTCAAATTCAGCGCGTAGTCCGGCTTTACGCAACGTCTGCAAAACAGTATCAGCATACCCTGCCTGTGCATCGGTAATACACAGTACACGCACCTGCACTGGCGTTAGCCAGAAAGGCAGATTGCCCTTAGTATGTTCAAGGACAATGCCAAGAAAACGCTCAATGGAACCGTACAGAGCACAGTGAAGCATAACCGGCGCTTTGCGCGATTGGTCACTATCAATATATTCAAGATCAAAGTTATGTGGCATAAAAGAGTCTACCTGAATCGTGCCACACTGCCATTCACGGCCCATGGCATCATGCACCTTCAATTCAATTTTAGGGCCATAAAAGGCCCCTTCGCCTTCCTGAAGAATATAGGGAACGCCACGCTTTTCAAGCGCAGTACGCAAGGCATTAGTCACCTTATCCCACATCTCAAGACTGCCGATATATTTTTCAGGCCTAGTAGAAAGCGCCATCACCACTTTGGTAAAGCCAAACTTGGTATAGATCGTCTCCGCCATGGTGAGCATACTGAGCACCTCCTGCTCAATCTGATCAAAGGTACAAAAGACATGCGAATCATCCTGGGTAAACGCGCGAACCCGAAAGAGGCCATGCATAACACCAGATAATTCAAAGCGATGTACCAAGCCAAATTCAGCAAGGCGTAGCGGTAGCTCACGATAGGAATGGGGACGTTCTTGGTACAGTAAAATGGCTCCAGGACAATTCATCGGCTTAACACAGCATGACACATCTTCAACCGAGGTGAAATACATATGATGCTGATAATTGTCATAGTGCCCCGAGGTTTTCCACAATGATTCATTCATGATTTGAGGCGTCTTAACTTCCTGATACTGCGTGCCACGCAGGTGGCGCACGTAGTCCACCAGCTTATTATAAATGGCAAGGCCTTTTGCATGAAAGAACGGCATACCCGGCGCAACATCATGAAAAGAAAACAGATCCATCAGCTTGCCCAAGCGGCGATGATCATACAGCTGTACCTCTTCAAGGCGCTTGAGGTAGCCCTCCAAATCCTCTTTAGTAGCAAAGCAGATACCGGTGATACGCTGGAGAGGGATACCGTTGCGATCGGCACGCCAATAGGAACCTGAGATAGCGGTAAGTTTGAAGTGCTGCACTTCGCCAAGCGATTCAACGTGGCCACCCTTACACAGGTCAAAGAAGTCACCCTGATGGTAAATGCCAACGGTGTCACCAGGGATTTGATCAATCAGCTCAAGCTTAAATTGATTCTGGGCATAGAGCTTGCGCGCCTCATCCTTAGGCACCTGTCCACCAACAACCTTATAGTTGTGCTCGGCAACCTCACGCATGCGTTGCTCGATAACTGCTAAATCTTCTTCTTTAAAATTTTTAATGGGTAAAAAGTCATAAAAGAAACCGGTCTCCGTTACAGGGCCGATTGTAAGTTTAGTCCCAGGAAATAACTCAAGCACTGCTTGCGCAAGCACGTGCGCTGCTGAGTGACGAATATTGTGCAATCTTTCGTTGGTTTCCATAAAGAGTCCTTTGAATGCGCGCTCATATCCTTCGACTAGCTCAGGACGAGCGCAGTCCTTTTCCCCTTCATGATGGGGAGCTGCATAAACAACATCTCGAACCAAACTCGAGCGCTGTCACAATACGTTCCACGAAAGTATACCAAGGGCGATAGCTTTAATCAATCACGATTACGGTGGTTGCGCCCCACAATTTTTCTTTCTTGCTTGCATATGTACAACCAACGGTGATACCATTTGACGAGAAATAAGTACCTACCATCTACGTGTAAGGGAACAGTATGACATATCTATTAGAAAACCCATTACCAGGCAAGTCTGACCAGTCAACACAAGAAAAAGCCTACCCAGCCAAGCTTCGTACTAACCGCATCTTTATCCTGGACACCAATGTCCTCATCTACGATCCCAATTCTATTTTCGCCTTCAAGGATGTCGTCGTTGGCATTCCTTTTATTGTTCTTGAAGAACTGGACACCTTCAAAAAGGAACCGGGGGAAAAGGGCCATAACGTACGGCAAGTGATTCGTAGTCTTGATGCGCTGCGCAAAAAAGGACACTTGGGTGATGGTGTCCCGCTCGAAAATGACACGGGTGGTTCAATCTTAAAGGTATACAGAAACCCCGAGCGCATTGATTTTTCTATGCTACACGTGGATATTCACGATGTTAAAGATAATATTATCATTCAAACGGCAGCTAATCTTGCCAAAGATGGCAATCAAGTCACCCTTATTACCAAAGATATTAATGTTCGCATTAAATCAGATTCCGTCGGTCTAGACACTGAAGATTATACAAAAGGCGCGGTCAGCACTGATCTATTTTACAAAGGATGGATGCGCATCCCCGTGCCGGCCAACGATCTGCGCCTCATGACAGCAAAGCGCATTGAATCAGTCATAGCAAATGATACAAAATTATATCCCAACCAATTTATAATAGCCGAGAGCTCCAATAATCCGCAGAACAACCGCCTCTTTCGCTATCTAGGCGGCAGCGCCTTTAAAGAAGTTGAACCAATGACCTTGCTCAATACGTTTAAGGCAAAAAATATTCAACAGCTGATGGCGCTTGATCTTCTGATGGATGATAGAATCAAACTACTCACACTTTTAGGCCCTGCCGGTACCGGTAAAACCTTCTTAACGTTATTAGCCGGTCTGTACCAAACAGCGTATGAGCGCAAATATCGAAAACTCCTGATCACGCGACCAATTGTCGCATTAGGCGCCGACATCGGCTATTTACCCGGGGATATTCAAGAAAAACTCCATTACTGGATGCAACCGGTACATGACAACCTTGAATTCATCTCAAGCCAGATGCTGCGAGGCACCGAAGATTCTCTCCATTTAGAGCGTAGTAAAGATAAAAAACCGAAGAAGAATCATGACCACCAAAATCATGACCACAACCAACGTAATGGTAACGGCAATGGTAATGGTAACGGCCATGGTTCACAGACCAGTCATTACACAGAAAACTATTTGGTAGATAAACTGCAAAAACAGGGCATCCTGAGTCTGGAGGCCATTACGTACATGCGCGGCCGTTCTATCCCATTCCAATTTGTTTTCATTGATGAGGTGCAAAATCTCACCCCGCACGAAGTTAAGACCATCGTCAGCCGAGCCGGTGAAGGAACCAAGGTTATTTTGGCCGGTGATCCCTTCCAAATTGATTCGCCATACCTCGATTTTACCAGCAATGGGCTGACCGTAACGACTGAAAAGTTTAAAGACCATTCACTTTTTGGCACGGTCTTTCTAGAAATTAGCGAACGCAGTGAGCTGGCCAAAGTTGCCGCAGAAATTTTATGAGAAGGCCACATTCGTTAATTATTTAAGTTATCCCGCTGCCGTTGAAGCCACTGCCGTGCCTCACTAAGCGTATATCCCTGGCCAAGCATGCTTTGAAGCAGTTGAAGCAACTGCTGTGCCTCATCACGCGTATACCCACGGTTCATCAGGTCATTAAGAAGCCATAGATCACGCTGAAAATCACGCTGAAAAGACAACAGCTCTGCTTCCGATGTGCTTGTATCCAATGAGGGTGCAACTTCTACAGGCATAAGCACCGCTTTCGCTATGGAACGAAAAGCAGCAGCGATTGCTTCATGGTCTTGTGGACTGAGTGCACCACCCTTATTTCCTAGTTTTCTTAGCTCAGCTGACTTTGTTTCCAATGCCGATTGTAAAGTCACCACCACCAAATCACGCAATGCAGCCAACTCAGCAATAATACTATTGTTATGAACAAGCGTGAGAAGTTGATCTTCTGATTGTAAAAATTTTTGTGCAAGCTTACGCATCAACTCAGCAACTGCGCAACCCGTTGCAGCAGCCTTGATATTTTCTATAGTATTTTGCACGTCCATAGTAAGTCTAAGCGCCACCTCATACCGGTTTTGTCCTACTGGACTGCTTGAGGAAGATGAACTGGATGAGCTACTGGATGAACTACTGGCTTGCCCTTTGAAGCTCGGAGAGCGAAATAGGGATGAGCTCGATACGTTTGGGACACGACAAAGTCCACGATCAAGCCTCTGTTGTATCAAATCGATAATTGTTGCATCGCCCAACTGCTGAGCAAATTTCAATGCGGCTTTCAGTGTCTCCTTCGTGATATTGTTGGATTGAAGAAGTTCTGCCACAATAGTTGAATTGCGGTAGCCTACAGCATATGTCAATACTGAGTCGCCATATTCATCTGCACTATTTACATCCTTACCACATACTACTAAATTTTTTACCTCGGGTACACTTCCGGCCAGGATGGCCTTCGTGAAAACAGAATAATCTTTATCGTCAGCATTATTATTTGCAACCGCCTCCTCATCAATCACGTCGCTCCAACCCTCATCACTCAGCTCTTGCCTGTTACGCTCCAGCGCATCCGCATATTCTCGTTGTATCAGATCGATGATTGCTTGATTGTTACGCTCTTTGGCTTCGCCTAATGCAACCTCAAGTACCTTTGCATTAAAGCCCCCCGACCGGACTAATTCTGTTATCGTTTCTAAGTCTCGAAGCTGAATAGCCTCTATTAAACCAGCATTTTTCTCTGCCATGCGTAGCTTATCCTCTGCACTATAGTCCCACAAGCCCCGCGCCTCCTGCATTCTCTCCCACTCAGCCTGCGCTTTTTTCAGTTCATCACTTTTTCTCTTTCGCTTATCTCGATCTGCGAATACCGAATTTACTTTTTTCTTGGCTCCAACCGTACTATTCCCAGACCCACTATTCATGCTGCGCACGGTAATAAAATGGCCACCTAATATGCTACACATCGCTATTATCAGCATTTTCTTTATATCTAACATGATAAAATCCCCCTTCTTTCGCTTTATAAACAAAAAACGCTACAAAACAAATAGTATAAATACGCAACACCGCTATTAATTATTTCTAATTGTAATAACAAATGTGACTTAAGTCAATAATCTATAAAAATATACATCCCGATAATGACTACAACACCGCCTGGATGAGGATACCTCCACCCTTTTCACCAATGTTGTTACTTATTCAATCGGACATTTCTAAGGAGTTCAAACCGGACATTTTCATTGAGCCCCTACATTTCCACAACAAAATGTTGACAATTGATCAATTTATTGTTTACAATTAGAATTGATTTAACTGTATTTGTTTATTTGTGCGTATTTATTTTTTTATTTATTAATTCTTAAACCAATAAGGAGATGTTATGCATTGTTCTAACATCAGTAAGCAACGTCGACATATTGCCATGTTTGTGGCACTGCAGCTAAGTTGTATCGGCGGCACTGTGTTTGCAGCGCAACGAGGACCATCAGGTCCACCGGGTGGTGCTCCGATAGATGAAGACCATGGGGGTCGTGTCATCGGGAGATATATTAGTGCTCAAGACAAGCAATTTATAGAGAATAATCCCTCTTCTCAGCTTTCTAACCCTCCTCATAGGGCAATTATTCCAGGAGAAATAGTAGTTTTGAAAGCATGGATCCCTGTACACAATCCAGTTGATAAGCGTGGCTACTCGGTGTATAGGTCACTTCAATTGCCTACTCCTGAATATCGGTATGTGAAATATACCGGCAACTCTCGAAAAGTGCCTCGTTCTTATGATTCTTATGGTTATGAACCCACCCTTGAAGAAATGTTACTTTCACCTGATGAACAAGAAATTGAAGTTTTTAATGGATCGGCAACATTTTTTGTAAATGTCAAAGAAGTCCATATACCACCGCCGACAGGGATATTTTCATCGTCATCAAGTTCCTCCAGCTCTTCCTCAGACAACCAACCGCCACCATCATATGAGGAATCTCAACGGGACTAAAAACATAACATCTTTCCATGTTGAAAAAGTAAAAAAGCGTTGTGCACTGTAGTTTGTCATTGTGCACAACGCTTTTTTATTATTGAGACTGGGCAGAGTGAGACGACTGGCCTCCTTTCCTTCAATCAATGACCTCGTGCACACATTCCAACATTTCCGCCACCGTCTGTTCTAGCGTTAGCGTAGAATTATCAATCACCACAGCGTCATCTGGTATAACCAATGGAGCAATTTTTCTCTCTTGATCACGCTGATCACGCTGAACAAGGTCTGCTTCCATCTCCTGCAGCGAAGAAAGCTTGCCTGAACGTACAACGTCAGCAAGCAGCCGCTGAGCTCGCACAACCACATCGGCCGTCAAAAAAAACTTTACCTGTGCAGCAGGAAAAACAACTGATCCACAATCACGGCCATCGGTAACCAGATCATAAGCTTGTACGATTGATCGCTGCACACGCACGAGCGCCTGGCGAACAATAGGATTGGCCGCAATACATGATGCTGCCTTGTCCATGATTGGGCCGGAGAGCTTGGATGTTATGTCCTGTTGATTGAATATTATGCGTGGTTGATTGTCGCTATAATGATAGGTAATACGATCAAGAAACGTTAAATCTGATGGCTGCAATGAGGCATATAGATCATCCGATGCGGCGCCACCATCAGCCAATCCTTCAGTCACGATGTATGCAATAGCACGGTACAATAGGCCGGTATTTAGATAATAAAAGCCAAGCGAATGCGCAAGCGCCTTTGCTGTGGAGCTTTTACCACTGCCTGCGGGCCCATCTATGGTTATGATTATATGATTGGACATGATACCCCTACTCTGTAAAAAGGATTAACTAACGCCAGCTCGATAATGCTTAATTGGAAGGAGTATTTCTTCAATAGGCCATTACGCAGAATAGACGTCATCCCCGACTTGATCGGGGATCCAGGGGAAATTAAGAATGCCTCACTACGGTTCCCCTGGATCCTCACTTTCGTGAGGATGACGTCCGTAGAAAACTCGCAACTATAATTGGCCGTTGTACCACTAACCCAATGTAAATTATCGAACTTGTACTAACTTAAACACCCAAATCTGAGGATATCACGTCGCCAATAAATTGGTACTACCCTGTGGTGATAAAAAGTTTTGAAGAAGTGAAAAAGCGTTGTACACTGTAGGCTATGGAACAACTACAAGAAAAAAGTACGCCGCTCATGCAGCAGTACTTTGCAATTAAACATGATTACGCCGATACGCTCCTCCTCTTTCAAGTGGGCGATTTTTACGAGCTCTTTTTTGATGACGCAAAAAGGGCTGCCGCCTATTTGGCCATTGCGCTGACCAAACGGGGTAAGCACCAAGGAGCCGATATTCCACTCTGTGGCATCCCCGTGCACGCCCTCAATCATTATTTAACCAAGCTGATCAAAGGCGGCTTTTGTGTTGCCATCTGCGATCAACTCAGCAAGCCGCAGCCGGGCACCGTGGTAGATCGCGGCGTTACGCGCGTCTTTACCCCCGCAACGCTGACCGATACCGCCATGCTTGATGAAAAATCTGCCTCATACCTACTCTCATTTTATCCAGGTCAGCACCAGTGGGGACTGATCTTTGGCGAGCTGTTAACCGCCCAGCTTTTTGCAACCACGCTGCCGGTTGATGCCATGCGTATGCTGGAATCTGAATTGACGCGCTTTTTTCCCGACGAAATTATTTTGCCCAACACACAGGCCTCACAACCGTTTCAACGTCACTTTAAAAAACTTGGCTACTACGCCAATATCATTAATACGCCTGAGCAGCTTAACCAGGATCAGGTTGGCACCCCCATAGCCACTGCCCTACTTCGCTCTACGAGCTCCGAAGGGCAAGCCCTACTTCGCTCTACGAGCGGAGTTTATCCTGAGCTCTGTCGAAGGGAAGAGCAAGCCTGGGTACAACAAGTTTGTCATAAGGTACAACCATCGGTTGACGCCTCGCCCGTTATTACTGACGGCCTGCAGAGCCTGTATTGGCACCTTAAACGGACGCAAGCAGCGGCGCTGCCACAATTTAAGCATATTCAGTTGTATCAGCCTGATGACTATTTGGTGCTGGATAGTGCGACGCAACGAAATTTAGAGATCGTAAAAAACAACCAGGACAACAGTATCAAGCACACGCTCTTTGCCACGCTTGACCATGCCAAGACGGCAATGGGATCGCGCACCATAAAAAAATGGTTGCAGCGACCGCTCATGCAACAGACAGCAATCGCCCAACGCCATGACGTTATTGCCATATTGTGCAAGCAGGTTGCCCTCTTGCAAAAGCTGTCACTCTTGTTGGGCGGACTGGCTGATATTGAACGCATCATCGGGCGTATCGCGCTACAACGCGCATTGATTGGCGACTACATTGCACTTAACGATTCGCTTACCATTGTACCGAACATCAAAGAGCTGCTGCAGACAGAACTAACCACGCCGCTAGCGCATGCCCTGCAGGAGCGCATGGCCGATTTTAGTGGGCTCACGCAGCTGCTGACCTGCAGCATCAACCCGGATGCTTCCAGCAGCCATCCCATTAAACCGGGCTATGATTACCAGCTTGATAAGCTTAAGGGTTTGCTTGGCAACGGTAAGCAGGAACTACTAAAGCTGGAGCAACAAGAGATTGCTAAGACCGGCATTAATAGCCTTAAAGTCGGGTACAACCAGGTCACCGGTTACTACATCGAAATCACCAATGTTCATGCCGAAAAAGTGCCGGCCGACTATAAACATTTGCAAACGCTAGCCAACCGCAAACGCTTTGTCACGCCAGAACTTAAAACGTTAGAGCACAATCTGTTTAGGGCAGAAAATGAACTTGATGCCGTTGAAGCAGAAGTTTTTAATAAGGTAAAAAAAGAGGTTGAAGGCTACTTAACCCCGCTGCGCCACTTGGCACAAAGCCTTGCCTATCTTGACGCCCTCTTTGGCTTTGCCACGGCAGCCTATGAATACCGCTACACCATGCCAACCTTTAACACGAGCCATAGCATTACCATCAAGGATGGCCGTCACCCAATCATTGAGCAGGCACTTGATACCGCCTTTGTTCCCAACGACACGTTCCTGAACGATACACAATCAACGCTGGTGATTACTGGCCCCAATATGGGCGGTAAGTCAACCTACCTACGCCAGACTGCGCTGATCAGCATTATGGCACAAGCCGGTAGCTTTGTTCCTGCGCAGCAGGCTGATTTATCGATCTTAGACCGGATCTTCACACGCATTGGCTCGGGGGATAATTTGGCTGAAGGCAAAAGTACCTTTTTGGTTGAAATGGAAGAGACCGCTACTATCTGTAGCCAGGCCACCAAGAATAGTCTTGTCATCCTAGATGAAGTTGGCCGCGGCACCAGCACATACGATGGCATAGCACTTGCGCAGGCAATTTTAGAATATTTGCACCAGCAGGTTAAGGCCCGTTGCCTCTTTGCTACGCACTACCACGAACTCACCGCTTTGGAAAAGCCGGGTAACGCGATCGTCAATTACCACGCCGCCTGCAAACAGGATAATAACGCCATTATCTTTTTTCATAAAGTTGTACCGGGTATTGCCCACGGCAGCTTTGGTATTGAAGTGGCACGGCTTGCGCAGCTGCCTGATGCGATCATCAAGCGTGCTGGTAGTATTTTGCAAACCCTTGGGAGCTCAAGTGGACAGCAACCTGCCCTTTCCTTCGACAGGGCTTCCTCCTTCGCCAAGGCTACGGCGGACAGGCAGGATAAACTCCACTCGAAAAGCGAAGTAGGGCAAGCTCTACCCTTCGACAGAGCTCAGGATAAACTCCGCTTGGAAAGCGAAGTAGAGGCACAATCAAGTTCTTGCCAGCATGATGCAATGATAGAAAATCTGCAGGCACAACTGGCAAACCATCAAGCGATTGCTACTAAGTTACAAGCAATTGATTGTAATACGTTAAGTCCTAAACAGGCATTTGATATTATCTGGGAATTGGTGAATAGGGCGTAAATATTTGAGACCTTAAGCACCATGCCTCACTATATTTTCTTTTTTTATTGCCGCAAGATTTCCTCCTTGCTATAATTAAAGCCTAATGGAAACTGTCATTTTTCGCCAGTTTATTATAGGAAAACGCATGAGCAATAATTTAAAAGATCTGCTGTACGCCTGGCCAAAGGGCTATATCCAGGATACCGATTTTATTATTCTCTTAAAAGGAACGGCAAATGCCCGTTATTCCATTATCAAAAGGGCAATGCAATCCGGAGTGCTCCTGCGCCTGTGCAAAGGTCTTTATCTTATCAAGTATAAGATTGAGAAAGCATTGCCTAACACCTTCGTGCTTGCCCAGCTCATACACGGCCCATCATATGTTAGCCTTGAGTCAGCACTTGCCTACCATAGATGGATTCCAGAAGCCGTTCAAGTAACCACGTGTGTTACACCAAAGCAGGCGGGTGAATACACTACGCCGATTGGGATTTTTACCTACAAACGGATTCCTATACAAGAATTTTTTATGGGCGTTGATCGCGTAGATACCCAGGAAGGAGGCATGCTGATTGCTAGTCCATGGAAGGCGCTGGCTGACATGATGTACACAAAAAAAAGATATTGGCATTCATTGCACAATCTTTTCCAGGACCTGCGCATAGAGATAGAAGATCTGCAAAAAAGCGATAAGCGTCTGCTTAAAGAACTGTGTAAGCACTACCCAAGTCCACGCGTCAGAAAACATCTTCTCATCCTCTTAAACGAGCTCCTATCATGAGTATTAAAATTATAGAAAATCGCTTAAAAGAATATGCCCCTAAAACAAAGGCGGAGGAATTTAATGCTTTAAAAGAGATTGTCCAAGAGATTGCGCTATGTGGTCTGACTCGGGCACATTTTTTCAAAGTAGCAGCATTTCAAGGTGGCTCATGCTTGCGTATCGTCTATAATATCAATCGATTCTCAGAAGATTTAGATTTTATCCTACTCCAACCAAATAAAACATTTATATGGGAACCCTTTTTTAATGCTCTGCACCTTGAATGTAAAGCCTATGGTCTTAATGTTCAACTGCTAGATAAATCAAAGGCCGATCCAGTCATTAAAAAGGCATTTCTTAAAGATGATTCTTTTGGCAAAGTACTTCTTTTATCCCACGCCAGAGACCGCTGCGATGAGCAGATCATTAAAATCAAACTAGAAATTGACACCAATCCACCAGCAGGTTCAACATTCAAAACCAATTTCCTAACATTCCCTTATCCTTTCTCAATCGTTACACAAGACCTTCCAAGTCTTTTTGCTAGCAAATGCCATGCCTTGCTGTGCCGCGATTACATCAAGGGAAGGGATTGGTTTGATTTCATATGGTACGTTACGAAAAAAACAGACATTAACCTCATGCATCTGCAGGCGGCACTTCATCAGAATGGTCCCTGGAAAGATCAACCTATTGTTATTACAAACGAATGGCTCATCAAAGCATTAAAAGATAAAATCACCAGCATCGATTGGGATCAAGCAAAACAGGATATCGGACCATTTTTAAATGCTCAGGAAAATCAAGGCCTTACGGTGTGGGGTATCGATTTTTTTATGTCGTTGCTCACAGAATTATCGATTACTCTAAAAAAACCCTAAGAGCCTAGACAATTACCCTGATTTTTATGCATAATCAATCAAACTAACCGTGCTTTTTATACATAAACCATCAAAAGTAACCGTGCTTTTTCTGCATAAAGGATCGTAATGAAGGGAGGGATGATCTATTAAACGCTCACAGCCAAATCAATAGAAAATTCTGGGTAGAGCTTTTTAACCATAGACATAGTTTTGAGGCTGGGGTTACATTTTTTTGTTTCTAAGCGCTGGTAGCTATAAATTTTATCAAAACCCATTCTTTTAGATGCCTCCTGCTGAGTAAGTCCATGCTTAATTCGCCAGTACCTTACAAGAAAGGCAAACGCTATCTGTGGATCAATGGAAACCTCTACAACGGTCTTAGAAAGTTTGATTGATTGGTCAGGCATCGCCGCTAAGTCTTTAGAATTTGATGGCTCTTCAATGTAAAGATTTAAGGCATCCTGCATATTTTCCTGCAACGCCGCAATCGTGTCTGCCTCAGTAATACAGCCTTGAAGTTCAATGCATTGTGCCCAAAACCCATTACCTTCTTTATGAATTTTGAAATGATATTTCATTCATTGCCTTTCAGGTTTATCAATTGCCAAAATTTTCATTAATGCGTGCTCTGTACCTTTTTTTAGTTCTTTGTGATCCGGAATAATAATCGTTGGAAATCCATTTTTCTTCAGCTTAATATGACTACCCTTTCCACCATGTACAAAGGATATATCCGGCTCTTTGAAAGAGTTTGCATAGATCTTTTCCACTCATTGGCATAGCTACTTTCCTTCTCGTAAGGCCTTATTTTACCAACTATAGTTGGTGCAAGTCAACAAGAAAACAGGGCAACCAATGTTGATTGCCCCGCAAAAGAAATCGGAATTTTTTTTGACTTCATTACTCTGATGGCTTACGAGACATGTGTCAATCTTTTTTTTATTATCCAGGGAGCAGGCAAAGGATCCAACACACTCCCATTAGCGTAGTTATTGTGATTTTGATACAATATCTACGGTAAGGGCTATTGGTTTTAACCTTTTGTTGGGATAACACCCTTCTGGAACCAGAAAACAATTGTACGTTAAAGAGAGGATAAA
>Ga0206858_1145_pt1 | contig 17432 bp, 15 predicted proteins | sample Alteio_BWOrgCont_46_FD_152622 | JGI IMG/M metagenome (GOLD analysis project Ga0206858, IMG submission 152622) | Enriched cells from forest soil in Barre Woods Harvard Forest LTER site, Petersham, Massachusetts, United States -... | ecosystem: Environmental > Terrestrial > Soil > Temperate forest >... | reverse complement strand
TGGAATGATGAAGGAGAAAAGCAAGGAAACGGTATAACACCCTGGGCTGGTTTTAATTTCACCCATTATTTTGGTAATACCCTATCTATCGCATTGGGCTTCGGGTTTTCCGAATTGAACCATCTGGATCAAACATATACCAACAGTCTTATTCAATATGATTTTGGAGCAAATGCCACCACCACTTCTATATCTCCACAAACTGTATATTATGTTGATCTACCTTTAAAACTGCAATATACCTTGGGTAACAAAAACATATTTGGGCTTGGAATAAATTATTTATTACTGATGACCACTTACAGCACCTTGAGCACCTATCAACAAACTTATTTTTCAGAAACCCCGGGCACTTCAACTAAACAACTTGGTTATACGCAGGGGTTCTCTAATTCGGATATGCAACTTACGCTTTCCTATACCCGTATGGTTGCAGGCAGAATTGGAATAGGAGCCGAATATTATTATGATAACAATTACCTTGAAAATAATACAGTCCCCGGTATAAATCAAAATGCAAAAAATAGCGGCATACGAGTATTTCTTACCTTTCAATTAGTGAAATAAAATATGAAAATCTTAAAAAAAATAGCTCTGTTTACTTTTATTGGTGTAGTATTTGCAACCTGCAAAAAAGAAACATTATCTCCAAGTTCTACAGTAGGGCAACCTGTTTTTTCTTTTAATGGAACTATCGGTGGTGCCAGTTTGAACATGCAGGCGGGAGTAAGTAATTATTATATGCAGACCACATACAGCCAAAGTGGTTCAGGGGTTTACAGTTTTATTGGTACTCTTCAAAATACCGTCACTCCTAATAGCAATAGCATTCAAATTATTATTAATGATGATAAAGTTACTCCTGCTAACGCATCATCAGATATAAGTAATTCTGTTATTCCGGCAGCTTATGTTTATAATATACCGGGAGGAAATTCAATAGGAGATTCTGTAACTATTAGGCCATTCGTTTATGCAGGTTCGCCTTCTACCTATACATATACATTTGGGGACGGAAGTACGGCTGTTAGGTATGATGCGTCACCTATTACCCACTCCTATAATATATCGAAAAACTATTATATCACTTCTCTTTCTGTAGCTTCCAATAACGGTAATCCAATCATAAGCAAATTGCTTAATCTTAAGAAAACTTCAAAACTCTCGGTAGACTCTATTAGTATGCGTGATTCCTCTTATCCCTATACGACTGTTACTCTAACAGCTCATATATCTGGAGCCTCAGGTTCTTATGGTTATGTATGGTGGTTTGGAGATGGAAGTTCAACCGCATCAGCTAGTCCAAGTATTACACACATATATGCTACACCTGACCACATATATACTTATACGTGTGCAGTTGGGGAATACCCATCACTTGATAGTGCATCCTTAACATCCACACTTTTGGACTCCCTGCCCAGTAATAGATGTCGGATAAATTTTCATTATGATAGCATAACAGCTGCTCCAAACCCATTATCACTTTCCAATGTAACTGTTAATTATACAGATCCGAATGGGATTCAATACACCTCTAACAATAGCCAACAGCCGGGCAGCAGTACATTCCAAGTTACTTCCGTATCAAACTATCAAAAAAACACGAATAATCAGCAAACAAAAATGCTGACGGTAACATTTAATTGTATGTTGTATCCTTTGTCTGGGGGTACACCAATTTCAGCAACTAATTGCACGGCAACTATTGCAGTTGCATACCAGTAACACAATAATGAATTGAAAACTACGTTTATATATTGATAGTTTTTCTTGGTTAAGTTTGATGGTTAATTTTAAAAGGCTCCGGTGGATAATACTAACGGGGCTTTTTAATTTTTATAATTTTCCCAGTTATATTAAAAATAACAATCAAAAAGTCATTGACTTTTCAGTAAACCATTTTTTAATACTTTATCTTGACCCTGTTTATGAGAATTTTGCTCTTGCTTAATTCTCATTTATAACAAACAGAAATACAAATTGTTAATCCTAAAAAGACGATTTGTAATCCGTGAAAAAACGTCTCGTATAGAAATGTTAAAAAGGAAGGCTTTTAATTTTCATAACTTTGTGCCCCATATCAAATTAAACTTTCCTGTACTATAAAAGTCAAATTTCAACTTTACCGAATTATGAGAAAAACAATTACTCTTTGGTGCCTTGCAATTTCATTTTGCTTTACTTTCTTTTTTTCCAACGCACAAAATATTAATCTCTCTAATTCTCCTTATTTTGATGGGGAATGTAATCTTGTCGCTAACCCCTTAAATCCAAAACATCTTGTTTCGGCATGGATCTATTTTTCGCTCTCCAATCTCAAAGATGCCATTGCGACGCGCTCCTCTTTTGACGGTGGCCAAACCTGGACTCCTCTGCAAATCCTTCCACATGCTCATCCCGCTTTCAATTCTTGCGACCCAACTATGTATTTTGGTAAAGACAGTTGCGTATACTTAGCTTATATTGACCTTTCCGGTTTACATAGCAGCGATTCAGGATATATTATGGTTAGCCGTTCTGTAAACGGAGGAGTAACATGGAGGGCTCCCGTAAAAGCTATTTCCTGGAATGAGCAGCCCAATCTCCCAATTGACCGCCCATGGATAGCTGCCGACGGAAGTACCGGCCCTTATGCGGGAAGAGTTTACCTTACCAGCCAGAATGCCTACTTTGCACCCCAGCCCCATCACCCATGGTTTACTTATTCCAGCGATAGCGGCACTACCTGGTCTCCTATAAAACAGTTGGATGACAGTATACCTTCCGGTGTAATAACCGACGCCACTGCATTTACAACCATTGCCGCCAATGGCACATTGTATGGATTCTACTTTTCCTATTATGTTGCCTATAGCCCTTATGCACGCCTTGTTATGGTTAAATCGTATAATGGTGGAAACACCTTTGTAACCCATGCCGCCATGAACTATACACCTGCAGATGTTATTCCTGCCGCTGATTCACTCCTTAAAGATGGCATTTGTGTTTCTTCCAACCCCACCGATACGAACAATCTTATCATAGTCGGGCCTACGAACTATTTTGGAGAGCCGGATATTGCTTCCAGCAACTCTCATGATGGAGGAAATACATGGAGCAGTCTTGTACGGGTTAATGATGACGCGATGGGCGCTTATGACACTTGCCATGATTTGACATGGGGACATTTTGCCCCCAATGGAACCTATGGTATTGTTTGGCGGGACAGGCGCAATACAGGCAAAGGTGATAGTGCTGCTTTCCAAATTTATGGTTCTACTTCAACGAACGGAGGCGACAGCTATACCCCCAATTTCCTTATTAGTGATACTATTTCGCCTCCTGTTTTAATTCCGCATGGCGATGACTTTCTAGGGTGTGCCGTAAGCGACTCTGCTGTATATGCTCTTTGGAGCACCATCGATATGGATGAAGGTGGAAAAGAAGAAACATTTTTCAATGTTACTCCATTCAGCAAAATTCCGGCAGCAGTATTGTCTGTTTCCGATAATTCAAACATTAAGGTAGATGCTTATCCTAATCCTTTCCATAATGAAACTAATATTGTTGTAAGCTCTACCGTTCCCTTGCAAAATTGCAAACTGGAAATTTTCACTATCGATGGTAAGAAAGAAGGAGAATTGCAAATACCCGCTAATGGAAAATATACCTTTAATTTTAATTATCCGGCGGGAACTTATATCTGGTCGCTTACACAAGCAAGCGGTGCTGTTGCCCATGGAAAATGGGTAATTGAGTAATTTTATTCAATCATTAACTTTCCTTCACCGGCAAGGCTTCCGTCTTGTTTTAAAATTCTATAGAAATAAACTCCTGAAGGTTGATTACTGATATTAATTAAAAGCGGAGAATTGAAAGTGGAAAATTGAGAATACACTTTTTCTCCAAGAACGTTATAAATTTCAGCGGATGCTTTATCAATTTCGGTTTCTGACTCTATTGTAAAAATACCATTACTGGGATTTGGAAAAATATCAAAACGGACAGGATACTGGATATCATTTATATCTGACAGACACGGTGGCGGGCGAAGAACGATCATAAAAGTCGTATCATGGCTGCAACCAAGTGCATTAAAAGCTGTTACAGTTATTGTAGAATCAGCATCAATAGGGCCGGTAATATAAGTTGTTGTTGTATTCCCATTGCTCCATATATAAGTGTCAGGGCCATGAGAACAACTTACGGTAAGAGTATCTGTTTCACCTCTACATTTGAAAGATGTACCGCTAATTACTGGAATAGGCAGGGGTATAATTGCTACTTTAAATTCACTTGTATCATGAGCCGCTCCCTTGGTAACATAGACGGTATAAATTTGTGTTGTTGGCGGGCTAACACTTATACTTGAAGTTGTTGCACCTCCGGGGCTCCATAAATAGGTTGTTCCTGCACCCAATGAAGTGGCTGTTAATGCTACTATTTCTCCCGGGCAAACAGAATCAACTGAGGTAGTCACTGTCGAAATTAAAGGAGGATTACTTCTCATACCTGATTTGCTTTGAGAAAACAGCCTACAGCAAATTAAAACAAGACAGATAGGAAGAATTGTGTATTGGATATTTTTCATGATGTACGAAATTTAATATAACATTAGTTTTCCCTCACCGGTAAGGCTTCCATCTTCTTCCAGAACCCTATAGAAATAAATTCCTGAAGGTTGATTGCTGATATTAATTAAAAGTGGAGAATTGAAAGTAGAGAATTGAGAATACACTTTTTCTCCAAGAACATTATAAATTTCAACACACGATTTATCAACTTCAGTTTCTGACCCTATTGTAAAAATACCATTACTGGGATTTGGAAATACCCGGAACCTGTTAGCATTCGAAATCTCGTTAATACCTGTGCATAGTTTAATAGCTACTGTAATACTCTCCTTTATACTATCGCAAATACCATAAACACTAGCAGTATACGTAGTGGGTATAGATGGGCTGACAAATATAGTTGAGGTTGTTGCTCCTGTACTCCATTTATACATTCCTTGCCCGCCAATAGCAGCAATAGTTAAGGTTGCTGTATCAAAAATGCAAATAGAATCAGGAACTGCCCTTATAACAGCGCCGATTGATTGTATAAGTAATACTCGGAGTGTAGTAGAATCAGCACAGCCGAGGGAGTTATATGCATACAATTTATAGGTGGTACTACTGTCAAGGGTAATATGGATAGTGGCAGTAGTCTCCCCACCCGGACTCCATTTGTAAGTTAATCCATGGATTCCAAAAAGTGTCAAGGTATCTCCATAGCAAACGCTATCTTTAGAAGAGATAATCATTGGGAGCTGCAGTGGAACAAATGTTATCGTTAAACTGTCTCTATAATGATTTGCCCCCTGAACAGCAACAACGGTATAGGCTTGTGTTGACGGAGGGCTGACAGTAATACTAGAAGAGGTTGCCCCACCGGGGCTCCAGGTATAAGTTCCTCCGCCTATTAAGTTAGCCGTTAATGTCGTCAGTTCTCCGGGGCAAATCGAGTCATGCGTTGCCGTTATTGTTAAAGGAGCGGGAGGATTATCCGGTAAATATGATTCGTTTTGAGAAAATACGTTACCGGAAAACAATACCAGGCAAACTGATAGAATTGTGTATTGGATATTTTTCATGATATCATGCATTATATAACAAATGTACTGAAAATTAGTTCACAGGAGGACTATAGTCCTTAACAAGCTGGCGATACCTTTCCCGGGTTTCTTCCACGTAAAAACTGCCGGGATATTTTATTATAAGTTGCTTGTAGAGTTCAGCCGCTTTTTTCTGGTCATGCAGCTTATTGTCTTCTAATTTTGCAGAAAGATAAAGTGCTTTATCGGCCAGCATTCCATCCGGATAAACCGTTTGCTCATCGGAATAGAACCCCAATGCTTTTTGATAATCGCCTTTCTTTTCTGCCACACTGGCGCGCATCAGCAGTACTTCTTCCTTTAAGGTAGTTGTTCCGCTTATAGTATAAACCGAGTCGAGCAATGCAGAAACACTGTCCTCATAATTCTGAAAATCCAATAACTGCACATGGGCAAAAAGCAGCAAAGCAGGCTGCATGGCAGAGTCCTGGGTATTATCAGCCACTACTAACGAAAGCGCCATAGCATCATTCGCAATAAGCTTATCCGTGGCCGACCTTAAAATATTCAGTTGTGCCTGCGCCCATTTAAAGTTACCCGTATAGTAATAAATGGTTGCATTTTTAAATTTGGATTCGTCTCCAATAGGCTCTTCTTTAAAATCTTGCTCTACCTTACTGTAAAGCAAAGATGCTTCCCATGTTTGTCCATCGGCAAGCATCAGGTCTGCCAGTTCCACCCTGCAGCGTGCCTGGGTTTGTGGTGAAACGCCGGGAATAATTACTGCTTCCTGCATTAAAGCAATGGCATCGGAGTCGTGGTGCAGATAAAACCCCTGCAAGTGTGCAAGCTGCTGCATCAGCGTAATACTCGAAGCCGTTTTTCCAAGTTCATTCAATACGCCTTTGAATTTATTTTCAAGACTAAGCAATTCACCCTGGGAGTAAGCGCCGCCATTTATTAACTTTTGGTACATGATATTCAACTGCCCCATCCTTGCCTGCGTGTAATTATCACCTTTTTCGCCCCTGTCTATTATATATTGATAGGCTTGTATGGCAGGGTCGTAAGCCCCTACATTCGCACATTCATTAGCAAAAGCCATTACCCTCCAACCGCCTTCGCTCTTCCTCCTGTCAAGGGCCTTTACTTGTACAAGTGCATTGGGGTAATCCTTCAATTGCATGAGCATCCATATCAATAATTCTGAATATGTTTCCTTCTCGGGATACCGTTGAATGTATTTCAACAGCTCCGTTTTGACAATATTATTTTGGTCGGCATCGGCATAGTTACCCACGCTAAGCTGCAAAGCATCCTGCACGTATTGAATATAAGAAGGCGATAAAGCAAGCATTTCAAGATACGAATCTACCATGCCGATCATATTTCCCTGCGCTTTATATACAGCTCCTATTTCTGCTATAAAAGGATAGGAATCACCTAATAGATTTTTCCCTTGTTTATATGTTGAAAGAGCATAGTCATATTCCTTAGCATCTAAAAAATATTTACCAAGACTAAGAATTACATCATGGTCGGGTGTTAACTTATGTATGGCTTTATTAAAAGCATCGGCCATTTGCTTATCATCTCCTTCCAACTTATATACCATCCCCATATCAGCATATAGGATAGAATTATCCGGTTCCGCTTTCATTTCCCTCTTGATTACCTTTTCGGCAGATTTATAGTCTTTGGTTTTTATCAGGCAATCGAGGTAATTATGATAATAATCGGGATTAGGGTTTTTGGGAAATATTTTTTCATAATAAATAATGGCTTTATCATACTGCTTATTTTGATAATACTGGTAAGCAAGCTGCTCATCCGCACTCTGCGAATAAACCTGCCCGAAGAAGCACGCTACTATGCAAAACAAAACAAGCTTCTTCATTTATGAAAAGGGGAAATTAAAACTTCTTATGATTTTCGAGCAAGGAAATAAGCGAATCGGCTTTAGGCTTAAGCGCATTATACACCGGCAGCTGTTTGTTAAGATCATCTATTGACATATCTGCTACTTGCATAAGCTCAGAAGCCCTTTTCGTTTCATAGGCAACATAGTATTTTACACTGTCTGCACTAACGAGGTTGTCTTTCAGGTCGTGGCTTAAATGATGCAGTTGCTTTTGCGATTTTTCAAGTTCTATTAAAAGAGGGCCTCTTTTACCCGCTATCGTCAACAACGACCAGCGCACTGTATTCAAATTTTTGAAGATGGTAGTGGCTTCCGTGCTAACGCTATCTACATGCGATATGGTAAGCAGCTGGTTATCTTTCATAACATTATTGGCATAGCTTGCAATTTTAGCCGAGTCGATCGTTTTGACAGCAGAATCTGCTTTGGTAATAAATATTTGCATACTGTCCAGCATTTGGGTTTCTTTCGGATACTTGTTTGAATACATACACGATGTGTTTTGTAAAATAACAAACAGCGAAAAAAATGACAGTGCAAATACAGTGTATTTCATAAATGGGTTGGGTTAATAGGATAAAAGTTTTTCAATAGCCGCCGATACTTTGTCGGCATTAGGCAGCATTGCATACTCTAATACAGTATTAAGGGGAACAGCGGGTAAGTTTTCTGACCCTATAACTGTTACCGGAGCATCTAAATATTCAAAGCAATTTTGTTGTATGCGCGATGCAACAGATTGTGCAAATGTATTGTTGACGGGCTCTTCTGTAACAACCAGGCAACGGTTATGTTTTTTTACGGAAGCGAAAATTAATTCTTCATCCAATGGAAATATGGTACGTAAGTCAATAATTTCAACTTTGCCCGGAAAATTTTTAGAAGCATTCTTTGCCCAATAAACTCCCATGCCATATGTAATTACCGATAGTGTAGAACTGTCTTTCGGTTCTGCACTTTGAACAACTCTGCCTTTGCCAAATGGAATAATATAATCTGCATCCGGTTCCACCGTTTTTGCATCTTCTGTTCCTTTTATCTTCGACCAGTAAAGCCCTTTATGTTCCAGCATCACTACCGGGTTCGGATCATAGTATGCAGCTTTTAACAAGCCTTTTAAATCGGCGCCTGTAGAAGGGTATGCAATTTTTATTCCGCGAATATTGGACAAAACGGATTCTACACTGGATGAATGATAAGGGCCGCCACTTCCATATGCTCCAATTGGAACACGTATAATACAACTCACGGGCCATTTGCCATTTGTTAAATAACAGGAGCGGCTTACTTCTGTAAAAAGTTGATTGAGTCCGGGCCATATATAATCGGCAAACTGTATTTCCACAATTGGCTTGCACCCGGTAGCAGACATGCCGACTGTGCTGCCTACTATAAAAGCTTCTTGTATAGGTGTATTAAACACCCTGTCATCTCCAAATTTTTGTGCCAGTGTTGCAGCTTCACGGAAAACACCACCCAGTCTTCCACCCACATCCTGACCATAAAATAAGCATTCGGGATGCTTTTCCATTAATTCTTGTATGGCAAAAAGGGCGCAATCCACCATCACTTTTTTCTCCCTTCCCTTTGGTTCCCGTATTCCTTTTTCTTCAGTAACAGGCGTAGGAGCAAAGTCATGTTTAAAAAGATCTTCGGGTTTTGGATCTTTCGCTTTCAACGCTTGTTCGTAAGCTTCGCTTACAGCAGCCATTTCTTTTTCTTCAATTTGTGTAATCTTATCTTTAGTGAATCCTGCAATTACCAATTGGCTCCTGAGTCTCGGAAAAGGATCACGCTTGGCAGCCTCTTCCAAATCGCCGCGGTACCATTCTTTTCTTACACCCGAAGTATGATGATTCAATAAAGGGACTTTTGCATGAACTAAAAAAGGCCTGCGTTCCTCGCGAATGGTATGTATAACATGCTTCAAAACCTGATAGCTGCGCATAAAGTCAGTACCATCAATGCTGCGTGTTTCCAAGCCTTTGAATCCCCGGGCATATTCAATGGCGTCCATAGCCCTTGTTTCTTTTCCGGTTGCCGATATATCCCAATCGTTGTCTTGTATCAAATATAGGATTGGAAGTTTTTTCAATACGGCCATCTGGAATGCTTCGGCAACTTCACCTTCGGTAACGGAACCATCACCGAGCGAGCAAACTACAATCGGTTTTCCATCTTCGTAGGTAGGAAGCAATCCGCGTTTTTCTTTGTATTGTATACCCATTGCAATGCCGGTAGTCGGTATGGCTTGCATGCCGGTAGCAGAGGATTGGTGAGGGATTTTGGGCATATCGTCCCTCCTCAAACTGGGATGAGAGTAATAGGTTCGTCCTCCTGAAAAAGGATCATCCGCTTTTGCCATCAGTTGAAGCATAAGCTCATAAGGTTTCATTCCGATGGAGAGAAGTATACTATCGTCGCGGTAATAAGCACTCAGGTAATCCTGGGGCTTGAGTTGCAGCCCCAATGCAATTTGCACAGCTTCATGCCCTCTGGAAGTAGCATGAACATATTTACTGGTTACGGCCGCATTTTTTTCAAATATCTCTGTCATTGCCTTGGCGCAACACATCAATTCAAATGCTCTGATAACAGAGTTTACAGGCACCGAGCCTATTGATTCATTTTTAGCAGCCACAGTTGTCGGCATATCCGGTTGTCTTTAAACCACAAATGTAGTATTTCAGAGCGTATTTTTACGTTTTTCCCTCGCCCATTTTAGTAAAGTATCTGCTTTTTGCTGAATATCGTCAGGAAGGCCTTTATAAAACAGGTCTATTTCCTTGCCTAAATCATCCGATGCATCACCGTCTTGCAGTTTTAGTATTTCACCCTCTCCGGTGAGCTCCTTTATTCCTTTACGCAATACTTTTATATGTTTTTCATAACTGGCTTTGGTGAGTATCATCCATTGCACCTCTTCGTCTTTATTTTGAGGTTCACAAGGCTGGTAGCCCATTAATTTGTTATAGGATATTGCGGTTGGGTTATCAACCATTATCTTAGCATAAATAGCATTGAAATTGATCATATAAAAGGTCCAATCATTCATAATAACTGAAGCCAGAGAAGGAATAAATCCGCCTATATACGCCTCATCCCAAATAAAAATACCGCCTTCGCAAATTCTTTTTTCAAAGTCTAAATTCTTGCCATGTATAAGTCCGATTTTTTTGCCTTCAACTTCAATAATAAAATATCCGTTATTTTTATTGTTGATAGAGTCAAACCACTTTTTTTGCATTTCAGGAGTGATCTCCTCCCGGTAGTACATGGTATTTCTAATTGCACTTGAATTGCGCTTTTGCCGCACTAGCTCAATATCTTCTTCCTTGAGCCTGCGGAGCGTAATTCCATATTTACGGACTATCATGGTTATTCTAGTATCTCACTGGTGGATGACTGTGGTTTGGCATTCATGATGTTATACATGCGCCGCATATATTCACCAATAATACCAATGCTCAATAGAATTACTCCTCCTGTAAAAGTAATGCTTACTACTATACCTGTAAAGCCCACCCGGACATTGAAAAATATTTTTTTAATAAGAAAAAACAAAGCAACCAGGAAGGAAATTGCCGATGAGAAGATCCCTAAAAATGTAATTACCCTAAGCAGGAATGCATTGTATCCGAAAACCAAATTATAATAAAGCTTGCTTAATCTTGAAAATGGATACCTTGATTCGCTTAGCTTGGAAGGATCATGCCGGACTTTAACATATTGAACATTACCGGTATACCAGCCTATTAGTTCATCAATAAAAACAAACTCCTGGTTATGTTGAACCAGCTTATTTACCAAGTCCTTTTTAAGCAAGCGGAATGAAGAGCCTTCTGAACTGGCGGAAAATGTGAGCCGGCTTGAAAGTTTGAATCCCCATCTCCAAAGTTTTCGTTTTAAGGGCCTTTTATAGTTTTCCGAAATTCCATAAACTATATCGGCATTGGTTTCTTTTTCGTATTCTATAAGCTTGGTTATTTCATCGGGTGGGTGTTGTAGGTCATCATCCATCGTGATGATATAATCTCCCTTTGCATGACGCATCCCGCAAAACAAAGCGTTATGCTGGCCGAAGTTTTTAGCCATACGGATGGCAGTAATTTTTCCCGGGTTTTTATTTTTAATCTCTTTTATTACTTCCCAGCTATTGTCTTCCGAGCCGTCATCTACCAATATAAGTTTATACGGTAGTGCAGTTTGCTCCATTGCTTTGTCAATGGCAGCCTGCAAATCATTCAGGGCTGCAGATGCATTATACACCGGAACAACTATCGATATGCTTTTTATTTCTTCGGTCATACTCTTTTATTTAACAATACTAAAGCCCCCGTCCATTATCAGATTAATTCCAGTAACCCATTTGGAGGCATCGGAAAGAAGGTATATGGCAGCATTCGCCACATCCTCCGGTTCGCCTAATCCGAGAGGGTATTTGCTTTCATATTCTTCGGGGCTGCGATACATGGATTGGTTTTTGGTCTCCTCATACAAGGGCGTTTTTACCATAGCCGGAACTATAACGTTGGAACGCATTTTCTTAGGAAGTATCTCTATTGCCAGGTTTTTGCTGTATGCTTCAATAGCGCCTTTGGAGGCAGTATACAATGCGCCTCCCGCATAAGGATAGCTTACCGAAATGGAAGAGAAGAAAACCAAAGATGCTTTATCGTTAAACTTTTTGCTTTTCATTAAACGCGCCACTGAAAGCACCGCCGATTCAAAATTAACACCCATAATATGCCTCAAATGTTTGTCAGCAATAAACTTTACCGGAACGGGAAGCACCACTCCTGCCGAATGCACAAAACCATTAATAACAGGGATTTTATCCAGCATTTCGTTGCGGTGATTTTCATCCATCAGGTCGCAGATATATTGAGAATGACCTTCACCTTTTAATAAAGAATATGTTTCAGCTAACCTTTTTTCATCCCTTCCGGTTATGATAACTTTAGCACCCATTGCACTACAGGAAATAGCTACTTGTCTTCCTATTCCGGAGGAGGCACCTGTTATCAGTATTGTTTTATTAGTTAGATGAAAAGGCGTCGCCATAAATTACATTTCAATAATTTCAGGGCAACTAAGCCCTTTGGTTTTTAATGATACGGTTGCCCATGATAACCCTACTCCAAACCCAGATAGTAAAAATGAAACTTCACCCGCAACTTTATCTTTTAATTCTGATACAATGGTGAGTGGTATTGATGCAGAGCTTGTATTTCCATATTTTGGAAGCGTATAGGGGATTTTCTCCGGAGGGAACTTTAGTTTTTTGCGAATGGTTTCATTCATCAGCAAGTTGGCCTGATGCATTACAAAATAATTGTATGAGTCAGGATTGGTTGAAGTTAGCTTGAAAAACTCATCAATATTTCTGGGCACTTCAGTTACAGAGAAATTAAAAACGGCCATCCCGTTTAATTCCAGATTGCGGCTGGCACGGGAAATACCCTTTTCTTTTTCCACCATGGTGAAAGAGTCAACCGTAAAAGGTTTACGCATTCCACCTTCACGAACAATGATAGCCTCATATCCCGAACCATCACTTTGATTGCTGAAATGCATGGTTTCTGCATTCGGATCATACCCTAATAGCGTAGCAGTTCCTGCATCGCCAAAAAGCGGAAACACACTCTTATCTTCTTCGGGCGGGCCTGCAGATGAAATATCTCCGCAAAGCAAAAGTCCTTTTTTAAATCTGCCCACACTCATCAATGAAGAGATGGCGGAAAGCCCATACACATATCCCGAACAGCCTAAATTAATATCAAATGCCATGCAAGTTTTGGGCAAACCAAGCCTGTTTTGAAGAGTTATACTGCTCGCTGGAAGAAAATAATCGGGAGTTTGAGAAACGAAAACAAGTATTTGAATATCCTCTTTTAAAGTGCCTGTTTCCTGTAATAATTTTTCCGCTGCGGCTTTACATAAATCGGTTGTAGTAATCCCGGAGTTGCCCACCATTCTGCGCTTTTCTACGCCTGTAGTTTTAATTAATAGTTTTCTTTCCTGTTCCGTAATATGTGTATAATCCCAATTGGATAATTCACCTTTAGGAACAGCTCCGGCTATTCCTTTTATGCTGATATTATCTATTGAAAAGAATGCCATGTATCTTATTGCGGATTATTTTTCATGGTAACAACCATATCATACAATTCTTGCACCGATTGAACTTTTCTCAACTCATCTCCTTTAAGGGTAACGCCATATTCGGTATCAATAAGCGCAATAACAATAAGGGCATGCATAGACCCCCAGCCTTCAATATCGGTAATTTTTGTTTCCGGTTTTAAAAACCCTGCCGGAATATCTTCAAATTCGCCCTGTAGTTTTTGTATAAATTCATTTATATCCATCAGAAAAAATTATATAGTTAAAATTGTTGCACCCCAAGAATAGCCTATTCCGAATCCTGCAATCAGTACTTTATCCCCTTTTCCAGCTTTTCCTGTTTTCATTGCATCGTACAAAGCTAAAGGAATTGTTGCAGCCACGGTATTGCCTACATATTCCATATTCGTAAAAAATTTTTCTTTCGGTATTTTCATCTTTCTTCTCAATACTTCCAGCATAAAACCACTCGCCTGGTGAAAAATAAACAAGTCAATATCCTCTATAGCTAATTTTTCCTTTTCCAACAATTCTTTTACCAATGGCGGTACTTTTTTAAGGGAAAAGGTTAGAATTTCCGGCCCGTTCATGCTTAGCATTCCATAGGCCATTCCTCCTGCATCACTATATTTATCAAGCCATTCGCAGGTGGGTTTTTCTGCTCCGCAGCATCCTTCTACAATCAGGTTTGAGGCTCCGCTGCCATCGGTACCCACTACAAAACTGCCAATGCCGCTATTTTCCGCTTCGCTTATAAGTGTTACTGCCATGGCATCTCCAAAAATCATACGCAATTCATGGTCCTTAGGGTGTATCACTTTAGTGGCGGCATCACCGGTTAAAAATAATACGTTTTTGGCTACTTTGCTATGTATAAGAGCATTGGCAACCATTAACCCATAAACAAATCCCGAGCAACCCATGGGTATATCAATAGCCCCAAGGTTGGTTGGCAAACCGAGCTTGTTTTGCAATACACAGGCAGTAGCAGGGCCGCGCCTGTCAACCATTTCGGTAGTAAAAATGAGAAAATCGATATCTTCCTTTTTATGGACCGGGTGTTCGGCAAAGAATTTTGCAGTTGCGGTAACAGCCGAATCAGAAGGAATTTCATCTTCTGCTGCTATATGCCTTTCTTTAATACCTGTCCGCCTGAAAATCTCCTCGGGCGTATATTCAGGAAATATGCGGGATAGTTCTTCGTTATTAAGAATTTTTTCAGGCAAATAATAGCTTATAGCTTTAATACATGCACCCACTGCTTATCGTAATTTCCACAAAGTTAATACTTTCCATGTAAAAATTGATAGAAGAATCGTGATTGATAATCACATAGCACTGCGTAATTTTATTTTATATTTGTAGTTATTGTAAATAGATAAATGAGTGATTATAAAAGAAATATAAAAGCAAGCCAGCGTTTTGAGTATGGGATTTACCAAATTCTCGACCATTTTTTTGGAAGACAAAGAATATTTAAGCTGCTTGGAAGCCGCCGGAGAAAGTTTTACAAAAAACTAACTGAAACCCTTAAACAGAGCGGAGAAGGCAGGGCCATTCAAATTGAAAGGCGAAAAGACCTTTCTATAAAAGAATTCAGGGAACATTATCTGCGCAAAGGGATTCCGGTAGTGATGGAAGGCATAGCAAATGACTGGGATTGTGTAAAAAAATGGTCATTGGAATACTTTAAGGAACTGCACGGAGATGATGAAATATTGCTTGTTCAGTTGCAGAAAGAAGGATACCCCTATGAAACCATTACATTAGGGGAAGTAATTGATAATATCCGCTCGGGCGGGGGAAAGTACTATCGGTTTTATCCTTTACTTAACCGCCACCCTGAGCATATTAAAGAATTCGATTATAACTGGTTGCTGAAACATAAAAACCGGATTAACTGGTTTGAAGCCTTCCAGGTATTTATGGGCGGGGCGGGAACCGCTACCGGCCTGCACAATGCCTGTTCTTGCAACATGTTTTTACAAGTATCCGGAGAGAAAAAGTGGATTCTGTATCCTCCGTATTACACCATGATCCTTGACCCCGATCCTGTAAAAAATGTTTATCGCCATGCTCCTATGCGTACCGAGCAAGGCCCGTTTGACCCATTTAAACCGGGGAATTATGAAAGGCCCTATGAACTGTTCAAATATATTGATACGCTTGAAGCAACTGTGAGGCCGGGAGATATTTTATGGTTGCCTCCTTATTATTGGCATTGCGTTCAAAACCCGACTGATTCAATAGGTGTAAGCTTCCGGTGGATTCCTCCGCTCTATTCTTTGAAGATAGCTCCACTTTATATGATGCTTGATTTTTGTGCCAATAACCCACCAATTTGGAAGGGAAGTGAAATGGTGAAGAAAGATGCCAATCTTATCTATCTTGCTGAAACAGGCCAACTTGATAACTATTTAAAAGAAAAGGCTGAAAGAGAAAAAGCGCGGGATTCGGAAAAAAATAAAACAGCCGTATAATTGCAGTGTTGTAAAATGAATGATTTCAGAAGAAATATTAAACCCGGCCAGCGATTTGAATATGGCGTCTATCAGCTATTAGACCATTTTATAGGAAGGCCCCGGGTTTTTAAAATGCTGGGCAAACGCAGGCGTACGTTTTATAAAAATCTGCTCGAAACCCTAAAAAAAGGCGGGGAGGGAAAAGTATATCCTATTGAACGACGAAAAGATCTGAGCCTTGAAGAACTGCGGAACCACTATATGAAAAAAGGTATTCCGGTAGTTATGGAAGGTGCCGCGAAAGATTGGGACTGCGTAAAAAAATGGTCGCTGGACTATTTTAAGGAGCTTCACGGGGAAGACGAAGCGCTTATGGCTACTCAGGAAAACATGAACAGCTATGAAGCCATTACATTAGCTGAAGTAATTGATAATATAAAAGCGGGGGGAAAGAAATATTACCGCTTTTATCCTTTGCTTGACAAACATCCCGAACATTTGAAAGACTTTGACTATAAATGGCTGCTTGATCGTAAAACCCGATTCTCATTGTTTGAAGCTTTCCAGGTATTTATTGGCGGTAAGGGTACTATATCCTATATACATAATGCAAATCCGCCCAACTTTTTTGTGCAAGCCTATGGACAAAAAGATTGGATGATATTTTCACACTATTATACCATGATTGTGGATCCTGATTCTGTAAGAAATGTATACAGAAATGCGCCATTCAGAGGTAAAGATGGCATGCCATTTGATCCATTCAGCCCCAATTATGAAAAGCCGAATGAATTATATAAATACATTGATTGTTATTCGGTGAGCCTGCAGCCGGGCGATATATTATGGAACCCTCCTTTTTACTGGCATACGGTAAAGAATGCCTCCGATTCAATTGGTGTGGGGTATCGCTGGACGGATCCATGGTATTCATTTAAAATAGCGCCTCTTTATATGCTGCTTGATCTATGCGCCATACATCCTCCCATATGGAAATCATGGAGGTTGCTGAAAAAGGATAATAACCTTGTTCATCTGGCAGAATCAGGACAATTAGATAATTATTTGAAAGAAAAAGCAGAAAGGGAAAACCTGAAAAAGACATAAGTGAAACAAGAAAATACTCCGCAAAAGTCTGTTTACTTCCACAATTTAGATGGACTTCGGTTTATCGGCTCTTTAATCATCATCATTTTTCATATTGAAAACCTTAAGGCCCATGAGAACCGGCCATTTATTTCCATAATCAGGTACTATAACCCAATAGGAAACCTCGACGTTAATTTATTTTTTGTACTCAGCGGTTTCCTTATCACTTACTTATTGTTAAAAGAAAAAAAGGAAA
>Ga0206858_1124_pt2 | contig 17435 bp, 8 predicted proteins | sample Alteio_BWOrgCont_46_FD_152622 | JGI IMG/M metagenome (GOLD analysis project Ga0206858, IMG submission 152622) | Enriched cells from forest soil in Barre Woods Harvard Forest LTER site, Petersham, Massachusetts, United States -... | ecosystem: Environmental > Terrestrial > Soil > Temperate forest > O... | reverse complement strand
CAACATAACTGGTGCCGACCGACAAATCTCGCGGGAACGTCGCGCCCGGCGAGCCTTGTTGCGAGGGATAGTTGCCAATGCCAAGCTGGTAGTGGTTCGGCGTGGCTGCGGTGTTGGTCTCGACCCAAAGACCGCATTCGAGTCGGTTGACGCTGCCGCCGGCGTTGCCGCTCCCATCGTTGAAGGCAGTGATGTAACCTCCGCTGGCCACGGGCAGAGTATCTACCGTGACGATGCAACTGGTGTATAGGACCGGCGCGGTGTTGGAGGCCGCAGAATTGACGTAATACGGGGCGCCCAGCAACGGCCCTTGCAGTGTCTCAGTGAAATCAACCGAATCAATCGTGACGGAGTTGGGAACCAGGCCGTTGCCGACCTGGACTTGGTTTTCGTTGCCCGTCAAATGGCCCCAGAATCCGTCAGAGACTGTCTCCAACGGGCCGCTTGAATCGTAATTGAAGTAGTCAATAAGAATGATATTGGTGTTGGGCCGGACCATGATGGGAAAGGTCGCGGTGGTAAATCTCGGCTCCGTCGGATTATTGTCATACACGGTGGCGCTCACGACGCCCTGACCAAGTTGGTTATGGGCCGGCGTGATGGAGAAAATTAGGTTGGTGGTGCCCTCGCCCGTAAGGCCGAGGTTGGCGGTCGGGATGACCGCGTTGTTCAAAGAGTTCGAGGAATAGGTCAGCACGCTGTTGCTCCCGTCGTAGGAACCCACATAGAACGGAATGCTCAGAGTCGAATTGGCCAGCATGTTGGTCAAAGTCACCGAGGTCAGCGAATTGGTCGGAGGCAGGTTGAGCGATTGCAGTGTCAATAGAAACCATGATTGGACGGAATCTCCGCTGTTCGTGTCCGTCACCGTCACCATGATGGGGGCGGCGTCCAGCGGATCAGGAATTCCGTTGGGGGTCATGACCATCGTGACGTTGGAACCGACGATGGTGAACGAATAATTCAAAAATACTTTGCTCGGATTAAGCGACTGGGCGGAGAGCGCAAGGCCTTTCACCGGCGAGATAGCGGAACCAATCGTGAATGTGTTGGTGATCACCACGAAGTCATAATTGCTTTGGCCTTCAGCGACGGAATTGAGCGTGAGCGTGTTGATGGCGTTGGTCGCGTTGGCGTTTGTGATCGGGCTGATGGTGGGTGGCGAGTAGATGGCCTCGTCCATGGGCGAGCCGGCGATAGTAACGAGGTCAAAAGTCAGGGTGCCCGCAGAGGTCGTGGCCGAGCCCCCTGAGCTGTAGAGGTTGTCCGCGCCCACGTAACCGTTGGTGATGTAGAGCGGATTGCCGCCCTGGCTGCCGATGCCGTAGGTGGCAGTGCTTTGATATTCGGTCACGATCTGGATGCCGAATTCGGGATTGTTGGCTACGCCAGGGAAACCCGACAAATTATAGGTGTAAATCGGGGCATAAAGATTGACGTCGCTGCCGGGGAAGCTGGAGCTGGCCGGATAATCTGTCCAATTGACTCCGTTATTGGTGGTGTATTGCAGGCGCGTATATTCGCTGGAAGTGCCCGTTTCACGCAGATAATAAGAGATGTTGATGTTTTTGGCGCCGACGGTGCTGGTCATGAATTGGACGCCGTTGAGCTTGTTGCTGCCTGCGAGAGGATAATTCTCGGTGCCGAAGGAGCCATTCGGGATGTTCGTCGTATAGCCCGCGCCGTCCACGCCAGCCGCCAGGGCTCCGTTGAACGGAGAGATTCCGCTGGGGCCGCCGGTGGGAGCAAAAGCACATCCGACAGCCGTCGCGGTGCCGACACCGATCCAAGGTGGAGGGAAGAAAATCGCGGGCGCGACCGGATTGACAACGCCGGTCCAAGGCGCCGGATTCAATTGCGCGTTGGTGTAATTGGCGCCGTTGAAATCCCATTGCGCGAGGATGCCGCTGTTGGGCAAGCCATCTTGCACGCCGAGGACTTCTCCATCACCGTTGAACACATAGGATGCCAGCGTCGCGGGATTGGAGCTTACGCTGAGAAGTGAGACGGCGGGACTGGTGTTCGTGCCGTAACTGTCGCTGACGACGACCTCGATGAAGGCAAAATTGTTCGAATCGGCGTATTGCAAATTGGTGATAGTGAGCGCGGTTGTGCCCTGGCCCAAAACCGTGGAACCGGATGGTTGCACGCCGTTGGTGATTAAAGTCCAAGGGCCGGTGCCGTTATTCTGATACCAAAACAGACTCGGGGAAGCGCCCGCCACCGACACGCTGAATTGCACCTGGCCTCGATAAAATCCCATCGCGTTGTTCGGCGGAAACACGACGAAAGGATCCACCACTGTCAACGAAACGACGGAGCTGGTGGCCATGCCAATGGCATTGGAGAGCACGACAAAATAGCTCCCCGAATTACCGCCCAGCACGTTGGTCAGCGTTAGCGTCGGAGTGGTGGCGTTGGCAATCGGATTGGTCACGCCTGAGATAATGGAATACCACGCGTAGCTTGGAAGGAAGCCGTTGGCCGTCACGGTAAATTCGACCGTAGCGCCCGCGTTGGCTGTTGCGCTGGAGGGCGACACGACAAGATTCGTAGGCGCAACAACGAGGCCACCGGAGCTTAGGGTGCCTATAAGTTGCAAACCAGGACTGGCGGCGCCGCCTGTACCCTCAACATACCAAGTGCCCGCGGTGCCGGTTCCAACGGTGCCCCAATTAACGATGCGAAAATAATTGGTCACGCTTGATGGTATATTTTGCAGGAACGCATTGGTGGAAAGGTTGATAATATTGGTCAGCGTCTCGGCTGTGTCATAAGGGGCATAAGAAATAAGCGCGATGTTGGAATAACTGACGCCATCCGTGCAGTACTGCAATGCACCGTTAGTCGGACCGGTGGCGGAATTATGATAATTCAAATAATTCTCGGAGAATGAAATCGTATAGCCGGGCACTGAGGCCACCGAGTATTCAATGTAATAGCCTTCCGCAATTGAATTGGTCTCGCTTTCATTGGTCGTGTACCAGTCGTTGCCTCCATAGACACCACCCGTGGTGATAAGGGACGGGCCGGGGTTGGTGCCTTTGGTCAAGTTGCCGGCGGTCGCGTTGGCGGCCACGACGGTGGCTGGCCAGGGCGCAGGCGCGGCGCCTCCTCCGTTGGTGGCGGGACTCACGTTCCATCCGGCCAGCTCCGATTGCACGGTGCCCAGAAGCTGCAAACCAGCATTAGTCGGGACGGTATTGTAAATGTACCACGTGCCGGAGGTGCCAGTTCCATCGGTGCCCCAGTTGACGATGCGGAAATAATTCGTGACGCCCGCCGGAACATTTTGCAGAAATACGTTGGTGGAAAGGTTGATGATATTAGTGGAAGTCGCCGCAGTGTCATAAGCGGCATAGGAAATGAGAGCGATGTTGGAATAGCTGACCCCATCCGTGCAGTACTGCAAGGCGCCATTGGTTGGACCGGTGGCGGAATTATGGTAATTCAAAAAGTTTTCGCTGAAGGAAATCAAACTGCCGGGGGCCGCCGTAACCGAGTATTCGATGAAAAAGCCTTCCGCAATCGAATTGGTCTCACTTTCATTGGTAGTATACCAGTTATTGCCGCCGTACTCAGCCGTACCCGTGGTCACAACGCCGAAACCAGGAGCGTTGGTCCCTTTTGACAAGTTGCCGGGAATCACCAAATTGGTGGCGTAGGTCGTGGCCGCAAAAAGTGCGGGCGGAGGTCCCCCTGCTCCTCCGGTGTTGGTGGTTATTCCATTAACATTCCATCCAACCAACTGGGACGGGGCGGGAGCCACCGTGCCCAAAAGCTGCAAACCCGCGTTGGTGGCGACGGTGTCGTCCACGTACCAAGTGCCGGCGGCGCCAGTTGCGCCCCAATTGACGATGCGAAAGAAATTAGTCGTGCCCGCCGGAATATTTTGCAGAAAGGCGTTGGTGGCAAGGTTGACAATGTTGGTCGCAGTCTCGGCGGTGCCAGGAGGAGCATAGGAAATGTAGGCGATGTTGGAATAACTGACTCCGTCGGTGCAATACTGCAACGCCCCGTTGGTCGGGCCGGTGGCGGAATTATGATAATTCAAAAAGTTTTCGGTAAACGAAATGACATAGCCGGCGTCTGCCGTGACAGAGTATTCAATATACAGGCCGTTCGTAATGGAATCGCCCTCGTTATCTAGAAAACTAGCGTTGGTCCATGCATTCCCTCCATACACCCCCCCCGTGGTAACAACGGCCGGGCCGGGATTCGTGCCTTTCGTCAAGTTGCCGGCGGTCACAAGGTTGGTCGCGTACGAAGTGGCCGCAAACGGCGCGGGCGCGGCCCCTCCTCCGCTGGCAAGCGCCACCGGTGTTTCTGTGTTCCATCCGGCCAATTGGATCTGGGCGGACGCATGATTGAAGGCGATACAAGCTGAAAAGGCTAAAATCGCAACGCTGACAGCTCTATTGATAGTTTTCATTTGCGTGTTCTTGTGAGTTGAGTTTTTTGTGCCGGAGGCTTAATCCGAAATTCAATCGGGCGTGGTCGGCGAAGGATACCAATAAATGACCTGGGATGTCTCCCACTCCACGGCGATCGAGCCGTTGCCGTCCCAGTTCCAGCCGTCGTTGGCGACGCCTTGGGTCCGTTGAAAATCATTGGTGCGCGCCGAAATGCCGCTGCCGTCGCACATGGAAAATATGCCGAGCTTATTGTCGCTGTGCCGTGCGATGGCGTAATACCCGGTCACATTGGAGTCCGCCGGATTATCAGCCGTAGCCGCGTTGGGGTCGCTTTCGGCCAGGAAAACAGTGGCCGACGGCTTGATGACATTGCTCAACTTGGTTTGCGATCCTCCTCCTGAAACAATGGTGCCGAAATTGACGCAAAGCCGCGAATTCTCCCCATACATGAAGTAGGCTTTATTGGCGTTGGGCGGGTTGGCGTAGCCGTTCGTGAGACTGGGGTTGGTAACCGGGCAGGAAAAAATACTGGGCGTGTTGGCCAGCGGGGGTGTGTTGGCCACATAAAGATTGATCAGAGACTGCGACCGCTGCCCGGTTGTGTAAACCGACACGATGTTATACCAGGCATAATCATAATTGTCGGCCGTGTCGGCTGAACCCGTGTAGTTGATTGGCTCCCCGACGTTGCCTTCCTCCGGCACATAGTCATGGTTGTCATCGGTGTACATGCGAAAGCCCAACCCCCACTGTCTCATGTTATTGAGACATTTGATATTTTGCGCACGGGCCTTGGCCTTGGACAAAGCCGGCAAGAGCAATCCAGCCAGGATTGCTATGATGGCTATTACCACCAGCAGTTCAATTAAGGTGAAAGCCAGGCGATAGCCCGGATTCGTGTTTTTTCTCACTCGCGCAAGACTATCAGCGGATCAGAAGAATCTGCAACGGGCTGAGCGTGACAATCCTGTGAAATTCAGCTCACAATCTGGATGGGCTATCGGAACGATCTGCCCTCAAGAGTGCTGCTGGCAGATCGCGAAGAGCGACCCGCAGAGGAGCGCTGGAGCGCCTCGGGAACCCGCAGAAATGCGGATTCACAAATCACTCAATGAAAAAGCGCCAGGCGCAAGAGACGGCTTGCAGGAATGCAGCGCGTTCCGTCAAACAGTTCAATAGCCGAGCGCAGCGCGAAAAGCGGGATCCCAGATAACATCAGGACATGCGCCTCCGCCCGGATAGGCCTCAACGCTGGCGCCGAAATCACAAAGGTTGGTCACGTAGTAATCTTTAAAGTAGTTCGCGTGGCCGTCGCAAAAATTAAGAACCGCCCCTTTGTTATGGCGCGAAGCCAGCTCCTTGAAGCGGTTCGCCGGGTTTTCCGAATCATACTGCGAATCATTCGGATTGCTGGCGTAAGGCTCCGTGTTGGGGTTGAAGAGTTGATCGAACATTAAAACAGTGGCAGCGGGTTTGGGCAAGGTGCTTATCTTTGGCATCTGCGGGTACGGATAAGTCGACCCCTCCGTCGTTGGGGTGGCGGTTCCGACTTGCTTATTCAAGTCAATAGGTTGCGCATAGGCAAAATAACCCCACGCCCCGCCAGGAGCTCCACCTTCTTTCGCAAGCGCGGACACGTCGCCATCAGACATCTCCGCCGAAGGGCAGAACCATATCTTGCTGGCGGTCCGGCCCGGGAAAGGCATGTAGTTCTGAGGCGTGTTCAGGTCGGGCAGCCCGGTGGCATAATTGACGTGATTGTCGCAATAATAGGACAGGCCCTTGGTGAACATATATGGGGGCAACTGATTGAACCAGGCCGTCGGATCGTCCGGGCCGCCTTCGTTGCCGACGCCGGCGGTGTAGCCCGAGCCTCCGTCGTAAAGCCCGTCAGGCCCCATGCCGTCAGTCGGCAGCGTGTCCCTGTTATCGTTGACGTACATCTGCTCTCCGATGCCCCACTGTCTGAGGTTGGAGAGGCAGCCGGCTTGTTGGGCCTTTTGTTTGGCCACAGCCAGGCTAGGGAGCAGCAGGGCCGCCAGAATGGCGATGATGGCGATCACCACCAGCAGCTCAATCAGGGTAAAACCGCGCGTTTTCATGTCATTTTATATAGTCGAAGTGCGCCCTTCGCGCAAGCGCGACGGGGCGCACATTGAATTCAAATATTCGGTGTCATGTCAGTCCTACGGGCTATCAATGCGGAAAAACATCGCTTGATTGGTCAAGATGGGACTTGTGTAGGCTCCACTGCTGTTGGAGAACCACAATCCCCCGCTGGCCTGGCTCCACGGACCCGTCAGATTGGTGGAAGACCATACGCTGTAGGTATAAATCGCCGGAATGGCCGTCCATTTCAAAGAAATGCTTCCGGCCGAGATTTTCGCCGTCAAGTTGGTGACGGGAGGCGGCGGATTCGTCACAATATCAATTCCTGCGGTTACTTGAAGTTCGAATTCTGTGGTTTCGAACTGGTCGTAGGGTGAGGTGATGCTATAGGCGAAGGTGGGGATCGGCTGCCCGATAAGGTCGGGGCCGCTGCTGCCGCCAGTATAGAGATAATAGATATAACCTGCCTTATTCGTCATTTCGACATTGGCGCTGCTCGCGAACAAAGTCCCTGGAGTCACGAAATAGGCATTGGTAATGACACACAACGATCCTTGGTATTTCACCGCCGACAAAGCTGGATTGGTTTGAGGCAGGCCCCACGGAAGAACCAACGGCGCGTAAGGCAATGGACTCCCTTCGCCATTGGTGCTGACAACAGTATATGGCTCCGCGGGATTGTTGGCCGACCCGTCAAGTTCCGCAGCATCATCGAAAATATCGACAACCCCTGTTACTGATACAACGTCTCCCAATTGGGGCCTAAATGTAGGATCCGTGACAAAGAATTCAATCCCAGCCGTGCTGTCCTGAATCCAATACTCGGCATAGGTAGCGGTTTCTATGTTCGTGAACTCCGTGACTACGCCCGTTACTTGATACACGGGGGTCGAGTTTGAAGCCGCGATGGTGATGGTCGGCGCCGCCGAAGTAATCAACAAACTGCGCAAAAAGGCAATGTTAGTGGAGATAGGCCCATTCACGGTCAAAACTGCATTGGAGCTGGTCGTGCTCAAGCTCGTTCCGCCCGTGGCGGTCACAGAATAGCTGTTGCCTGACAAATTAGTGGTAACTTTTGTCAGAGTGAAGCTGGAACCGGTGGAGCCGTTGGGAGATCCGTCCGTATTCCATTGATAGGTAATGGGCCCTGTGCCAACAGCTGTCGCGGTGAAGGTTACGTTGGCCCCCAGCGAGCTTGTGACGCTGACCGGCTGGAGCGTGAAGATCGGAGCTGTGGGAGTAGAATTAACTGAAACAACAACCACGGCACTGGTTACTGACCCGGCAGAATTGGAGACCACGACGGTATAACTTCCGGAGTTGGTGCCGACCAATGGATTAAACGTCAGCAAAGGTGTGGCAGAACCAAGGACAGAATTTCCGTCACTTAATTTCGTGCCGTTTTGGTACCAGGCGTAGCTCACGCCAATGCCGGAAGCCGCAACCTCAATGGTGTTGCTATTGCCAGCGTAGTTGGTAATGCCGGGCGAAAGGAAGCCGACTACAGGAACCGTCGGGGCGATGCCGGCCGTCACTGCGGTGAAGCCGGTCCCGGCACCGTTCCAATCATAAGAAACCTCCAAATTATGCAACAGAAGAACACCCCCATTGGCGGCCTCTCGCAGTCCGTAAGCGGCCATCGGCAGAGCGGCGGGGGTAAAGGTATCGGAAGTGATGGCTGAGGCAAGAGAGCTTGGAGCAGCGAAGGGGGCATAGACCTGGCTGTAATTGGTCGGGCTAGGGTTCACCGCCAACTGGCAAAACCCGTTAACCATATCGTAATAGGCAACCACTTGGTAGTCGATGCCGGGGGACATGTCCAATTCCACCACGGCACTCGCGGCCGTTTGATTGTTGGCAATGCCAAGACGATAAGTGCCGGGATAGGCCACAGGAGAAATATCCGGCGTGTAAGACGGGTTATTCGAAGTCAAAGCGATGATTCGACCGTAGAAATTGAAGTTGGTGCTTTGGAAATAAGCGAAATACGTTCCTGCTGCAGTGGCGGGAAGGTTGGTCAGATTTACAATAAAGCTCGCCCACAACACTTGATTGCTTTGAGGCTGGGTATAGAGGCTTTGCCCAAAGGCCGTGCCCAGCGAGCCGATGTTTTGATTGATGATGACACGGTCGTTAGTGACATCAATGGGAGTGGTGCCGCTTTCCTCAGTCCAAGGCGACCCGAGATCCCCAAACAAAAGGCCGTTGGGATAGGTGAAGGTGTCATAGAGGAGGTAGGGGGTGAAGGAAATGACAGTAGGCGTACTGGTGATGGATTCGTTCAACGAATTGGAAACGATCACGGTATATATCGTCGTATTGGACGCCGCGCTGCTTGGCGCGGTGTAGCAGGCCGAAGTCGCTCCCGAGATGGCAACGCCATTGGAGCGCCACTGGTAAGTCAAAGTGCCCGTGCCGACCGCGGTAACGCACAACGAAACAGGACCGGTTCCCGGGAAATTAGTCGCTCCCACTGGTTCCGAAGTAATGGCGGGATTCAGAACTGTCAAAGTAATGGCGGCACTTTGATAAATCCCGTAAGCGTTGGACGCGACCAGATATAGTTGTGATCCGTTTTGGCTCGTGCTGACATTGGTCAGGCTCAGGTTTGTGGAAGTGGCACCCGGGATGGCCACAAAAGTTGGATTGCCCACGCTGTTGGAATACCATTGATAAGTAAGTGTGGGAACGCCAAGAACGGTTGCCGTGAACGTCGCAGTTTGACCTGGCGCGCCAGTGAATGACACTGGTGGGACAGAAATATAAGGGTACTTGGAGACGGGCACGAACCGCACACCACGGAAAGTGTTGGTGGCGCCGCCAGCACCGGAAACTATGGATCCCTGCGCCAGAGTAACAATGGTGTCCACCCCATTCGCGTTCGTATCCTGCAAAGTTACCAGGCGATTGGTAAAAGTCTCACTTGTCGTGGCATAAAGCACAGGGGGGGTTTGGGTCCAATCCGCTGTCACACTTATGGCTTCCTTTCCACCCGCCGTATTAAAAGCTGAATTTGAGAGCACAATAGTATAGTTGGAAACCCAGCCGCTCGCGCTATTGGTATATTTTATGATGCCGAATGAGTCATCGGCCAGATAGGCGATGGTGCCGGCTGGATTAATGACTAGATCTGAAGCCGTCCCGGCAGAGGACGTCCCGCCTGCAAACGCATTCGTGAACACCGTGCCGTTAGTCGGCAAGGCTCCGTTAATGTTCGAAAGCAAATATCCGCCCGAACCGTACGCCGTCGTAGTAACGGTCGTATTAGAGGTATAGCCGCACGCATACAACCCGCCGTTGTAAATATTAATCGCATGCATGCCTCCGCTGAACAGATTGGTGCAAACTTGGTTGGTGGCTCCCTGTGACGCGGTGCCGACATAGGCCACTTGATTCAACCCGCCGTTGTTGCCGGTGGGACCAGTCCCGGCCATCCAGAAATTGGTTCCATCCGAAGTCGCGGACGTAATAACCGCGTTAGTCCCGCTGGAACCACTGAAGTTGGTCATGTTGGTAATGGCCACCGTGTAAACGCCATATCCATCAAGCGTCGCCGCGATTCGAGGAACGGCCGCTGACGTAGTTTGAACAAGTTCCGATGCATAAGGAGCGGCTGCATTATACCCCGCAAAGACCAAGTGGGTGCCATCGGGCGTGAGTGTCAAAAATCCTTCGTAGGCGTAACCACTCATGATGAGGGCGTTATTGCCGCTGGAAGGAACCGCAAACGAGCTTACCAAAGTTCCATTCGTAGTATATTGATCAATATAAACTGCGGCGCCATCGCCGGTCGTTTGGTCATTGCCGCTGATTCTTACGACGGCAAGGTTGCCGTTCGTAAAAAACTGCGCTTGCGCGGTCACAAGCGACGTGAGCAAACAAATGACGGGAAGGAGGAACTTTTTCATAAGGTGTCGTTTCATGTTGTATTGATGATCTATATTCGTGCTGCAAGTGTTTATCGCCCGACTATTCCTTGGGGGCTCATGTGATGATCCAGATTCAATGAACGAATTCCGCGCAAAGCCTCCCCTGAGACTGCGCCGCCTGCGTTCAGTGGTTCCATCACGAGTCCAAGGCTATCGCCACAGCAGGAAATGATGCAACGGCGGGGTTGTGACAATCTGGTTAAATTCATTTCCGTCGTAGGGGTGGTTCAGCCGTCCACGGTGTTGTGCCATCGCGTCTTCTCCGTCCACAAAAATGGAACTCGGACATATTCAATTGGTTTGGCCTAAAGAGGCCCGTCTGACTGAAATTCGCTCCCAAAAAGGAGCAGTCCCTCTGCGGATACCAAAAATGCAAGATTTCGAACGCTATGTCCAGCATAATATGCGCAAAAAATGAAATATTTTGATCTTTCAACCCGCGCCTCGAGACGGTTTAATCCCGCCCATGAAAATTGTTCTCGCGTACTCGGGCGGGTTGGATACTTCCGTGCTTCTCTCTTGGATCAAGGAGAAATACTCCGCCGAAATGATCGCCTTTTGCGCCGATATCGGCCAGGAGGAGGAACTCAAGGGCCTCGAGAAAAAGGCCCTCAAGACCGGCGCGTCCAAGATTTACATTGACGACCTGCAGGAGGAGTTCGCCCGCGATTTCATCTTTCCGATGATGCAAGCCGGGGCGGTCTATGAGAACCAATATTTCCTGGGCACCAGCATCGCCCGGCCCCTGATTGCCAAACGGATGATCGAAATCGCGCGGCTCGAAAAGGCCGACGCCATCGGCCACGGCGCGACCGGCAAAGGCAACGACCAGGTGCGCTTTGAGTTGACGGCGGCCGCCCTCGCCCCGGAATTGCGAATCATTGCCCCGTGGCGCGATTCCACTTTCCGGGCGCAGTTTCCAGGCCGCGCCGAGATGATCCAATATTGCGAGGACAAGGCCATCCCGGTCCAGGCCAGCGCCAAAAAGCCGTATTCGATGGACCGGAATCTCCTGCACATTTCCTTCGAGGCCGGCATCCTGGAAGACCCGTGGCTGGACGCCTCCGCGCCGGAACACAAGGCCATGTATAAATTGAGCGTCGCACCGGAAGACGCCCCCAATAAAGCCGAATACGTCACTTTGGATTTTGAGAAAGGTGATTGCATCGCCGTCAATGGCAAGAAGCACTCTCCATTGGGCGTGATGAAAACATTGAACAAACTGGGCGGCAAACATGGTGTCGGACGCGTGGACCTGGTGGAAAATCGCTTCGTCGGCATGAAGTCGCGTGGCGTTTATGAAACGCCCGGCGGCGCCATTTTGCACTTCGCCCATCGGCAGATGGAAACGTTGACGATGGACCGCGAGGTTATGCATTTGCGCGACTCGTTGATTCCCAAGTACGCGGAGTTGGTATATTACGGTTTTTGGTTTTCACCGGAGCGTTACGCCTTGCAAGCACTCGTCACCGAAAGCCAGAAAAACGTCACCGGAACGGTGCGAGTGAAGCTCTACAAGGGCAACATCATCAATGCCGGGCGCAAGTCGCCGGTCAGCCTCTACAATCCGCATATTGCCACAATGGAAGCTGACCCCACCCAGGCTTACAATCAGGACGACGCCACCGGTTTCATCCGCCTGAACGCCTTGCGCTTGAAAGTGGCCGCGCAGGTGCATGGCGCAGAGTCGGAAGCAAAGTAGGATCGTCGCAGCCCGTGAAGTGGCGGCTCTTTTGAAGCTCTAACTTTGTGCCGCTACGAGGCAAGAATGAAAACGCCGCCCTTTTACGACACGCACGCGCATTTGGGTTTCCCGGATTTTGCCGCTGAATTGCCGCAAGTGGTGGAACGCGCGCACGCGGCTGGCATTGCCAAAATCATCTGCATCGGCACGGACTTAGCCAGCAGCGCTCGCGCGATTCAAATCGCCGAGCAATTTCCCCAAGTCTACGCCGCCGCCGGTTGGCATCCGACCCACGTCTTGGAAGCGCCGGAGGATATTCGGCCCGCGCTGGCTGCTTTGGCGAGGCATCCCAAGGTCGTGGCCATCGGCGAAACGGGACTGGATTATCATCGCCCGCTGGGGACGGATTTTGAGGGCTACAAGGCGCGGCAAGCGGAATTGTTCAAACAGCAATTGGAAGTGGCGGCGGACCTGGGCTTGAATTGCATCGTTCACCAGCGTGATTCCTTCGAGGACACGCTGACGCAATGGACACCCTTCGCCAGCCGGACGCGCGGCGTCTTTCACTGCTTTTCGGAAAGCCTCGAAGCCATGGGACGAATCATGTCGGCTGGAGGGATGGTTAGCTTCACGGGCATTGTCACGTTCAAAAACGCGGCCAAAGCACGCGAGGCGCTGGCAGCGGCCCCGCCGGGGCAATTCATGTTGGAGACGGATTGCCCGTTCCTCGCGCCGGTGCCGCATCGAGGCAAACGATGCGAGCCAGCCTACGTGAGGGAAATCGCCGAACTGGCCGCAGGCGTCAGAAATTGTTCGCTGGAAGAATTGAGCACGACCACCTGCGGGACGGCGCATCGTTTTTTTCCAAAGCTGCGCCATTGATTTTCGGGGCGGACAGATATTCTTCGAAGTTATCACTTTTTTACTTGCGCTTACACTTAATTGTGTTATTTTGCCAATATGCAGCCGCTTGGGCGGTTGTCATGGAAAAGGAAAAAAATGAAAAGATGAAGACAAATGGACAGGTAGGTTGGCCCTGTGGCCGGGCAGGAAAACATCCGTGGGGAGGTGTGCGTCAGGGCCGATTTTGCGGTCAAGAAGGCCCGAGAAGACGCGCAAAAACGCAAAAAATCGGAGTAAATCGGGCCTTCTGGGAGTGAATCGGGCCACTTTCAGAAAAAAACCAAAAAACGGGCCGGCTACATCCGTCTGGCTGCTGTTTTTTTGCGCGTGCCTTTTTCCTGCGCGACAAGCACAATCGCCGCGGCCGATGACCAATGACCAAACCTCAATGACGAAAGAATTGCGAAAATGACTTCGACCCCTCCCCTGCCCCCTGCTCAAACCCGTTACAACCGATTTCTGCTCCTGGTCGCCGGGTTGGGCGGATTGCTTTACGGCGTGGATGTCGGAATTATCGCCGGTGCGCTGCCTTATCTGGAGGCGACTTCCGGTCTCAATGCGGGGCAACTTTCCTTTATCGTGGCCGCGGTCCTGCTCGGCAGTGTGATCTCAACTTTGTTCGCGGGGCTGCTGGCCGATTTGATGGGGCGCAAGCTTTTAATGGCCGTCAGCGGTGTTCTTTTTGTTGTCAGCATTCCGGTCATCGCGCTGTCGCATGGTTATGGGCCGCTGGTGCTGGGCCGGTTGTTGCAAGGTGTCAGCGCGGGCTTCATTGGCGTGGTCGTGCCGCTTTACTTGGCGGAGTGCCTCGATGCGTCGAGCCGGGGCAAAGGGACCGGGATTTTTCAATGGCTCTTGACCTTGGGCATCATGGCAGCGGCCTTCATCGGACTTTATTTCAGCCACAGCGTCTCTGAGGTGGCCAAACTTGGCGACGCAGCCAAACTTCTGGCCTTCAAGGATCACGCATGGCGGAGTATTTTCTGGGTTTCGTTGCCACCCGGAATTCTCTTTGTGGTGGGAAGTTTCATGGTTTCCGAGTCGCCGCGCTGGCTCTTTCGGAAAAGCCGGGCTGAGGCTGCGCGTGCGGCGCTGCTTCGCTCCAGAAGCGAAGAGCAAGCCGCGGTGGAAATGAAAGAAATGGAGGCGACCATAACGGCGGAAAAAGCGAAGTCAGCCGCCGGCGGCGAAACGAGACGGGAATCGTTGTGGCACCGCAAATACGTTATTCCCTTTGTGCTGGCCTGCGTCATTCTGGCCTGCAACCAAACCACCGGCATCAATTCGATCATCGGTTATAACCCGACCATCCTCCTGCAAGCCGGCCTCTCCGATGAATGGGCGCACGGCGGCTATGTCATCCTGACGATGGTTAATTTCCTCACCACGATGGCGGGGGTCGCGCTGGTGGATCGCAAAGGCCGCAAATTTCTCCTCAGCCTCGGCACGGGCGGCATCATTGCTTCACTCTTGTGCGCGGGATTCGTGTTTCGCAATACGGAAAGCCAACGGGTGGATTGCCAGAAGGCCGTGCAAGAGATGGTGACCACTAATCAGAATCTTAGTTTGACTTTTGATGGGGCCACAGCCGCCCGCCTTTTGCGGGCCGGGACCAAAGATCCGATGACGCTGGTCATCATTTATTCCTACGGCGATTTTCACGCGGCGACGCCTGCCATCCGCTCCGACGACCCGGCAGCCAAGCCAATTGAAATCAAGCGCGGCGACTGCGTGCCCGATACCAAAGTGGCGGCGTTCTTTTCCAATCCTTTCGCCAGCCTGGACGCGGCCCAGGCTGCGCCCTTGCACATTGACAACGCGCTGATCACGCCTGTGCCCAGCTCTGGGAACGGCTGGCTGGTGGCGATTTGCCTCTTTGTTTTCATGGCGTTTTTCGCGGTTGGCCCAGGCGTGTGCGTCTGGCTGGCGCTGTCGGAATTGATGCCCACGCGCATTCGTTCCAACGGCATGAGCATTGCCTTGCTGATCAACCAGGCCGTTTCCACGACCATCGCGGCGGTCTTCCTGCCGACGGTTGGCAAATACGGCTATTCGACTATGTTCTTTTTATTCGCCGCTTGCACCGTGGTCTATTTCATCACCGCCGCCTTCTTCCTGCCGGAAACAAAGGGCAAAACCCTGGAGGAAATCGAAGCCCATTTTGAAGGTTCCTAACTACCACCCTGCTTGCGCAACGTTAGCCGGGAAGGGAAAAAACGGGAAAACTTGCAAGAGTTTCCGTTTTAAGTTTAGTTAATTTATGCCGGTAAAGCTAAAAGCAACTGCCCCACAATTGGAATTGGGAGTCAGACATCGGAACGGCCTGATCCATGAGGTCCATCCCGATGGAGGGTTGCAGGTCCAGTATGAACATCGGCATGGCAGCCTCTACTGCGGGGATTCCTTGGCATGGCTACAGCAACTTGAAACCGGGACGGTTGACCTTGTTTTCGCCGATCCGCCCTATAACGTCAAGAAAGCCGATTGGGATAATTTTGAGAGTCACGAACATTACGTGCAATGGTCGCGCGCATGGTTGGAAGAAGCGGCGAGGGTCTTGAAGAAAACCGGTACGCTTTATGTGTGCGGTTTCTCTGAGATTTTGGCGGATATTAAGGTGGCTGCGATGCCTTTGTTCAAAGGCTGCCGCTGGATTGTTTGGCACTACAAGAACAAAGCTAACTTGGGCAGCGATTGGGGACGATCTCATGAGAGCATCCTTCACTTCCGCAAGAGTGAGAATTTCACCTTCAACATTGATGAAATACGCATTCCCTACGGAGCGCACACATTGCGTTATCCAAGTCATCCACAAGCCGAAACAAGTAACTTTGGCAAGAACGGCAACGGTGGGCACCGCGAGAATTGGATTCCCAACCCGAAGGGCGCGAAGCCCAAAGATGTGATGGACATTCCGACGACATGCAATGGCATGGGTGAGAAAACCCCTCATCCGACGCAGAAACCGGAAGAACTGCTGCGCAAGCTCGTGCTGGCCTCGTCCAATCCAGGAGACATTGTGTTAGATCCATTTTCCGGGTCGGGCACAACCCTGGTTGTTGCTGAACAATTGGATCGCAGGTGGCGCGGATGCGATCGCAACAATAAATACAATGAGTGGGCCATCGAGCGATTGGAGAATGTTGTGCGGCGTTCTTTGATGGATTGGATAAAGTTCGACGCCGAAACAGCAGCAAGGCGGGAGAGCATACGATGAGCTTGCGGACTTTGGTTAAAACGGCCTCCAATAAAGAGGACTTCAGAGAGTTGCAAAATTATGTGGACTTTTGTCGAGAGTTTTTGGCTTTCATTGCGGCCCCCGGTGCTATCCAGGCTGAAATTGTATCACGGAACGAGAACCATTACCGGTTCATCCAATTCAAGAATGCAGAGTTCAGCATCTCGAGGCCGTTGAACTCGAAACTATTTTACACAAGCACAGAGGCTAGGAATCAGCTTGCGAATTTTCTCAAGATAATCGCTGACGTCAAAGCGATGGACACTCCTGCCAATCGGGAAATCGTCAATCGTTCTATTTATACCATGCAGCAGTCAATCGGAGCTTCCCTGGACGCGCTGCCGGCAGGGCAATCCAACACCGCCAGGAAGATCAATGGAGATTTGTTTGAGCGATTCATTCGCCTGCTACTGGTTCGGGTGGGAGTTGAATGTACTTCTGGCGTTGTGAAAGTGCCCGTCAAAGTGGATGGAGTGGCGGAGTTCTCAATGAGCTACCAACATGATCTTATCATAAAAATGGGAGAGTTGCTGAAAATAATTGGGTCTGTCAAGACTAGTAGCAAGGACCGGCTGGACAAAGTTTTTATTGACAAATTCCTGCTGGCGAAGCTCACTGGGAAGGACGTTCCTCATGTGGCTATTTTCCTCAATGACGTGCAAAGAAAAGGAAAGAGCCCGAAGCACTTTGGGGTAAATGCAACCTTCTTGCCTGGACACTTCAAGGGATACACCATCAAATTGAATCCATTGGACGGCGTCTACTATTTTGACATCCGCCCAAACATGCTCACGGAACCAATTCTAAGAGATCACATACGGACTTTTGATCACTTTCTGTTTGACGAAGTTTGGAGTCTGCTTGCGCGCAAGGAAGCAATAGTGGCTAAGATTGAGCCGACAGTAAAAGGCGGGTCATAACAGGCATTAAGTATTCCTCACAAACATCTTCCCCGGCAGTTGTTTGATCAGCCGCTTCATTTCCAACCCGAGGAGCGCGACTGAAACCGCCGAGGCGGGCAGGCCGCTGCGTCGGATGATGTCGTCAATGGCCAGCTCCAGGTTGTCAATCAAATCATAAACCGCCGTCTCGTTCTCCGAGAGCGAAAACGCCGGCAGGTTGGGCGCTTCCTGGAACGCTGAAGGCCGGTTGTTGGC
>Ga0206858_1141_pt1 | contig 17748 bp, 16 predicted proteins | sample Alteio_BWOrgCont_46_FD_152622 | JGI IMG/M metagenome (GOLD analysis project Ga0206858, IMG submission 152622) | Enriched cells from forest soil in Barre Woods Harvard Forest LTER site, Petersham, Massachusetts, United States -... | ecosystem: Environmental > Terrestrial > Soil > Temperate forest >... | reverse complement strand
CCCCGTTTTTCTGCCAAAACGCCTGATTTTTTGGAGGCGAGATTTGCAAGTGGCTGACGTTGTGACACTTAACCTCACTTGGAAAAGCCACCAAACGGCATTTAAAGAGGAGATCGCGACCCAGCATAGCCGCAACCTAATTCTCACCACGAAGGACACAGCGCGGCCAGCCACAACCAAAGGCCTTTTTTGGACAGGATTTACAGGATAAAAATCTCTTTATTCTGCCGTTCCAGAATCCTGTTCATCCTGTCCAAAAATCTTGTTATAAAAACAATACTTTTCAGTCGTCCTCTTCCGTTCTCTGTGCCCTCGGCTCGCTCCTGTTCAAAATTCCTGTGCGTCGGCCCGCCCTCGCAACCTCGCGTTGACACCGCAGCGCCCGGTGTGCTACTTTGCGCGCGCATTGAGTAACTATGAGCTCATTCCTCAATCAACATGTGCTGGTTCTCAACCGTTTGTGGCAGGCGGTTAATGTCTGCACGGCTCGTCGCGCGTTGACTCTCCTGTTCGAAGGCCACGCGCAAGTCGTTTTGAACGACGCCGACGGCGAATTCCAAACCTTCAGCTTCAGCCAGTGGCGGGATTTATCGGCGCAGTCACCCCACCCTGAAACCATCTCGACCGTCTCGTTCAAGATCCGCGTTCCGCGTGTTATTTTGCTGGTCATGTTCGACCGGCTGCCCAAAAAGGAAGTCAAATTCACCAGGCACAACATTTTCGAGCGCGACCGCAACACCTGCCAATACTGCGGCCATATTTTCGAGCGCAAAGACTTGAATCTCGATCACGTCATCCCCCGCGACCGCGGCGGGCCGACGACTTGGGAAAATATCGTGTGCTCGTGCATCCCCTGCAATACGAGGAAAGCCAACCGCACGCCGCAGGAAGCCGGCCTGCATTTGGTGCGCAAGCCCAAACGGCCCAAGTGGCGTCCGTTCGTGCAAGTCAATCTGGGCGTGCACCACGACAGTTGGAAACATTTTCTTGACTTGGCTTATTGGAACGTCGAACTGGGCGAGGATGTGGTTTGAAAACAGATTTGACAAACGAACCAAGTTCTGATTTATTGAATCACGTTGAATGAATAATTCCCTAATAATTCAGTCTAGTCAAAGTGTGAGCGGCCTATGTCTGGCCGTTTGCATGGGACGCCATTCCCAACGGACGGGCATCGTGGATTACATTTTCTGAAACCAAAGAAAATCACTTTTGAAACCCACGATTGCCAGTCAATCGTGGGTTTTTTGATTTTAAGTGGAGTGCGGTGATTGCGAGAATTTTGAAAGAAAACATGAAAAATACTAACAGAAACAGATACAAACGGATCAGAACGCGGTTCGCAGCCGGGACGCGATTCGAGATCGGCTCGCTGGCGCCCGTGCCTGAACGCGGCACGGCCGAGCAGGAATTGGAAGGCCTCAAAACGAGGCTGTTGGGCGCCATGCTGCCCCCTGAGTTGGAACCGGACTTGAGCACGGCCTTGCAACGCGCGGCCAACGACGCCGCCAGTGCGGCCTGGTTCACGCCCTTCCCGCTGCTGGTCTTCCCGACTTTGTTGGAAGAAAAGGCGGCGGCCGCCCGTCTGCAACACGAGCGCCAGCGGGAAATCCGCGAACGCACGCAAGGATTGCTTGAACAGGCCATCTCGGAATAATCATGTCTGGTGTATTCACCCACGCCATGGATGATGCTGCCATTTGGGCTGTTGCTGGCCTGCATGGCCGTGCTTCCATTGCGGTGGCCGGGTTGGTGGGAAAAACATTACGCCAAGCTTGCCCTCGGTTTTGCGGCCGTCACGGTCGGCTATTACGTTTTCGTGCTGCCGCCGGCGGCCCTGCAAACTGTGCGGCACACGGCGGAGGACTATGCGGGGTTCATCACCCTCATCGGTTCTCTTTACGTCGTCTCCGGCGGCATTAATTTGCGCGTGCTGGGGACACAGCGCGGGGCCGGTTGGAACACTTTGTTTCTTGGGCTGGGAGGCCTGGCTTCCAACATTCTCGGCACCACGGGCGCTTCGATGCTTCTTATTCGTCCCTGGCTGCAAATGAATCGCTCGCGCATCGCGGCCCATCACATTGTTTTTTTTATTTTTATCATATCCAACGTAGGCGGTGGCCTGACGCCGATGGGCGATCCGCCCTTGTTGGTGGGATTCATGGAAGGAGTTCCGTTCTGGTGGGTCGCGCAACATTGCTGGCCGATGTGGCTGGTCAGCCTGGCGTTCTTGCTGGCGGTGTTTTATTTCATTGACCGGCGCCATGACACCCGCGCTCAGCCGGCGTCAGGTTTGGAAAGCGCATCGCTTTATTGGGGCTGGAACCTTGTCTTTTTGGCCGTCATTGTGGCTTCTGTCGCAGTCCCTTTGCCGCCGCTGATTCGTGAAGGCATCATGGTTTTGGCGGCCATTGCCTCCTACTTCCTCACTAGTCCGAGCGTGTACGCCGCCAATGAATTCAACTTTCGTCCGATCATCGAAGTGGCCATTTTGTTCTTCGGAATTTTTGCCACGCTAATGCCTGCCTTGGACCGATTGCACAATGTCGGCGGCAACCTTACGCCGGGCCGGGTCTATTGGTCCGCTGGGACGCTCTCGGCTTTTCTTGACAGCGCGCCCGCTTACCTTGCCTTTTTCAGCGCGGTTACCGCACCTGCCGGCGGTGGAATGAACGCGCTTCCGACAAACCTGATCGCGGCCCTGAGCGTCAGCACCGTTGTGTTCGGCGCTGTCACTTACATTGGCAACGGCCCGAATTTGATGGTCAAGGCCATTGCGGAGCACCACAAAATTCAGACCCCCTCCTTTCTCGCATACTTGTTTAAATGGGCTGTGCCCGTCATGCTTCCCCTGCTATGGCTGCTGTGGTTGATTTTTTTCAGGTAACGGATGCGAGTCGTCTATAATATATTGTTTGTCCTGTTTTTCTGGCTGAGCGCGCCCTGGTATTTTTTGAAAATGTGGCGGCGCGGAAACTGGCGCGCCGGCTTCGGCCAGCGATTTGCGCGCTACGGCTCGGACCTTCAAAATTCTCTGGGCCAGCGCCCCGTGATTTGGCTGCACGCCGTCAGCGTGGGCGAAGTCGGCGTTTGCCTGCCCTTGCTGCGTGCGCTGGAGCCAGCTTGGCCGGGCGTTCAATTTGTCGTCTCAACCACCACGTCCACCGGCATGGGAGAATTGCGACGCAGACTGCCGCCGCATGTTCCGGCCACATATTATCCTGCGGATTTTCCGGGCGTCGTCCGTCGTGCGCTTGACATAATCCGGCCTCGCGCCATCATCCTGGTCGAGGCGGAATTGTGGCCCAACCTCCTGTGGCAGGCGCAGGACCGCGACATCCCATTATTACTCGTCAACGCCCGACTTTCAGAGCGTTCCTTCAAAGGCTACGGACGATTTTCATTGGTCTTCCGGGCCATCTTTGCAAAATTTCGCGCCGTCGGCTGCCAGCAGATGGAAGACGCCAAACGATTGGTGGCGCTAGGCTTCCCCGCCGAAGCGGTGCGTGTGGTCGGCAACATGAAATTCGACGCCGCGCAACCCGACGCCCGCCCCGGTCTGGACGTGCCCGGGCTGCTGCGACAAATTGGCGTCAAGACGAACGCGAAGCTGTTCGTGGCCGGCAGCACCCACGCCGGAGAAGAAGCGGTGCTGGCCGAGATGTGGCCGCGATTGCGTCAGCGTTTCCCGGATTTGTTTCTCATTCTCGTGCCGCGCCATTTTGAGCGGGCCAAGGAGGTTGGCCAGGAACTGGCCACGCGCAAAATCCCGTTCGCTTACCGTAGCGAAGTCACCAGCGAAAAGCAACTTCCTCCCGGCCAGCTTGAATGTCTCTTAGTCAACAGCACGGGAGAACTGAAGTTCTTTTACGAACACGCGTCGCTGGTTTTCGTGGGCAAGAGTTTGACCGCCGAGGGCGGGCAGAACCCAATCGAACCGGCGGCCTTGGGCAAAGCAATGGTGTTCGGCCCCAACATGCAGAATTTCAAGGCCATCACCGCCGCGTTTTTGTCGGCGCAATCAGCCGTGCAAGTCCCCGATGCCGCCGGTTTGGAAAAGGCCATCGCCGAACTGCTGGCGGACGACCAGCGCCGCGCCGAACTCGGCGCCCGCGCGCTGCAAGTGGTGCGCCAAAACCTCGGCGCCACCGCCCGCACCGTGCAACTGATCACCGAGCGACTCGAACCAAGACCACTTCCTTAATTACCATCAATACTATACGGGTTGGCCTTGCGGGGCGGCGGTTCGTGCCAGGCCCGGCCGGCACGGTAGAAGGTGAGCAGTTGCAAATTGAGTTCGGCGAAGCGAGTTTCCCCGGCGGCAGTTTCCGATTTGACTGCTTCTTCCGCAGTGGCGACGGCTTCTTTGAATCGTCCGGCTTCGGCATAAGAGGCGGCCAACGTGCCCGGCACACACATGCCTTTCGGTGCTGGCAGGCGCGACGCGCGCTCGGCGTGACGCACTGCTTCGGCCCCATTGCGCACCGACGGGTCCGGGTTGGTCGCCAGCAACCAGGCCAGGTTGTTGAGCGCCTCCACCGAGTCGGGTTGCGTGAGCAGGGCTTGACGAAACTGCGCGGCGGCCAGGCCGTAATCTCCCGTTTGATGCAGAAGCGCGGCGCAGTCCAGGCGCGTCCGGACATCCGGCTCGAAACGCAAAGCCACCCACAGATGATTGAGCGCCTCGCGCGGTTTGCCTTGCTGGGCCAGCAGGCCGCCCAGAGCGCGGTGGGCCGCCGGATGATACGGCTGGGTCTTGAGCGCCGCGCGAAAATGTTGTTCCGCCTCCGCGTCATGTCCCTGCGAGAGCAATATCCGACCGAGATTCACGTGGGCATCCGGATAATCCGGTTTGGAAAGAAGCGAGGCTTTGAATTGCTCCAACGCCCCGGCTTCATCGCCGCGAGCGGCCAGCAAAGTCCCGAGATCGTTTTGGATGCCCCAGGCGGCAGGATTGTGGGCCAGCGTATTGCGAAACAAAGTTTCCTCCGATGAGAAAATCCGGGCGCGGTGAAAGGTCAAAAAGGACAAGGCGAGGACTATGGTGGCGGTGGCGCCTCGAAGAAAAAGCGCGCTCGGCAACGATGCGATGGCGGCGGCGGCCAGCGCAACCGGCGCAATCAAAGGCAAATATTGGAGGTGGTCGGAAACCTGCCACCTGGTCAGGAATTGGGCGTCGAAAAAGCCGAGCGCAGGAAATAACGTGATAAAAAAACATCCCAACCCAAATAAGACATGCTTTCCCCAAGTTTGACGGAAGAACCAGCAAATCAAAACCGTCGCGATAAACAATATTAGCGGGACATACGCGGTCAGCGAGGCTGCATCAACTTTCCATAGCGGATAGACCAAATTCAAATGCGCCGGCCAGAGTGCCTTGCCGAGGTAAAACCAAAGGACCCGGCCCGCCACGGCCAGCCGCTCCCAAAAACTTTGCGGCGCCAGCGCGACGCCTGCCAAAGCCTGATTTTTTTGGAACCAGACTGACATGCACCCAAATCCAAGGGCTATGACGAAGAACGGGCTGGTGCGGAGAGCGTCCTGCCGCGTGACGCGCCCGCGTTGCCAGGCCGCGCACGCCAGCAGCACCAGAGGCAACATGACGGTGGAAGTTTTGGCTAGCAGCGCCAGCACGAAAGCCGCTAGCGAAAATCCCAACCAAAGCGCGCCGCGAACCGATTCGTAGCGGAGGAACAGCCAAATACTTAGGAGGAAGAACGGCAGCGAAAGTGTGTTTTTTAATTCCGCGATCCGCCCCACGGTGGCGACCCCCACCGGATGAACCGCAAAGACCGCCGCCACCAGCCACGCGCCGGGGATTTTCAGCCGCGCCAACAAACGCCAGACCAGCACCGCGCTCAACGCATGCAGCGCCATGTTGACGGCGTGATAGCCCGCCGGGTTCTTGCCCCAAACCATCCACTGCACCCAAAACGCAAAGGTCGAGAGCGCGAAATCCGACTGAAACCAGATTGACCACGGGCTGGCGGTGCCGTTGACCAGGAGGTTGTCACTTTGCACCAATCGCCGGTCATCCATCAAAAAGTTTCCGGGCAGCAGCGGGTCATAAACGATCAGCACCAAGGCCGCGAGCCCAAGCACGCCAAGGCCGGCGCGCCAACGGCCATTCGACGCTTCCAATTTCATATTCGGCAGGTGCCCACACTAACTGCGCCGCCCCTTCCTACGCAAGCCTGAGCCGCAACCATGAAGCTGAGCAACTGGAAATTTGACAGGATTAACAGGATGGAAAGACGGGTTACCGTCAGGAAAAAAATTCATCGTATGGTGGTAGAGATTTTTAGGAAAAACATCCTGTCTATCCTGTTCATTTCGTTTAACTAAACCTTGAAATCCCGCACCGCCTGGCCGGCGGCGGCGAGATTGGCCAGACGCATTTCGGAATACTTGCGCGAGTAAAGAATGCCGTCCGCTCCGGCTTTGAGTCCGGCGGCGGTCGCGGCGTAAGTGTCCTCCGGCGTGGCTTTGCGGCTGCGCGCGCCGGTGGGAATGTCGATGTCAATGCCGGGCAGGATTTTGCATTTGCCCTGAACGCCGGCCAAGGCGCGCTGCGTTTCCCGAAAGACGTAATCGGCGGATAGCCCGGCTTGCGCGAGGGCATCCAAACCGGCTTCATCGCCGTAGTTCAGGAGATGGTTATTGAAACGGAGCAACTCCTCGCGCGGAACATCGCGAAATACGGTGGAGCAGACATTTTTAATGAAGCTGGCGTAACGCTCGCCGCCGCAGTTGTTATAGACCACAATTTTAAGAAAATCGGCCTTGGCCGCGAGATCGGCGTAGCTGCGGGTGGCGCGGAAAATGGGATTGAACGAGTTGACGTGCTCGATGTGAAACCCGACCTGCAAACCGGGCCGCACCGATTTGGCGGCGGCGCTGACCTGCGCCAAGACCTGGTGCTTGCCTTCGTCAAACAACCGATCCCACGCCATGATTTCCGGGAATTCCGAGAGCAGCCGCCAGAACTCGACAAAGTAGCCGTCGCTGGGCCGCTGGCCAGCCAGCGAATTTTGCACAAACTCATTGAGCTTGATGTAACCGTCGCGGGCGCGCTCAAAGCTGAGGCCGCGGGAGCGCGCCGCTTTTTTGTGAAACTCGCAAAAGCAGGTGGCGCGCGACGCGGCGATTCTTTGCGAGTGACTCGCTCCGAGCGCCTCGAGCAACGGGCCATTGTGCTCGTTGAAAAAAAGGAGTCCGTCAATTTCGTAGGATTTGCACAGATCGGTGGCCAATCCTGTCCAGAAGGCTTGCACCTCGGGATGAAGCGGACATAAAGTGGAAGTCGTTCGGCGTCCCTGTAAGTCAACTTCGGTCAATTCAGAGAGGCCAGGCACGTCGGAACGCCAAACGTCTTCGATGGAGCAAAAGAATTTCAGACCGCGTTTGCGGGCGGCGGGTAGCAGGGCGGCGACGATGTCCAGGTCGCCGTGATCGGGGGCGCGGGTTAGCTTGAGGGCGGTGTGCTGATAAAACTCGGCGTGAGGCGTGGCGTAATTGCCGCCGTGATAAAAGTCGGTGTCGGGCTCTTGCTTTCCGTGATCAGGAAAAGGATTGCCGGCAATTTGGCGGCCTGACAACCCGCGTCCATAAGTAAAAGTGGTGAGAAAAACCGTGTTGACCGCGCCCTTGTTCTGAAAAATATCGAGCGCCTGCTCAACCCCTTCGTCAACAAACGAGACCGGGCCGGCCTGAATACCGATCATTTTAGCCGAGGCGGGTTGGATGGTGGCGCTTGAGAAAATCGCAGGCGTGGCGGCCACGGCTGCTGCTGCGGTGGTTTTGATGAATTCACGGCGCGGCATCATGGGAGAGCCGTCGGTTGGATTGATACTTTGCATTATAGGACTCTACTTATTTTTGAATTTTTTGAAACTTTTTCTATGCAAGGGTGTCAAATAGGCTTAGTCCAGTTGGCGGCAAGCAGTCATGTCTAGAATAAAAGAGAACGTGGAGGCGTTGTTATGCAACAATTGAGCACCCAAAGCGGTATTACGCCCGATACTAACGGGAGCCGCACCGGCAGCGCGGCGCGTCTGTTGGTGTCGCCCGAGGCGGCGGGCGTGTTGCCGGTGGAGTTTATCAAGCGCCATCGCGTCTTGCCCCTCCGTATCGGAGGCGGCGCCATTGTCGTCGCCACAGCGGATCCGGGCAATCAGCGGGTCATTGACGACATTCGGCTGTTGACCGGCTTGGAGGTCGAGGAGCAGGTGGTCGAAGCGGAGGAATTGCTCGAAAAAATCGCCCAAGCCTGCCAGGTGACGGTCGAGCAGGTCATTGAAAACATTGACCCCGAACACGCCACCGTCGCCAACGGAGAGAAAAGCGCGCATGACATCGAGGTCATGGCCAACGAGCCGACGGTGGTCAACCTGGTTAACGTGATCATTTCCACCGCCTTGCGCGAGCGGGCCAGCGATATTCACATCGTCCCTTTTGAAAACGAACTGCAATTGCGCTATCGCATTGACGGCTTGTTGCAGGAACAGCCGCCGCCGCCCAAACAGCTACATGCCGCCCTGGTTTCGCGCATCAAAATCATGGCCGACATGAACATCGCCGAACGATTCATGCCGCAGGACGGGCACATCCAAATCAATCATCGCGGAGCACGGGTGGATATTCGCGTGGGCACGATGCCAACGATTTACGGCGAAAGCATGGTCTTGCGCTTGCTGGAAAAGAATTCCAAGCCGCTTTCGACCGAGGAATTGGGGCTCGATGCCACGCGCGCGCGGTTGTTGGAGCGTCTGGTGGAAAAGCCGCACGGACTTTTTCTCGCGACTGGCCCCACCGGCAGCGGCAAGACCACGACGCTCTACTCCATTTTGCAAGGCATTTACTCGCCGCAGAAGAAAATTCTGACCATTGAAGATCCGGTCGAATACGAATTGGCGGGCGTCGCACAAATCCCGGTGCGGCCCACGCGCAACTTCACTTTTGCCAACGGCTTGCGCGCCATTTTGCGCCAGGACCCCAACGTCATCATGGTCGGCGAAATCCGCGATGCCGAGACGGCGGAGATCGCCATTCGCGCCGCGCTGACGGGCCACCAGGTTTTCAGCACTTTGCACACGAACGATTCCACTGGCGCGGTCACTCGGCTCATTGACATGGGGATTGAAGCCTTCCTGGTTTCCTCGTCGCTGGAAGGCGTCCTGGCGCAACGGTTGGTGCGAAGAGTTTGTCCAGTCTGCCGCGTCGAGACGGAAATCGCGCCGGCGTTGTTTGAGAAAATCGAGACCATGAGCGGCGAAAAATTGAGCGGGAAGTTTTACATCGGCAAGGGCTGCGATGAATGCCGGGGCGCGGGCTACCGCGGGCGCATCGGGATTTTTGAATTGCTGGCCATCACGCCGGAGTTGCAGGAGTTGATTCTGCACAAAAGCTCCAACGCCACGCTCAAAGCCGCCGCGCGCAAAACCATGACCACCATGCACGAAGACGCCTTGCACAAGGCGTCGCTGGGCATGACGACTTTGGAGGAAATCGTGCGGGTTTCCTCGGGAGATGTCGGCGAATGACCTCGTTTCGTTATCAAGCGATCGCGCCGGGCGGCGACGCGGTGCAAGGCGTGGTCGAAGCAGCCGACCGGCGCGCGGCGCTACAGGCGCTCGGCCACAAGGGTCTCTTTCCATCCAATCTCGAATTATGCGGCACGCCGGCGCCAGCCGAGGTCACGAAAAAAGAAGCACCCGCCGAAGTGAAATTCGAGTTGCGCTTTGGCAGCGGCGTGGCGAGAAAGCAAATCACGGCTTTGACACGCGAAATGGGAGCCTTGCTGAACGCCGGCATCCCCATTCCGCAAGCGTTGGAAAGCCTGGGCGAAGAGGAGGAGAATCAGGCCATGAAGCGGGCCTTAACGGGCATTTCGGAGTCCGTGCGCAAAGGCGCGTCGCTCTCCGCCGCGCTGGCGGAGCACCCGGCGCTTTTCACCCATCTTTACGTGAGCATGGTGCGCGTCGGTGAAGAAGCGGGCGCCCTGCCCAAAGTGATGAGTGATTTGGCCGCGCTGCTGGAACACGAAGATGAATTGCGCGACGAAGTGAAATCGGCGGTGGCCTACCCGTTGTTCGTGCTCGGCTTTGGCTGTGTCACGGTGGCGGTATTGTTGACGGTGGTGATGCCCAAGCTTTTCAGCATGTTGACGGAAATGTCTTCCACTCTGCCGTTGCCTACTTTGATTTTGCTGCGCGTCAGCGGGTTCATTCACTCATATTGGTACCTGATCCTGTCGGGCATCGCCGGCGCCCTGGCCGGTTTGCGCTTTTTTTTGCGGTCGCCCCAGGGAGCGGAGAAATGGGACGGCTTCAAATTGGGAATTCCGGTGTTGGGCGGAATTTATCGGGCGGCGGCCTTGAGCCGGTTCGCGCGAACCCTCGGCACACTGGCCACCAGCGGAGTCTCGCTGCTGCCTTCCTTGAAAATTGTCGAGACGACCATCGGCAATCTGGTGCTGGGCAAGATGATCGCGCAAGTGGCTGAGGAGACGCGCGGCGGAAATTCGCTGGCGGCGCCGTTGCGTAAATTGGGCCTGTTCCCCAAATCCGTCGTGCAGATGATTAGTGTCGGCGAGGAATCGGGCATGTTGCCTGAGATGCTCTTGAAGGTGGCGGACATCGAAGAGCGGTCGTTGCGGGCGCGCACCAAGACCATGATTTCCATGCTGGCGCCGGCCTTGATCCTGGTGGTCGGGGGCATCGTCGGCTTCATGGTCATAGCAATTTTGCTGCCTATCTTCAGCATGAGTCAGGCTCTACAAAAGTAACAACATGAAAATACGAACGTCGAAAAACAGAACGGGTGGATTCACCCTCGTTGAAATCATGGTGGTGGTGATCGTCATCGGCATTTTGGCCGCCACCATCATCCCGAAATTCATGGGCACGGCGCACGACGCGAAAGTCGCGACGGCCAAAGCCAACATCGCCGAGATGGATTCGGCCCTGGAAAGATACAATGTCCAAATGGACACCTACCCATCCACCGAGGAAGGCTTGAAGGCACTGGTGGAAAAGCCGGCCAATGACGAAGGAAAATGGCGCGGCCCTTATATCAAGCTCCTCCGGCCAGACCCGTGGGGCCAACCCTTCCAATACAAATATCCCGGCACGCATCACGCGAGCGGCCCTGACATATGGGCCAAAGACCCGGACGCCAAAGAAGGCGGCGAAGGTGCGGAAATTGGAAATTGGTGAACATGTCCGGCGCCCCAAACAACTGCGTCCGTCGCGGCGGCTTTACGCTCGTGGAGATGATGGTGGTGGTCGTCATCGTCAGCATCATGAGCGCGGCCATTCTGGCCGAAATGCATGGCACGTTTCAGGACGCGCTCTTGCGCTCCACCAGCCGTGAATTGCTGGGGGCGTTCAACGTCGCCAGCAGCCGCGCCATCTCCATCAACCGGCCCCATCGAATTCGTTTTGACAGGGTGAAGCACCGCTATTTTCTGGAGAAAAGCAGACGGGGCGGGGAGGAATTCTTTCCCGCGCAAGATATTTCAGGGGGCGTTGGCACGATGGACCCGCGCATTTCCTTCCACATCTTCGCGCCCGGGGTCAACGCGCCTGACGATGCCGGGCAGGAGCCATCGGGGGGTTCAGAGGACCAGGGCGATTTTCGATCCACGGTGTTGGAAGAGGCCGTGACCTTTTACCCGGACGGCACGGCGGATGAGCGACAGATCGAATTGTCTGACCGCGACGGCTTCCGCCTGGCCTTGCGCATCAACCCCATTACTTCGCGCGTGCAAGTCACGACTTTGGAACACTCGGACCACCCATGACCGCGCGAAATCACAACGGCGGTTTTTCTTTGATTGAGGTCATGTGTGCCATTCTGATCATGGGCGTGGCGCTGGTGGCCTTGACGCGCGGCATGACGACCGCTCTGGCTTCGACTAAAGACTCCGAAGTGCAAACCACTGTGGCGACGCTGGCGGCCGGCCAGATCGAGACCTTGCGGGCCAGCGCGGTTCTGACCGACGACACCACTGAGGGAGATTTCGGGGAAAGCTTCCCCAAATATAAGTGGCAGCAAACCGTTTCGCCTTCCGACCTCGATGGGCTTCATCAGGTGGATGTCGTGGTGCAGGACGCGAAGTCGGGTGCCACCCTCTACAAGCTCACCACTCTTCTTTTTGATTCGGACTATCCGAGCTCAACCGCCGCCGAAGCCAAACAAAAACAGAAAGATTTGGACAAGGCGAAAAAGAGAAACAAGAGGGGCCAATGACGCTTCTACCTTTTGAACGAACCCTTCTCCCTGCCCTCTCCCCGCGAAGCCGGGAGAGGGGTTCGTACCATCGGGGCGCGGCTCCCAAGCCTATGCGCAGCACGAAAGGTTTCACTCTTATCGAGTTGACCATCAGTGCCGCGGTGGCATCCATCATCTTGGTCGCGTCCTACCTTTGCTTAAGCGCGGGAATTGCCAGCCAAAAAATGATTGAGCCGCGCACAGAAGTGCTGCAAAGCGCCCGCGTCGCGCTCGCCATGATGAGCGCGGATTTGCGTTCGGCTTGTTCGTTGAGCCCCGATTTCGATTTTGTGGGGGAAGCACGCACCATTGGGGAGATGGAGGCCGACAACCTGGATTTCGCCACGCACTTCTACATGCCGGCACGAGTCTGCGAAGGGGATTATTGCCAGGTGAGTTATTTCGTGGACAAAGGCCGGGACACCAATCACTTCAGTCTTTGGCGCAGGCGCAATCCGCACATCTCCCCCGATCCATTGTCGGGCGGGAGCCGGGAGGAAATCGTGCCCGGCTTGCGCGGATTGACGCTGGAATACTATGACGGACTCGACTGGTACGACACCTGGGGGGATGCGAGCGTAAAGAAGAAAACCAAATATACCACCGTTGAACCGCCCAATATGACGGGTTTTCCTGAAGCGGTGCGCATCACTTTGCTGCTCGACCCGGAGCCTGGCAAAAGCATGGAAAAAGCGGCCCCGCCTATGGTGTTCCAGACGGTGGTGCGGTTGGAGTTGGCCGACGTGAAAGCCCCGGCGGGCGGTTCGGACAATTCGTCGCAGGGCGGCGACAACGGCGGGCAGCCCGGCCAAAATCCAGGAGGGGGAGGCTGAATGAGACGCAAAGGTTCCATCCTGGTCGGCGTGCTTTGGTGCATGGTGCTGTTGTCGGTGCTGGTTATCGGTGTCTTGCACACGGCGCGCATGGATCTACAGGTGGTCAAGAATTATGGCGACCGCGTGCAGGCGCATTATCTCGCCTTGGCTGGAGTCGAGAAAGCCAAGGCGATCATCTACCAGGATGTCCTGTCTCGCCAAGGCACAGCCAAGAACCATACCGGCACGATTTACAACGACGCGAAGGATTTCAAGGATGTGACGTTGGGCCGGGGCGAGTTCAGGGTCTTTCGCCGCGCGCCGCAGGAGGAAGGCGGAAAAATCATTTTTGGCATCAGCGATGAAGAAAGCCGGTTGAATTTAAATACCGCATCGCAGAACCAATTCACGAATCTCAATGGCATGACGACCGATATTCTGGGGGCCATCATGGTCTGGCGAAGTCCGGCCACGCAAAATCCCGCCGCGCAAGACCCCTCGACGCCGGGCGGCGCGAATTCCGATTATTATATGTCCCTTAAGCCGCCCTACCTCGCGCGCAACGGCCCTTTTCAAACCGTGCGAGAATTGCTCATGGTTCGAGGCGTCACTTCTGACCTGCTCCTCGGCAACGACGATAATGAAAACGAATTCCTCGACGCTGATGATGATCCGGCCGATAAAGTCCCGCCCGGCACCCCTCCTCTGCCTCCGCCACAGCCGGGTTGGGAATCCCTGCTGACGGTTTCAGACACGGACAAAAATGTGAATGCTTCGGGCAAAGATCGCATCAATCCTCAGACAGCGGACGAATCCACCCTCGAGACCGTGGCCGGCATCACCCAGCCCATTGCGAAGGCGATTATTTCCTACCGTGGCCGGACTCAATTGCAAAACCTGGACGATCTTCTTTCGGTCACGGCGCAAAATTCCAATCAGAACGGAAACAACCAGCCCGGAGGCGGAGGCCAGAATAACTCCGGCAATTCCGGTCCGGCCGTCATCAGCCAGGATTTGCTGGAACAAATCGCCGATGACTTGACGATCAACAGTGCCACCGATCTTACTGGCTTGATCAATATCAATACGGCCAGCCTCAATGTTCTCACCTGCCTGCCAGGAGTGGATCAATCGCTCGCGCAAGCGATCATCAACTATCGGAAATCCGCCGGCTATTTTGACAATGTGGCCGGACTGCTGAAGGTGGACGGGATGACGCGCGCAATTTTCAAGCAAGTGGTGCCGCTCATTACCGCCCGATCGGAAACCTATCGCATTATTTGCGAGGGAAAAATTCGTTCGTCAGGCGTTCGTCAGCGCATCGAGGCCATTGTTCACATTGGCCGCGAAGACATCGAAACCCTTGCTTACCGGGAGGATTTATGAAGAACCTCGAAACCCGAAAGGCCGAGGGCCTTTTTATTGACATTGGCCAGAGCCTGTTCCAGGCGGCACAGGGCGACGACATTTTCGCCTTCCCGCTCGAGCGCGGGGAAAACGGCCGCCTGACCGATCTCTGCCGCGAGAGGCTGACGGCTGGCTTGCGCGGATTTCTCAGCCAGAAAGGCCGGGCGTCAGGCCGGCGCGCGATCTGCGCCATCGGCGCGCGTGGAGTTTCGCTGCGCCGCATGAGTCTGCCCGCCTCGACAGATGAGGAACTTCAGCGCGTGCTGCGTCTGCAAATTGAAGGGGAATTTCCTCTTTCGCCGGAAGAATTGGCTTGGGGCAGCCGGCCCATTGGCTCGCCCAAAACGCCGTCCAATGGTGGTCCACCGCGACAGGAATTGCTGGTCGCGGCCTTGAAAAAGGAAGTGCTGGAGGATTACGCCGGAGTTCTGACCGCATGTGGTGTCTCGCCCGTGTTCACTCTCGCTGCTCTGGCCCGGGCGGAACTCCATCCGCCGCCCGCCGGCTCCTGCGCGGTGCTGGAAATTGGGCGGACTCACTCGGAATTGTTGACATTCGACAACGGGGTTCCGGCCTCCATCCGCATTCTGCCGTGGGGCGGCGAAACCATCACCCGCGCCATTCACGATAAACTGAACGTCAGCCATGACGAAGCCGAGAAACTCAAGTTGTCGCTCGATCTGCCGAGCGTGACGTTTGGCCCGCAAGGCCCTGCGCTCAATAGCGCGGTGGAATCGGCCGTGTCCGCGCTGGTCAAACTTTTTCAGCCTGCGGCGCTGGGCGCGCAACTTTACTTGACTGGCAAAAGCGCGCGCGATCCCCGGCTGGCGCCTCTGCTGGCCAACCTTCTCGGCGGCGCGGTGGGCTGCCAAAGCCTGGAACCAGCAACTTCAGCAGGTCCGTCCACCGCCATTGCCGGCTTGATAAAGTCGTCGGCCCGAATCGGAGCGTCCCCTGCCCTGCTCCTCCAATGGGGCGAAGACAAACGGGAGGCCAAGCCGGCCGCGCCGGTCGTATGGAGGTGGGCCGCCGCCGCCGTGGGCCTGGCCCTGGCTGCGCTGCTTTTCCCTTACGCGCAAGCCATCGTGCTCAAGCCATTCCTGGAAAAGAAGCTGGCCGCCCTGGAAGCGGATCGAGGCCGACTCGCCACAATTGATCAAGAGTTGGATTTTCTCAAATTTCTCCGGCAGAACCAGCCTCCATATTTGGACGCCATTTACTTGATGGCCCGATCCGCGCCGCGAGGCACGCGCCTGGATAGCCTTGCCTTGGGCCGACACCAGGAAATTTCGCTTAAGCTCAAATTGGGCAACACCAAGCAAGTTACCGATTTCCGCTCAAAGCTCATAGACTCCGGCTGGTTCGCCAATGTGATGGTGGAGGAGCAAGTGCCAGGCCCCGACCGACGCCTGGCCGTGCGGATGACGGCAGGCTTGAAACCGGCGGAAGCGCGCAAGCCGATCACGGCAGAACTGCCCGGCAGCAAATCATCCGGTCCCGGCGACGAACCGGACTTCGGCCCTCCGCCCATGGATATGATGGTGATGCCTGCCCCGCAACCCGTATCTGCCCCCATGCAAGCCAGGCCTTCCCCTCAACCGCCAAGCGGAGCGGACAATCCTGCGCCGGCACCCATCCGGCGGCGCGCCCGCCCCATAATTGTACCCGAACAATGAACCGCCAACTTACCCCAAAAGAAAAACGCACCATCCGCTTTGCGGCGGCCGGGATTGTCCTTTATCTGGCGCTGTTTTACGGCCCGACCGTGACGAGCTACTTGTCTGCGCGGCGCGAGGCGTACGACAATTTGGTGCTGCAGGCCAAGGCCTTGCGCGATGTCATCAAGCCGTACGAGGAAAAAGTCCAGACGGCCACCAACCTGATGGATCGCTTCCACATGGACCCGGCCAAGCTCCAGCGTTCCACGGTCATGGCGGAAGCCAGCGCGGCCATTCAGAAGGCGGCGGCGTCCGAGAAAGTCGCGGTGGGTCCAATCCGCGAGACGCCGGGCCGACCGTCCGCTCGGGAGGCCGGCTCCATCCAATTTGAAGGCAGTGGTCCTATCGCCTCCGTCATGGCCCTGCTCCACCAGATGGATCACATTGGTTATCCGGTTATTATTGACACCGTCCAGTTCAGTTCCGACCCGCGCATGCCCAACGGCATCAAGGTCAACCTGACGATTGTGGTGCTGGATTTCGACGCCTGGAAACCCAAGGAGGATAAATCCCATGCTTGAACGGTTTGAACGCCCGATAAAAATAATCTGCCTGGGATTGGCGGCTTTGCTGCTCTGGGAGATAGCCAACCTGTTTCTCAGTGTGGACCCGCTGGCGAATTTGAAAATCCCGCCCCTGCCCACCTTGCCTGGAACGACGAACGAGCCGGCCAAGGGAACTAATGCGCCCATGCTCGCCAAGAATGGAACAAACGGGACCAATGCAACTATCAGCACCAACGTGGCCAAAGGAACAAATCTGGTTAAGGAAACTAATATGGTTGAAGGGACCAATGTGACCCGTGTAGCCGATGGGACAAATAACGTCAAAAGCACGAACTTGGTCACGGCCACTAACTTAATTGGCGATACAAACGCTTTGGCAAAATCCACCAACGCGCCCGTGGCTGGCAAAACAAACTCCGTCGCGGACGCAAAGGCTGGCGGTTCCAAAAAATCCACTCCGAACGGCGGAACGCCTAATCTCCCTCCTGGCATGACGCCCGAAATGCTGGCCAGCCTCCCTCCCGAAGTGAGGGCGCAAATCATGGCCGGCGGCGGCGGCATGCCGGGCGGACGCCAAGGAGGCGGAGCCACGGCGAAGGTGGATCTGCCGCCCGACGTGAAGGCTCACGTGGATAGAATCGTTGACAGCGAAATTTTCGGCCCCGTCATGCACCCGATGCCGATGGCCCTGCTCGGCATTCTTGACGAGGAAGCGTTGATCCAGGCCACCAACGGCCAGTCCGGCCCAGTCAAGGTAGGCGGCGAAATGGGCGGCATCAAACTGCTGCGCATCGGCATCAACCGCGTGCTTATCGAGGCCAATGGTGAAAAGAAGGAACTGACTATATTCGACGGGGCTGGCGGACAGAGCCTGATGCCCAAGGAAACCAGCGCGCCCGCCACCAACTCAACTTCCACCAACGCCCCGTCCACAAATGCGCCCGGAAAAAAATTGCCCAAGCGCATGGCCGCGGCAAGCAACGCCCCAACTAACCAAACAATTTCGTCCAAACAAAAGGAGATCCCATA